>Ga0207874_1001248_pt1 | contig 30281 bp, 28 predicted proteins | sample HigsolmetaAR201D_FD_184833 | JGI IMG/M metagenome (GOLD analysis project Ga0207874, IMG submission 184833) | Ionic liquid and high solid enriched microbial communities from the Joint BioEnergy Institute, USA - AR20-1-D (SPAdes) (version 2) ...
GACCCAGCCGTCGAGATCCGTCGCACGCTGCGGAATCGGGAGAACGTCCGCACGATGTCGAGGACGGCCTGATCCAGCTCCCACGGGACACGCTGCGGGCCGAAGTGCCGCCAGTAGCCGCCCGTCGGCTGGCGGGGCGGGCGCGGGTCGACGGCGGATGGATCCATCACGCGCGCAAACCACTGGCGCAGCAGCATGCGAATCGAGACCGAATCGGCGATCCAGTGCTGATAGACGACGCCGACGTGATAGGTGCCATCGTCCTGGCGGATGAACGGGCGGATCGGGATATCGCCCTCAGCGAACGGCTGGTTCATGCCGACGGTGACGTGCTGTTCCAACGGGACGTGCGGCGGGACGATGTCGATCGGCTGGGAGGATTCCGGCGGCTGATAGGTCAGCCGGTTGTCCTCAACGATCGCCCGGCCCAGCCGCATCGCCCGCAGCGTGTCATCCCACGCATGTTGCCATGCGCTCACGCCGGCCTGGCCGCGCAGGTGCATCGCCTGAGCGGCGTTGTAGGGATGCACGGCCTCCCATTGACGGATGATCCGCTGAAAGACATTGAGACTGACAGCCGGCGTTCCCGTCATGGCCCTCCCATCACCGGTTAGGACGATAGGGCACCCATGACTTGGGGAAGAACCGTCCGGTGTGACGGGCATAGTCCTCGTAAACCTGCCCATGCACCTGTGTGAGATAACGTTCCTCCCGCCGGGCTTCCCATTGCAGCAGCAGCAGGTGCGCCACCGCAATCACCGCCATGGCTGGGCTGGGCACGATTACGAAGCTCGCGATCATCAGGATCGACGACAGGCCGTAGATCGGGTGTCGCACGTAGCCGTACGGCCCGCTGACGACCAGCTCCGTCTTTTCGCCCGGGTCGATCCCCATTCGCCAGCTCTTGCCCATGCGGCGCCAGCAGACGAGCGTCGCGGCGAAGGCGGCGATCGCGACCGCCAGAGCCGCCCACCGCACGGCTGGGTGCAGCGGCCAGGGCTGCACCACCGACGGCACGCGGCGCGACAATGCAACCACCAGCGGCAGGGCGATCCACAGCGCCACCACCGGGTTCCACACGATGCGCAGCAACCGCCCCAGCCGCTCCCGGGGGATGAAATTCCCCGCCCGGCCCGTGCGGCGCCGCGCCTTGATCGTCAATCGAATCACTCGACCCCAGTAGGCCAGGAGCACCAGCCCAAGGATCAGCGCAGGAATGTTCTGCATCGGATCACCAGTTTACGCCAAGCGGCTGTTGGCGGCGAGAGACTCTATCAGGTGAAAAGGCCCACGGATGGCACTCCGTGGGCCTTGGCTCGATCGGTGAAAAGTGCTGACGACGATCAGGCGTCGCGACGCTGGTTCCGGTCGCCACCGCGACCGCCGCGTCCACGATCACCGCCCCGGCCGCCCCGGCCGCCGCGATCTCCGCCGCGCCCACCGCGGTCACCACCGCGATCGCCGCCACGCTGACCGCCTTCGCGCGGGCCGCCGCCCTGACGGCGGTTGCCCTCGTCACCCGCGCCGACAGGCGCCGGCTGGCGGACGGGGTCCGACTCGCCCAGCTCCTGCAGCGCCGCCTTGCGCGACAGCTTGATGCGGCCGGTGTCGTCGATCAGGATCACCTTGACCTTGATCTCGTCGCCGACGTTCACGACGTCGGTGACGCGCTCGACGTACTGGTCCGACAGCTCGGAGACGTGGCACAGACCGTCGGTCTCAGGCGCGATCTCGACGAACGCGCCGAAGTCCTTGATGCTCACCACTGTGCCGGTGTAGATCTTGCCGACCTTCACCTCGGCGGTCATCGCCTCGATGATGTCGCGGCACTTCTCGGCGGCTGCGGCATCGGTCGAGGAAATGTAGACGGTGCCGTCGTCTTCGATGTCGACGTTGGCGCCGGTCTCGTCCTGGATGCGCTTGATGTTCTTGCCGCCCGGGCCGATGACCTTGCCGATCTTGTCCGGATCGATCTTGATCGTCAGCAGGCGCGGCGCCCAGACGCTGATCTGCGGCCGCGGCTTGTCGATGGTCTGGGCCATCAGGTCCAGAATCTTCAGCCGGGCTTCCTTCGCACGGGCCAGCGCCTGGCGGATGAGGTTGTAGTCCAGGCCCTCGATCTTGATGTCGAGCTGGATGGCTGTGATGCCGTTGCGGGTACCGGCGACCTTGAAGTCCATGTCGCCGAAATGGTCTTCCTCACCCAGGATGTCGGTCAGCAGGACGGCCTTGTCGCCTTCCTTGACCATACCGATCGAGATGCCCGCCACCATGTCGGTGATCGGCACGCCGGCGTCCATCAGGGCCAGGCAGCCGCCGCAGGTCGTCGCCATCGAGCTGGAGCCGTTGGACTCCAGGATGTCCGAGATCACGCGGACGGTGTAGGGGAAGTCATCGACAGCCGGCAGGACCGCCGACAGCGCCCGCTCAGCCAGCGCGCCGTGGCCGATCTCGCGCCGGCCCGGCCCGCGAATCGGGCGAACCTCACCCACGCTGTAGCTGGGGAAGTTGTAGTGCAGGTAAAACTTCTGGCCGTACTCCTCCATCAGGCCATCGACGATCTGCTCGTCGGAGGCCGTGCCCAGCGTCACCGTACACAGCGCCTGCGTCTCGCCACGCGTGAACAGGGCCGAGCCATGCACGCGCGGCAGGATGCCGACCGAGCTGCTGATCGGACGGATGTCCTCAAAGCCGCGGCCGTCGGGGCGGGTGCCCGCCAGGATCGTCTCACGCGTGACCTGCTCCTCGACCTCGGCAAACGCCAGGCGGATGCGCCGGGCGTCTTCCTTTTGCTGAAGGATCGACAGGTACGAGGCGTTCGGATCGGTGACCGGCGGAGCCATTTCAGCCACCAGCTCATCGCGGATCTGGGCGACGGCCTCGGCACGGTCGTGCTTGCCGGGACGGCCCTTGACCTCGCGGATGCGGTCGCCGACGCGGGCGGTGATCGCATCGATCAGGCCCGGCTCGATTGTCTTGAGATCGCCGACCTTCTCCCGGCCGCACTTGGCGACCAGTTCCTTGATCATGCCCACGATCTCGATGACGTACTTGTGGCCGAACTCGATGGCTTCGGCGACGTCTTCCTCGGAAGACTCGTAGGCGCCGATCTCGATCATGTTGACGTAGTGCTCGGTGCCGGCGACGACCAGATCAAACTCGCTTTCCTCGAGCTGCTGGACTGTCGGGTTGAGCACGAGTTGCCCATCCACTTTGCCGACGCGCACGTGGGCGGTCGGGTGGAGGAAGGGGATGTCGCTGATGGCGACACACGCGCTGGCGGCGATGCCCGCCAGGATGTCCGGATCGTTCTGCTGATCGGCTGACAGGACGTTAAGGTGGATCTGCACCTCGTCCATGAACCCCTTGGGGAACAGCGGCCGAAGCGGCCGGTCGATGAGGCGGGCGGTCAGGATTTCCTTGGTGGTGGGGCGGCCTTCACGCTTGATGAAGCCGCCGGGGAATTTGCCCGCGGCTGACCGACGCTCGCGGTAGTCGACCTGCAGCGGGAAGAAATCGATCCCCTCCCGCGGAGCGGCGCGAACCACCGCGCCGAAAACGACCGTGTCCGCATACTGAACCGTTACCGATCCATGGGCGAGCTTTGCCAGCGAACCGGTCTCGATCGACAGCGTCCTGCCGCCGATCTCCCGTTCTACACGAATTGCCTGCATGCAATCTTTCCTCTGGGCCTCCACTGATCCTGAAAAACAGACTTAGAAGGCCGGAAGGCTTGCTGGCGGATACGGCGGGGATTGCGAATATCGAATTGGGGATCGCGTGGATGGAATCCGTCGAGATCCGCAATGCGAGATCCGCAATCGCCTTCTTGCCAGTTCACCTGTCCGGATGCCCCGGTGGGTTTCTCGATCGTCGCGGGTGGGAGGCCCCAGTCAGTTGCCAACGCCGAATAGAGAGGCCGGGACGACTTCAGACACGTTACGATAAACAGCCGGGACACGAACATGTCGTGTCCCGGGCTGGCTTGATCCTTATTTTCGCAGACCGAGGCGGGCGATAATTCGCTGGTAGCGAGCCCGATCCTCGCGCGTCAGGTACTTCAGCAGCGCGTTGCGCTTGCCGACCATCTTGAGCAACCCGCGACGCGAGGAGTGATCCTTCTTGTGCGTCTTGAGGTGCTCGGTCAGCTCGTTGATCCGCCTGGTCAGAATCGCGATCTGCACCTCAGGTGACCCCGTGTCACCTTCGTGCGTGCGAAACTCTTCTACAATTTCCCGTTTGGTCTGTGCTGCAATCGACATTCCTACTCCTTGACACCAGGCGCCCAGCCACGGCCGTTGCGCCGGTCATATAAGGGGTCTTGTTTGGCCTCCACCGCGGAGGCTGGAATCGCAGGACGATAGAACAAACCCCTGCGAAATGCAAGCGGGGAGGGGGTTCTCTCCCGGCTGACGACTCCTAACCGTATCTTAACGTCTTGATCGGGTCAAATGGGTGAAACGAACAAGCGGCGAAGCGACGAGGGGGATGAGGAAGGCAGACGAAGAGACGAAGTGTTGCCTTCGCCTCTTCGTCTCTTCGCGTGCGATCGTCCGTATCACGCCTTGCCGAGGACCTTGTCGACCACGGCTCGCACCTCGGTAATGCGCTGCTGAGCGGTCGCCTCGTCGGGGGCTTCGGCAATGATGCGCATGATCGGCTCGGTGTTGCTGGGGCGGGCGTGGACCCAAGCCTGGTCCCAGTCGATGCGGATGCCGTCCTGCGTGTCGACCTTTTCCTTGGCGAAATGCTCCTTGAGGGCGGCGACGGCGCGGTCGGCATCCTCGCGGCGGCACTCGAACTTGGTTTTCACGATCGTGTAGGCCGGGATTTCAGCCACGAGTTGGCTGAGCGGTTTGCCGGTCTCAGCCATGAGCTGCAGGACATAGGCCATGCCGACCAGCGAGTCGCGCCCCGGGACGATGCGCGCGTCGATGACGCCGCCGTTGCCCTCGCCCCCGATGATCGCGTCATTGGCGAGCATTCCCTGCACGACATTGGCTTCGCCGACCGGCGTGCGGACGACGCGCGAGCCGTACTGCTGAGCGATGTCGTCGATCATGCGGCTGGTCGAGAGGTTGGCCACGGCCACGCCGGGCTTCTTGGAAAGCACGAGCTTGGCGCACAGGGCCAGGGAGTATTCCTCGCCGATGTACCGGCCATTTTCGTCAACGATGGCGAGGCGATCGGCATCGGGATCCTGCGCAAAGCCGATGCTCGCCCGCTGGCGCTTTACCTCAGCCGCCAGGTCGGTCAGGTTAGCTTCGGTCGGCTCGGGCTCATGCGGGAAACGGCCGTTGGGGGTGTTGTTCAGATGCACCACCTGGCAGCCGAGCTTGCTGAGGAGCGTCGCGCTCGACACACAGCCGGCGCCATTGACGCTGTCCAGGACCACCTTGAACCGCTTGGTGCTGATCCCCAGCACATCCACGCGATCCAGCACGCGCTTGACGTGCAGGGCGTGGGTTTCGGAGTTGCGGGAGGGTGGGATGATCTGATCAATCCGCACATACTGCGGCTGATTTTCGTCGTACAGCGCGCGGATGCGGGCGGCTGCCTGCGGCGGGGGGGCGATGCCCTCGGAGGTGAGGAACTTCAGCCCGTTCCACTGGATCGGGTTGTGCGAGGCCGTGGCGACGATGCCGGCATCGGCTTGCGTGTGGCGGACCATCATCGCGACGCCGGGGGTGGTGACGATGTCCAGATCGATCACCTCAATGCCCGAGGCGCACAGTGCCGCCGCGGCAGCATCGCGAACAAACGGCCCCGAAGGGCGGGAATCCCGCCCGAAAACCACGCGAAAATGCGAGCCGTTGAGCGGTCGGGCGGATTCCTTGAGATAGCGTGCAAAGGCTGCGGCCATGCGCGAAACGGCTTCAGGCGTAAGGGTTGCGCCGATCGTGCCGCGCATACCGGAAATACCGATCATCAATGCGTCCATGGAGCTCCTGGTCCTAATGTCAATGCCGAATGAGGAATGCTGAACGAGGAATGAAGCATGAAGCCAACAGGCCCTGAAATCCGCTGTTTCATGCGTCATTGATCATTCGTCATGCACCACCGGCTTCATTATTCGAGTTGATCGGCCCTGATGCAACGGATATGCTTTTGATCGTGAACGCCTTCCTCGCCATGCGGTGCATGTGTATGAGCCGCGCATAGACTTGCGCGGCGTATCTCTCCTATCGTCCTGTCGTGGCCCCTGGTTTTTGAGGCGGATGTCCGCCGACACCGCAACCTCACAATGCACCGCAAAGCACTAAACGAGCACCTGCTGAAGGTCGCCGATGAGCTGACGGCTAATGTCATCGCCGAGCCGCAGATGCGGCACCTCAACCAGGTTTTCCTGCCCAATCGCGACCGGATCGTCGAAGCCATCGAGATGCTGCGGCAGTTGCTGTTTCCCGGCTATTTCGGCAAGCAGGGGCTGACCAGCGAGAATGTGAAATTTCGCATCGGCGAGCTGGTGCTGGAGCTGTCGGACATCCTGTATGAGCAGGTCCGCTGCTGTGTGCGATATCGCGAGAGCATCGCCGGCCCCAACGGCGGCGACGCCCGGTGTGAGGCCTGTGACCGTGAAGCCGCCGATATCGTCGCGACGTTCTTCGATCGCCTGCCAACGGTGCGGCAGATGCTCAGCGACGACGTGCAGGCGGCCTTCGACGGCGACCCCGCCGCGAAGAACGTCGATGAGACGATCTTCTGCTATCCGGGGCTGTTTGCGATCAGCGTCCAGCGGCTGGCGCATGAGCTGTACAAGCTGAATGTGCCGCTTTTGCCGCGGATCATGACCGAGTATGCCCACGGGTTGACCGGGATCGACATCCACCCGGGTGCGAAACTCGGCCGGCGGTTCTTCATCGACCACGGTACGGGTGTCGTGATCGGCGAGACCACGGAGATCGGCGACAACGTGAAGGTCTACCAGGGCGTGACGCTGGGAGCTTTGGCGCCAGCCTATGGTCAGGCACTGCGCGGTCAGAAGCGGCATCCGACGATCGAGGATGACGTGGTGATCTACGCCGGGGCGACGATCCTGGGCGGCGATACGGTAATCGGCAAGGGGAGCGTAATCGGCGGTAACGTCTTCATCACGACGAGCGTGCCGCCGTACAACCAGGTGACGCAGGAGCTGGGCCGGCTGACGTTCCGCCAGCGGAACCGCAAGTCGAAGATGCCGACGGCTGTCGTGGATTTTCAGATCTAGGTGGGGATTGCGATGGCGGCGCCGGCGGATGTTGCGGCGGGGCAACAGGCGATGTTGGCGCGATGCAACATCCGGCGCAATCGTGGCGGTCGCCGCGGCGTGGAGACGTAAGTCGTTGCGCGGCACGGGCTTTGATGAGAGCCTGTCATGCGGACATGGCTGTTCATCCTCGTGGGACTGATGGCGGGCGGATGCGCGTCGACCGCCCCCAGGTCCGACCCCGGGGAGCAGGCCCTCGCGGATCAGCCGCAGGAGCCCGTGGCCGCGGCTTTGGTATTCTCTCCGGCGTTGGGGGATTACCTGCCGGAAGAGGTCTTGGCACGCGATGGGCGGGGCCAGGCAGCGTTGTGGGGGCTGCAGGGGCCGACGACGACCATCCACTACATCCGTACGGACGACCGCTGGGGGGATGACGACTACGGCCGCCGGCGGGATATGTACCGCCGCCGGGCTGTCGAATACCGCCTGGGAAGCAGCGTTCGCCCCTAGAACCTGTAAAATCCATGCAAGTGACGCCGTCGTGGGCACTTAGTTGGTTGACGATGGCGGATTTGATACTTGCTTTTCGTCAGCGGAGTGATCATATTGTTACTAAGTCTGTTTCCCATCGCATCTTAACCCTCATCGTGGGGTCGATATGGCAACGATTACCAAGAAGGAGCTGATCGATCGGATCGCTGACGGGACCGGCAGCCGCCGCGTCCTGGTGAAGAAGATCGTACAGCGGTTTCTGGACGAAATTATCCAGGAACTGGGGCAAGGTAACCGCCTCGAATTTCGAGACTTCGGTGTCTTCGAGACCAAATATCGGAAGGCTCGCAAGGCGCAGAATCCCAAGACGCTTGAGCCGGTTGAGGTGCCGGAGAAACGGACCGTCAAGTTCAAGGTCGGCCGCCTGATGAAGCAGCGGCTAAGCGAGATCAGTGGTGGCAAGATTGGCGTTCCCGAAGGCGCCCACGAGGTGGACGACGAGGACGACGATGATTGATCCGGCCGATGCGGACGCCGCGCCGGTCGGCAGCGACCTGCGTATCCCCTGACCGACGTGGAACCCTCGCCGATCCAAGAGCTGATCCGCCGCCATCTGGCAGAGCGGGCTGCGGCGCACCACCTGCGTCAGCGGCAGGTGGTTCAGCCGATTGATCCCGTCCGTGTTCACATCGATGGGCGGGAATACCTCAACTTCGCTTCCAACGATTACCTGGGGCTGACGCACCATCCAGCCGTTACGGCTGCCATGCGGGAAGCCATCGCGCACGACGGCGCCGGTGCGGGGGCGGCGGCGCTGATCAGCGGATACACGCCTCTTCACGCGAAGGCGGAGTCAGCCATTGCCGCATGGAAGGGGACGCAATCCGCGGTCCTGTTGCCCAGTGGATATCAAGCCAATCACGCGGCTGTGCAGACGGCAGCCGCCATCGGCCAGGCCGCCGATCGGCCCGTGCGATTCCTCATCGACAAGCTCGTGCACGCCTCGCTGATCGATGCCGTTCGCGGCACGGGCGAGCCATTTCGCGTCTTTGGCCACAACGGCATCGACAAGCTGCGACGGCTGCTGCGGGAAGCGCCCGCCGATCAACTGCAGATCGTCGTGACCGAGTCGATCTTCAGCATGGACGGCGATGCCGCCGATCTGCGGGCCCTGGCGCAGCTCAAAGCCGAGCATCCGTTCGTGCTCGTGCTGGACGAGGCGCACGCCAGCGGCGTCTACGGGCCCAACGGCTGCGGCTATGCATCGGAGCTGTCGCTGGAGAACGCAGCGGATATTGCGATTGTAACACTGTCCAAGGCGATGGGGCTGATGGGCGGGGCGGTCTGCACGTCGGCTGAATTGGCGGATCTGCTGATCAATCACGCGCGAGCCTACATCTACACGACCAGCGTGGCGCCGGTCGTGGCAGCCGGGGCGATCGCCGCGATCGATGTCATGCAACATGAACCGCATCGCCAGCAGCGGCTGAGAGAGCAGGCCCGGCGCGTGCGGGATGAGCTGAAAAGCCGCGGGCTGACCGTGGGGGGATTGGACGATTCACCGATTCTGCCGGTGATCGTGGGCGCACCGCAGGCGGCACTGAAGGCGGGGGCAAGATCGCGCGAAGAGGGCATCCTCGTCGGCGCGATCCGGCCACCAACAGTTCCACCGGGAGCGAGCCGCTTGAGGATTACCCTCAGCAGCGAGCATACAGATGATCAAATCAAACGTCTGTGTGAAACGCTGCGCCGCGTGATTTAGAGGCGGGCTTCATCGTCGCAGGAAACGGTGGCGACGACAGTTTGCGGCGCCTGAACCCCGATCAGCCGTGGAAAATCAGGCTTGGGGGTGGATCTGGGACTGGGCGGGCGTCCGCATCGGGGAGTCGACCCGATCTTCGAGCTCATGGATCCGGTCGAGTGTGCGGCGGGTCAGATCGGCAGGGGGTTCCCCCACATCAAGCTGATCCAGAAGCTTAAGCAAGCGCTCGACGCGCTCCATCCGCGGCCCCATACCGTTGGTCACTGATGCGTACATAGCACTGGCTCCGACGGATTCGCGGTCAAGAACCAGATCTACCGCACGACGGTCTTCCGGGCTCAATTGTCTCGGCATATTTGCCCCGCGATCGTTCAGAATTGCCGGATCGTCGCAAAGAGGTGCATGCGAATCCTGCCATCCCCGCAGGCACACGATCAAGCCACGATCATTGATGCTGGCCGGTCCCGCTGACCAGGCCCTCGCTAGATCCTACGACGGGCCTTTGTCCTTGTTCGCGGCCCGCCAGCGATCTGCGAAATGAGCGACGGCCGCGTGCAACCGCGATTTCACCGTCCCCAACGGAATCCCAAGAATATCGCCAATCTGTTTGTAAGGAAACTGGTGGAAGTAACTGAGCAACAATATTTCCCTCAGGTGCTCAGGCATAGACATAACTGTCTTATGCACCAGTTGTTGCAGCTCCTCTTTCTCAATGTTTGCCCCCGGTTCGTCGACGGTGGCCTCCATGAGATCGATGAACTGCCCACCTTCTTCATCGGATTTGCTGATCGATGCCTGCAGCGGGCTGGTTGGCCGGCGCGCCTGCGACCGGATCAGATCGCGCGCCTTATTGGCCGCGATCGTGAACAGCCACGGGCGAAAGCGCCGCTCGACATCGAACTGGTCGGCTGACTGGTGGACCTGAAGAAACGCCTCCTGGAACACGTCCTCAGCCGCCGCCCGGTTGCCCAGGAAGCGCACGAGGAAGTGATACAGCTCGCGCTGGTGGCGATCCACCAGCCGCTGGAAGGCCCGGCGGTCGCCGGCCCGATAATCCGCAAGGAGCTGCTCGTCCGTACGCGGATCCGGCGCGCGCACCGAATCCGTACCGCTGCTGCGAGGCGCAGCCTGGGCGGCGCGATCCGGATCGAGGTCCTTCGTCGCGGCGTCTCGAACGCGGGATTCGCGATTGGTTTGAGACACGCTCATTTCCTGCTCCCAAGCAAACCCGTAGCCGGAGTTTGCGTCAAGGCGAAAATTCGTGCGCCCGCACGTATACTACCGGGTCGTCGTACTCTGATTGTATGCCTGCTGACCCTTCCCAATCCTCACAGCCGACCCCTTTTTTCGGCCTGACAGCCGAAGAGTTCGATACCCTCGTCCAATCCTGGGGCTGGCCGAGATTCCGCGCCCAGCAGGTGCGAGACTGGGTTTATACGAAAAATGTCGTCGACCCGGCAGCCATGAGCAACTTGTCGAAGGCCGCGCGCCAGGAGCTGGCCGACCGGGTGTCGTTCTGCTCGGCGCACATCACCCGTCGCCAGCACAGCCGCGACGGTACGATCAAATTGCTGCTCACCTGGCCGGACGGCGCCAATGCCGAGACCGTCATGATCCCCGACGGCCCGCGGCGCACAGCCTGCGTCAGCTCGCAGGTGGGGTGTCCGGTCGGATGTAAGTTCTGCGCCAGCGGCATCGGGGGGATGAAGGGCAACCTGACGGCTGGGCGGATTGTCGAGCAGGTGATGGCCCTGCAGCAGGCCAACCAGCCGGACGGCCGCCCCGATCAGCCTGCGACCACCGGCAGGATCACCAACATCGTCTTCATGGGCATGGGCGAGCCGCTGGCGAACTACGCCAACGTCATGCAGGCCGTGCGCGTCCTGCACGATCCCAAGTGCTTCAACCTGGGCGCCCGCCGCATCACGATCTCGACCGTCGGCGTGCCGCCGCGCATCCGCGATCTGGCGCACGAGCAACTACCTCTGAACCTGGCCCTTTCGCTGCATGCGCCCAATGAGGCGCTTCGCCGCGAGCTGATCCCCTGGGCGGAGCATTTCGCCCTCGACGACATCCTCGACGCCTGCCGCTATTACTTCGATCAGACCGGCCGTGAGATCACGCTGGAGTACATCCTGCTCAGCGGGGTGAACGATCAGCCGGAGCATGCGCGGGAGCTGGCGAAGCTCTGTCGCACCATCCGCGCCAACGTGAACCTGATCCGCTACAACGAGGTCGAATCGCTGCCGTATCGCCGGCCGATCTCGAAAGATGTCGTCCGTTTCCAGGAGATCCTGCGGGCCAACGGCGTGAACACGCACGTCCGCAAGAGCCGCGGACGCGACATCGATGCAGCCTGCGGGCAGTTGCGCAAGAAGGAGCAACAGGCCATGGCTGGGGGCGTTTCGATTCCCGTACTTCAGGTCACCGACAATCCTGCGTAAGGTGGGAAAAGACAAGCCGACAATGCGACATCGACGCGGGTTTACGCTGCTGGAGCTGATGGCGTCGCTGGCGGTGATTGCGATCCTCGCCAGCATCTTCGTGCCATACGCGCTGAGCCTGCGCGAGTCAGCCCGTCGGACGCAATGCGCGAACAACCTGATGGTGATCCGCGACGCGCTGCTGGCGTATGCGCGCGACAACAACAGCATGTTCCCGCGCGTCCGCTGGGATGAGCAGGGGAATCCCAACAGCTACACGGCGTATACGGGCGCCGATGACCCGGATCCGTTCGCCGAGGAGAGTGCCGTTGCACCCAATGACGTGACCGCGTCGCTTTGGCTACTGATGCGGCAGGGGCTGATCACGGATCTGGCTGTCTTCATCTGCCCCAGCGCCGGCGGCGTGCCGGAGCAGATCACAGGCGATCCCCGCAGCCGGGGCAACTTCCGCAGCCGGGCTGGTCTGACCTACTCCTATTCCTCGCCGTTCAGCAACGCCGACTGGTATCGCATGAACGACACCCAGCCGGCGGACTTCGCCCTCATGGCGGACATGAATCCGGGCATCGCCGGCGATGGCGATGATGTCACGGGCGTACGCCACGACGACAAGCCCAGGCGGCTGATGCGCGGCAACTCCAACAACCATGCCAAAGTCGGGCAGAACGTCCTGTATGCTTCGGGCCATGTGCAGTTCCAGACCACGCCTTACTGCGGCAACAAGCGCGACAATATTTACACCGTGCTGGCTCGCCGCCCGCACTGGAGCCTGGGCGTGCCGCCAGCGGCTCCGGGGTACTTCGGCAGGGATGTCGGCGCGTCATGGATGGGGGATAGTTATCTGGTGCCTTCTGATGACGAGTGAACGCGATTTTGGACTGCGGATTTCGGATTGCGGATTTTGGATTGGGGTTTGATGCATGATGAATGACGCATGGCGCATGATGTGAAATCTGAGATCTGAGATTTCCGATCTCAAGATATCCTGTCATCGCACTTTCACTCCTTCTCCTTTCTGTCATTCCTCCCCTCGATCCGTACAATCTTCCCGCATGACAGTCGAAACTCACCAAGCGGCAATGGAGGCCGTTCTGCCTGTTACGGATGACGTGGTGAAACCCGCTGTGCCTGCGGCACCGCGGCGGGCTCGCCTCGAACTGTTCCTCATCAGCTTTGCCATCCTGTTTTTCGAACTGGCAGCCATCCGCTGGTTCGGCAGCACAGTCATCTTCCTGACGTTCTTCACGAACCTGGTGCTGATGGCCTGCTTCCTGGGGATGAGCGTCGGCGCGTTTGCGGCGGGGCGGAAGATTGACTTCATCCGCTGGGTGATCCCCGTCGGCTTGATCGCGGTGTCGCTGGCGATGGGGATAAAGTTCCTGTACGAGCTGCGGCCGGAGGTGACGATCGCCGTCGGCGATCAGGCCAATCCGACCAACATCTACTTCGGCACGGAGTACCGCCCGAAGGATCCGGGGCAGTTCATCATCCCGCTGGAAGCCGTCGCCGGCGGGTTTTTTCTGCTGATCTCGTTGATGTTCGTCGGCCTGGGGCAGGTGATGGGACGGCTGTTCGATGCCATCCCAAGCCGTGTCGGCGCATACACGATTAACGTTTTCGGCAGCCTCGTGGGGATCGGCGCGTTCGGCTTGTGCAGTTGGCTTTGGACAAGCCCGCATCTGTGGTTCGCAGTGGGGGTGGCGATCGTGCTGTACTTTGCGCGCCCGTGGTCCGGGGTGCAGGTGTTCGGGCAGCTCCTGCTGATGGTGCTGATCGCGCTGAGCGCCTATGGCGTGGGCGAGGAGGGCGTCGTCCAGTGGAGCAGCTACTACAAGGTCCAGTACAAACCACAGACCGGCGAGATCGACACCAACAACATCGCGCACCAGCGCATGGTGCCGATTGCCGAGGGCGGCCCAGCCTACGCGCTGCCGCATCTGCTGAACCGCGATGCCGGCAATGAGCCGTTCCAGCGGGCGGTGATCATCGGCGCCGGCAGTGGCAATGACGTGCAGGGGGCGCTGTCGCATGGCGTTGGCCAGATCGACGCGGTCGAAATCGACCGGCTGATCAACCAGATCGGCAAAGCCGATCATCCCGATCGCCCGTTCGACGATGCGCGCGTGAAAGTCTGGATCGACGATGGCCGCTCGTTCCTTAAGAAGGCTGAGGCGCAGGAGAAGCGGTACGACCTTGCGATTTATGCGCTGGTCGATTCGCTGGTGCTGCATTCGGGATACTCGAGTTTGCGGCTGGAGTCGTTCCTCTTCACGCGTGAGGCGTTTGAGGATGTGAAAGCCGTTCTCGAGCCGGGTGGCGTGTTTGCGATGTACAACTACTACCGCCAGGGGTGGGTTGTCGGCCGGCTGACGAAAATGGCGCAGGACGTCTTCGGCGTCGAGCCGGTCGTGATCTCGCTGCCGTACCAGGCCTCCATCACGCCGGAAGACAACCAGGCGAACCACATCACGTTCCTGCTAGTCAGCAACGGTCCCAGCGAGCGGCTGGAGGCGATTCGCCAGCGGCTGGCGGAGTCGGGCAACTTCTGGATCCACGAGAGCCCGAAGCACAACGCGTCGCTCAATGCCTATTCAGCGGAGCCGCCGCCAGCGACACCGGCTGGCCAGTGGCAGCGCATCGCCCCGGCACAGGTCGACACTGCCGCGATCTCGCTGCTGCCGACCGACGACTGGCCGTTCCTCTATCTGCGCGAGCGGCAGATCCCGTTCAGCCCCAGCGTTACGGGGATGATCGTGATCGGGGCGCTGTCGATCGTGATCCTCGTGACGATCGCGCCTGTTCGGCGGATTCGGCCCAGCGGACGGATGTTTTTCCTGGGCGCGGGGTTCATGCTGCTGGAGACCAAAGGTGTCGTGCATATGGCGCTGTTGTTCGGCTCGACGTGGGTGGTCAACAGCGTGGTCTTCGCAGCCATCCTGGTGATGATCCTGCTGGCAAACCTGTTTGTGCTGGCGGTCAAGCCGAAGCGGCTGACGGGGTGGTACGTTGCCCTGCTGGCGGCGCTGGTGGTCAACGCACTGGTGCCGATGAACTGGTTTCTGGGCTTCGATCCGCTGGTGCGGACGCTGCTGAGCTGCGGCGTGGTGTTCGTGCCAATCTTCTTCGCGGCTGTGATCTTCGCCGTCAGCTTCCGCGAATCGAACCAGCCGGATGTCGACATCGGCAGCAACATCGCCGGCGTGATCGTCGGCGGCTTGAGCGAATATCTGTCGATGGTGGTCGGGTTCCAACTGCTGGTGGCCGTGGCAATCGTGTACTACGTGCTGAGCGCCGTTTTCCGGCGGGCGCCGCGGATTTCCGTGGCGGGGGGATGAGCCGTTACCCGGCGACGCCCGGGCCGCGAGGGCAGGCCCCGCAACCGGCGACAGGTCGCATGCCCCACGGGCGGCTATAATGACCCGATGGCCGTGGGGATTGTCGCTGCTTCATCTCAGGAGCCGGTATGATCGTTCGCTGTCTTGTGATCCTTCTTTGCGCCGTATCGACGCTGCTGGCTGATGCCACCACCCAGCCGGCAGAGATGAGTGACGCGGCGACCACCCAGCCGACCACGCAACCCGCTGCGGAGAGACGCAAGCTTCCCTCAGCCGCTGAGCTGGCTGCCCGCATCCGCGAGCAGCGCCAGACGCATCGGCCCATCCCGCATGTGGCGCAGATCAACCTCAATGCCGCGATCGTCGAGCGGCCGGCTGACTTCATCTGGTTCGCCCGGGAGGACACCGACACGCTGCAATCCCTGCTGACGCGTATCGAGCTGGCGACCAGCGACCAGGCGCTCGATGCCATCCTCGTCACGCTGCGGTCGACAAGCCTCAATCTTGCCCAGGCGCAGGAGATGCGCGCGGCACTTGCACGCGCCAAAGCCGCCGGCAAGCGCGTTTTCGTCTACGCCGACAGCTACGACACGATCACCTATACCGTCGCCTGTGGCGCCAGCGACGTCTGCCTGCTGGATGGCGGCGAGATCCTGATCCCCGGCATCGGGATCGAGACGATGTTTGCCCGCGGCTTGCTCGACAAGATCGGAGTGCAGGCTGATTACGTGCAGATCGGCGAATACAAGGGGGCGGACGAGCAGTTCACGCGCACCGAGCCCAGCCCGGAGCTTCGCGAGGAGCTCAACAAGCTGGCTGATGCGCTGTATGCCCAGATCATTGATGGCATTGCCCATCACCGCGCGCTGCCTCGCGAGCGTGTGGCGGAGCTCGTGGATGAGGCCCTCATCAGCGCCAAGCGCGCGCGGGAGACGGGCCTGGTCGATCATCTGATCGACATCGACGGCATGGAGGAGCTCATCGCCCGCGCGTTTGAGCAACAGGAGGTGCATCTGGCGGAGGACTACGGCTTGCCCGAGCGCGAGCAGTTGGACTTCACCAACATCTTTTCGCTGCTGGCACGCCTGGCACGCGAGCCGAAGCAGAGTGAACAGCCAGTGATCGCCATCGTCTATGCCGAGGGGATGATCATCGACGGCGAGGGAGGCGAGACGATCTTCGGCAGCCGGTTCATCGGCTCGGATGACATCCGCAAGGCGATGCGGACGATCCGCGAGGATGACAACATCAAGGGTGTCGTGCTCCGCATCGACTCGCCTGGCGGCAGCGCGCTGGCCAGCGAGGCGATGTGGCAGGCGGTCCGCCGTGCCAGCGGGGAAAAGCCGCTGGTCGTCTCCATCGGCTCGATGGCGGCCAGCGGTGGGTACTACCTGGCGTCGGCATCGGACCACATCATCGCCGATCCCACAGCCATTGTCGGCTCGATCGGCGTGGTGGGAGGCAAGTTCGTCCTCAAGGACCTGTACGACAAGATCGGCGTGTCGACCGAGTCGTTTGTGCGGGGTCACAACGCCGACCTGTTCAGCTCATCCCAGCCGTTCAGCGAGCGCCAGCGGAATCTCGTTCGCACATGGATGAGCAATACCTACGAGCAGTTCACGTCGCGCGTGCTGGAGACGCGCAAGGGACGCATCGAGGACATCGACCGCGTGGCCCGCGGGCGGGTGTTTCTCGCGCAGCAGGCGCGCGAGCTGGGGATGGTGGACCAGCTCGGCGGATTGATGGATGCGGTGGTCTATATCGCTGAGCGGACCGGGCTGAAGGGGGGCGAGTATGAGATCCGCGCCGTCCCTGGTCCGACGACGCTGGCCGATCTGCTGAGCGGGCGGGCGGGGGGCGCCATGTCGCCCGTGCCGGCGCGGCTGACGCTCACCGAGCAGTCGATCCTGCCGGCGCTGTCGCCCGCGACGCGGCAGATGCTCGGCTGGCAGGTGCAGTCACTGCAGTTGCTCCAGCAGCGGCCGGTGATCCTGGTGTCCCCGTATGTGATCCGGGTGCGGTAGGTGTAGCCACAGATGAACACCGATGGCTGGGGGAAGCTCCAAGTTCCAACCACCAACTTCCAAAGCAGGTTCAAGCTCCAACGCAAAAAAGCTCCAAGGTGGTTTCGCCGTCTTGGAGCTTCTTTGTTTTGGAACTTGGAGCTTCTTGGGAATTTCGTGATTGGAACTTGGAACACCCGCCGCAGTTGCTTGCTTCTTCAGCCGGGCTCTGTCATTCACCGCCCGCACCCTGGAGACGGTCGATAAACGTGGGCACGCGCTCGCCGGGTCCAGCGGATTGCGGCTGGGGGTTGGCAGGGGCTGGGGAGTTGGCGGGGGCGGTGGCGGTCAGCGGCTGCTGCTGGACGGAATATTTACCGGCGTCGCGCGGCAGTTCGATTTTGCCGACGCCGGGGCGTTCGACAATCAGGGACTGGCTGCGCTGGTAGGCTTCGAGCACAAGGGCTGCAGCCGTGTCGGGATCGTCGCCGGAAATGAACCCCAAATCCGGCATGCCGACGATGCCGGTCACGACATCGCCGGGCAGCAGGCCGAAATGCGCGTTCATCGGCCCGCCAGCCACGACGGTATCGACCTTGAGGCCCTGGAATCGTCGGCCATCGCCCGCGGGGGAGAAGGTGATCGACTCGGTATGCCGCATGCCGGTCTGATCCTGGCCGGCAAGCTGCTGGGCCTGTTGGCGGACATTCTGCCCCTGGCGCACCATCGGCAGCGTATACACGTGCTGGATGAGCGCGATAATCCCGATGACGACCAGCAGCCCGACCAACGTAAGTCCCGCACCTCGCATGGAAAACAGTATATCAGGCTGCCAGCCGGCGGGGCGCGATTTTCCCCTGCGAATCGCCACCGGCCCGCAATGGATTGACAGCAATATCAGGGACTTACGTCGCGGCGAAAGACCTGATAACCCCGACCCCTTGATCTGCCGGGCGAGGCTGCCAGAATTGACCACTGCCGCCGCCGGTCTTACGCTTGTTGAAACCTGGGGGCGACAACGGACGTAGCAATCTTTCTTACCACACGGGAGCAAACTTGGGCGTCAGCCTCCAGGTTCTGGACGATTACGAGAAGAAGGAAAAATGCGGTCTGTTCGGGGTGTGGGGTTCGCCGCACGCCTCGCAGATCTGCTATCAGGGTCTGTTTGCGCAGCAGCACCGCGGGCAGGAGTCAGCAGGGATCGTGACGACCGACGGAACGACCCTCCACGGCCACACCGGCATGGGCCTGGTGTCGCAGATCTTCCGCCAGCGACAGCTCGTGGAAGAGCTGGTAGGGCACGCAGCCATCGGCCATGTGCGCTACTCGACCACGGGCAGCAGCAAGCTGTGCAATGCCCAGCCGATCCTGCGGCAATACCGCCTGGGCCCGGTCGCCGTAGCCCATAACGGCAACCTCATCAATGCCCAGCTCCTCCGCCGCCAATACGAAGAGTTCGGCCACATCTTCCAGACCACCACCGACACCGAAATTATCGTCCACCTGCTGGCCAAGCCCACCCACGCCGAGAAGGCCGACCCGCTGCCGCACGTGCTCAAGCACCTGCAGGGGGCGTACAGCCTGCTGTTCCTGTTCCCCGATCGCATGGAAGCCTGCCGCGACCCGTGGGGCATCCGCCCGCTGTCGCTGGGCAAGACCGCTGACGGCTGCTGGGTCGTCGCATCGGAAACGTGCGCCTTCGACGCCATCGACGCGCAGTACATCCGCGACATCGAGCCGGGCGAGATCGTCCGCATCGACGATACCGGCGTGCATTCTCGCATGTTCGACACGCCCGCGGTTGAGGGGGCACAGTGCATCTTCGAGCACGTTTACTTCGCCAATCCGGCCAGCAAGGTCTTCGGGCAGACAGTGCACTCCGTCCGCACGAAGATGGGCATGATGCTGGCGCGCGAAGCGCCGGTGGAAGCCGATTTCGTCATGCCGATGCCCGACTCCGGCCGCTCAGCCGCCCTCGGCTATGCGCGCGAATCGCGCATTCCGTTTGAGGAAGGGATCGTCCCCAACCGCTTCGTCGGCCGGACGTTCATCCTGCCCAGCCAGCTCCAGCGCGACCGGGCCGTGGCGCTGAAGCTCAACATCATCCCCGATGTGATCAAGGGCAAACGCGTCGTCATTGTCGAGGATTCGATCGTCCGCGGAACGACAACCCGCTCCAAGATGCGCGCCCTGCGCCGCGCGGGGGCCAGCGAGATCCACCTGCGGGTCTCCTGTCCACCGATCCGCCATCCCTGTTTCTACGGCATCGATTTCCCCACCTCGCAGGAACTGATCGCTCACGGCCGAACGGTCGAGCAGATCCGCGATTACCTGGAAGTCGACAGCCTGCACTACCTCAGCCTGGAGGGGATGCTCAGTTGCGTGGAAGGCCCGCAGACGCAGTACTGCACGGCCTGCTGGAACGGGCACTACAAGGTTCCCGTCGACGTCCCCCAGAGCAAGTTCAGCTTCGAGCGCGACCAGCTTCGCATGTTCCCATAACCACGACAGGGCCGATAGAGCACCTCTGCGGCGTGTTGGGTGCGACAGTTGAGCCGGCGATCCGGACCGCCGTAATCCTGGCTTGAGATCGATCCGATAGACATCGTGAATCATCTTGCCAAGGTTTCGTCGTGACCCAGCCGCAGAAAGTCATGTTTGTGGGCGACTCGCCTGCCGTTGCGCAGCTCGTGCACCGGCACCTTGAGGCCGAGCCGCTGGAGCTCATCACCGCCGCCAACGCGGCCGACGCAATGCGCGTCGTCGAGGCGGGCGGATGCGATGTTGTCCTGCTCGACTCGGCGCTTGCTGTGGACGATCCGCTGGAACTGTGCCGCCGGATCGCCACGGAGGACGCGATCGGCCAGGCGATCGTGCTGCTGATGACGTCTCCGACCGATACCGCCACGCGCCGCCGCGGGCTGGCGATGGGGGCTGCCGATTTCATCGCCAAACCGATCGATCCGCTGGAACTCACGACCCGCGTCCGCATGGCGATGCGCATGCAGGCCATGGCGCGCCTGCTGGCGACACGCGGGCTGATCGACAGCCTGACCGGCCTGCGCAACCAGCTCTATTTCTGCCAGCGCATCGAGCAGGAACTGTCGCAGCAGAGGCGTACGGAAGGGGCACTGTCATGCCTCTGGCTGGACCTGGATTCGTTCCGGCAAATCAACCTCGCGCACGGCGTGCGCGGCGGGGATGAAGTGCTGCGGCATGTCGGCGACATTCTCATGCATGTCTGCCGGTCATCGGACGTGGTCTGCCGCGGCGAAGGGGACTGTTTTGGCGTGATCGCGCCGAATACGACGGCGGAGGGACTGCTGCATCTTGCGGAGCGAATCCGCCAGCGGATCGAGGCGATGGTTGTGCCGTGGCGGGGGCAGGCACTGCGGGTCACAGCCAGTATCGCCGTCTGCGACGCGGCTGGTAACGCCCAGCACACGCTTGAAGGGCTTTGTCGAACCGTTGCCCATCTGCATGCACTGGGCGGAAATCGACTTAGCAGCATCGATCCAGCGGCGATCTCAACGGCTGCCTGAGGATATTGGGCGGTTTAAAGGGGTGGATGGCAACGCCTTCGCAGGCGGGCTCGGCTGACGCGCCATGGGGGGCGTTTTGTCCTTGCCGCACCCTCCCGGATAAGATAGCGTAAAGTAGGTGGCCGGGGATCGCGCTCTCTCGGCTGCCATGTGTGCATTTCGGGATGAGGTGAGCACTTATGCAGGTTGTGCTGGTGATGTTCAGGGCCGACGGCGAGCGACGCAGTTTCTCGTTGCCGCGCGAGGTTACAGTAATCGGTCGGCGTGAAGACTGCGACCTGCGCATCCCGCTGGGCGATGTCTCGCGCAAGCACTGCCGCCTCATCCAGGAGGCTGACACCCTGCGCCTCGAAGACCTGGGCAGCAGCAACGGCACCTATCACAACGGCCAGCGCATCCAGGAAGCCATCATCTCGCCGGGTGACACCATCCAGATTGGACCGGTCGTCTTCGTCGTGCAGATCGACGGTGTTCCCACCGACGACGAGCTCCAGCCGTTTGACGCCGCAGCCGCGGTTGCCGCGGCCAGTACGGCCGGTGCCGAAGCCATCGATGCCGACGAGCTGGAAGAAGTGGCTGACGGCGACGAGATCCTCGAGGAAGTTTCCGGCGATCAGGAGCAGACGATCACCGGCAGCGGCGCGGCCGACTTCGATCCGATGGAGATCCTCAGCTCCGACGAAGAGGACGAGGACGAACAGGTCGATTTCATCATCGAGGACGACGAGACCGACGACTCGGTGCATATCGACCTGGATTCTGACTCCGGCCGGCAGGAGTAATCCGAATCATCATGTGATCTGCATGACCCTGTGCGCATGGACCGCGCGCGTGTCATCCCATGGGGCCATCGGGGCGCAGCGAAGGATCCCAGTCGGGGCGACTGACGGATCACGTCCCCGCGTAGGTGCAGGCCGAGGTGCACGTCTCGTAGACGACGATCTTCGACAGCAGGGGCAGGGCGGGTTTGACCTTCTGGTAAAGCCAGATCGCGAGCATCTCGGCTGTGGGGTTCTGCAGGCCTTCGATGTCGTTGAGGCAATAGTGATCAAGCTGTTTCACGACGGGATCGACGGCGCGGCTGATGTCGCCGTAGTCGATCAGGTAGCCGCGCTGGGGGTCCAGCTCGCCTTCGACGACCACATCAAACCGGAACGAGTGCCCGTGCAGACGCCGGCACTTATGGCCCTCCGGAAAGGTCGGCAGGAAGTGGGCGGCTTCAAAGTGAAACTGCTTGGTCAGAGTGATACGCATTGTCGGGGGCTATTGTAGAGACGGGAAACGGGGTTGCCAGCGGGGGAGTCAGTCAGCAGTCTGCGGTCGGCAGTCTGCAGTGGGCAGTGGGGGTGTCCGTAGGTTGTCAGTCATGTAGGGCAGGCTATTGCCTGCCGAAACGAAACGCGCAGGGGTATGGTAAACCAAGCCAACGGCGACACGCAGTAGCCTGCCGTGCAGTCCTCTCTCTTGACCCCTCCGTCGCTTTGTCGCGTCGTCGCCAGATTGCACCCCCTGCGACAAACGGCCGCATTGACTTGTCATACTGCATGCCGATATTGGAATATAAGTATGAATGTGAACGACCCCATCATTCCCCGCGTGGTCGAGCGTTTGCGGGCGCTGGCGGATGAGAACCGCATCCGCCTGCTGCTTCGCCTGCGGCGCGGGCCGGCCAACGTCTCGACGCTGACAGCCGACCTGGGCATCGCCCAGGCGTCGGTCTCCAAGCATCTGGGTGTGCTGCGGCAGGTCGGCTTGGTGCAGGCCGAGCGCATCGGCACGCAGGCGATTTATCGCGTGAGCGACGAATCGGTGTTTGAGATGTGCCTGATCGTCTGCGATGGCGTGGCGCGCCATCTGCGCGAGGATCAGGCGGTGTTGAGATCCATCAGCCGGCGACGTTTCGCCGGCCGCAGAACCGGAGCGAACAAGCCATGAACGAGGTGACACTCACTGCCACAGAAGCTGCCGAGCGTGTCGGCAGCGGCCGGGCTTTGCTGATCGACGTACGCACGCCGATCGAGTTTGCCACAGTGCATGCCGAGGGGTCGCGCAATATCCCGCTGGATGGGCTGGATGCGCAGGCGATGGTGCGGCAGTTGGCTGACGATCAGGCGCTGATCGTCATCTGCAAGAGCGGAGCGCGCGCCGACAAAGCCTGCCGGCAGCTTCGCGAGGTGGGGTGCGACAGGGTGTTCAGTGTCGAAGGCGGCCTGGATGCGTGGATGGCTGCCGGCTTGCCGGTGCAGCGGCGGAAGGTGATCTCGCTGGAGCGACAGGTGCGCATCGGAGCGGGGCTATTGGTGCTGGTGGGAGTCGGGCTGGGGGTGTGGGTGCATCCCTGGCTGCTGGGGATCGCGGCGTTTGTGGGGGCGGGGCTGGTGGTGGCGGGCATGACCAACTTCTGCGGCATGGCGATGCTGCTGGCCAGGGCGCCGTGGAACCGGGTTGCCGCCAGTGGTGACGGCGGCGGTGGGACTTGCGTGACCAGTTGCGCCCGATGAATGGACCGGTGACCGATTCGGCTGTTTTTTGCGAGGAGTCTGAAATGAGAATCGTGATCGTTGGTGGCGTTGCCGGCGGGATGAGCGCCGCGACGCGTGCGCGGCGGATGAACGAGCAGGCCGAGATCATCGTCCTGGAGAAGGGCGGATACATCTCGTTTGCCAACTGCGGCCTGCCGTACTACCTGGGCGGTCAGATCCAGCAGGAAAAGAAGCTGCTGGTAACCACGCCGCCGCAGGTGGCGGCGCGCTTCAACATTGACGCGCGCGTGCACCAGGAGGTCACGCACATCGACCGCGCCCAGCGCCAGGTCACGGTGCGCGACCTGAAGCAGAACAGGACCTACACGCTCGCCTACGACAAGCTGATCCTGGCCACCGGCGCGACGCCGATCATCCCGCGGATCGAACATGTGCACGCCCCCAACGTGTTTTTGCTGCGGTCGATGGAGGACACGGAGGCCGTGCGCGATTGGCTGGAGCGGCAGCAGCCGCGGTCGGTGGCAATCGTCGGGGCCGGTTTCATCGGCTTGGAGATGGCCGAGGCGATGCACCATCGCGGCCTGCATGTGACGGTGATCGAGAAGGCGTCGCACGCCTTGCCGCCGCTGGATGCGGAAATGGCTGTGCCCGTCCATGCCGAGCTAAAGCGGCATGGCGTGGAACTGATCACGGGTACGGGCCTGGCGTCGCTGGAGGCGACGGGCGAGCATGTCGGTGCCGTCGTGCTGGAGGATGGCCGGCGCATCGAAGCCGACATGGTGCTGCTGTCGATCGGCGTTCGGCCGAACACGAAGCTGGCAGCCGATGCGGGCTTGGAGATCGGCCCGACGGGCGGGATCGTCACCGACGAGGTGCAGCGCACCAGCGATCCGGACATCTACGCCGTCGGTGACGCCGTGCAGGTCGTGCATGGCGTCACCGGCCAGGCGGCGCGGATTCCGCTCGCAGGTCCGGCCAACCGGCAAGGGCGCACCGCCGGCGAGCACGCCGCCACGGGGCAGGCACCGCCATCGGGGCGTGTGCTGGGGACAGCCATCGTCAAGGTCTTCGACCTGACCGTTGCAACGACCGGCCTCAGCGAGCGGGACGCCCGCCGTCACGGGTATGACCTCGATACTGCCTACGTCGTGCCCAGCCATCACGCCGGGTATTACCCCGGCGCCGAGCCGATGCGTATCAAGCTGGTCTATGAGGCCGCCAGCGGGCGCGTGCTGGGCGCGCAGGCTGTCGGCGGCGAGGGCGTCGACAAGCGCATTGACGTCATCGCGACGGCTATCCACTTTGGTGGGACGGTCGATGACTTGGCCGGGCTGGATCTGGCATATGCGCCGCCGTTCGGCGCAGCCAAGGATCCGGTGCACATGGCTGCGTTCGTCGCGCAGAACCAGCGGCGGTCGCTGGCGCGCGGGCTGACGGTGGCGGAGCTGAGCGGCGCTCAGTTGATCGACGTGCGGAATCCGCAGGAATACGCCCGCGGCAGCCTGCCCAATGCGATCAACATCCCGCTGGATGAACTGCGCGAGCGGCTGGGCGAGATCGATCCAGCCAGACCGGCTGTCGTGTTCTGCCAGGTCGGGCAGCGCGGATACGTTGCCCAGCGGATCCTCGAGCAGCGAGGATACACGCAGGTGTGCAACCTCAAGGGCGGGTTGGAGCTGGCGGATTCCGTAGTTGCGGGGAATTAGCTGGTCCTCGTTTCCCACGCAGAGGACGCGGAGGGGGCGCTGAGCATGTTGAGATGCGAAGGACAGGACAAGCATCTATCTGCGCTCTCTGCGTTGCACTCTGCGTGCCCTGCGTTACATCGGGTCGGCGGGGGCGGTTGCCGGTTGTGAAGTCGGCTGGGTGGCCGGTGGTGGGGCGGGGAGGGTCGTGCGGCCGCCGAGCGGGAGGGTGGTCGCGGCTGCGACGATCAGGATGATGCTTCCGAAAACGAGTTTGCTGAGGATGCCCCACAGGCGGCCCTTGAATGCTCCCCAGCCGATCTGCAGCGACCGCTCGGCGTTCGGCTCGATGGCATACTCTACCAGCGATGCCCCAAGAAACGCGCCCGCGCAGGCCCCGATGATCGTCCCGACGATTGGGATCGGGATCAGGAAGGTCAGGAACAATCCGCCCAGGAAGCCCCCGACGATCGCCCCGGCAACGCCGCGCTTGGTTCCGCCAGCCGAGGCGGCGCCAGCGCCGCCGGCGATGAACTCCACCACCTCAGCGATGATCGCCAGTACGACCAGGCTGCCGATCGCCCACCAGCCGACGTACGACCAGTCCGTCAGCCAGGCATAGCCGACCACGGCTGCGATCATCAGCCAGTTGCCCGGCAGGCTCAGCACGTTGACGAACAGGCCAACGAACAGCGTGACGATCAGGCCAGCATAGTAGATCCAGTCCATGCGGTTTCGAATCGTACTTCTGTTGCGTCCGGCTGGCGAGAGGAACGCCCGTCAGCCGGGAATCGGCAGGTATGTCCATGCCGCCCACCCGATTGCCGCGAGAATCGCGAGAATCAGGACCAGGCGGACGATTCGCCAGATCCGCCGCGGCCAGAGATGACGCCGCACCAGCTTGCGGACCAGCGGCAGGGCGAGCGAGTCCTGCGGCGTCAGCGACTGGTAAACCTGCCGCATCTCGGCCAGCAGGCGGTCGAGGTCGTCGCCAGCCACCGGCTGAAGGTCGCGCCGGCCGACGGCCAGATGGTTGGCAGCCGCCTGCATGCTGCAGTCCATTGCCACTGCCATCGCCCGGGGATCGAGGCCTTCGGCATGGTGGAGGAGGATGGCCTCGCGGGGCTGGGGCGGCAGGAGTCGCAGTGCCCGGACAAATGCGACGTATTGCGGCGACGGCTGGCTGACGGCGGAGACCAGCACGTCCGACCTGGGGTCGACCTCGGATGCGGCAGTTCGCGTCAGCAGAACGGTGTGGTGGTGGAACCACCGCTGCACCTCGTCGGGGTGCTTCCAGTCTGGCAGGCGTCGGATCGCTCGCTGAAGCATGGTCCGGGCGACGCGCTCGCCACTGCCGCGATCGCCGGCCATGGCCATCGCCAAGCGGTAGACGGCGGGGTAATGCTCGGTAAGAAGCTGCGCCACAGCGTCGGCTTTGAGCTTGCGGGCGCGATTGAACAGATCGGGGTCAGCCATCGGCGGGGGATTGTACAGAAGGCCGCGCCGGCCATGCCACCATGCCGGTCTGTGTGTTCCGGGACACAATGTCCCGAACACAGTCTTGAAATTTAACGAGTAGTGAACCAGAATGGCCCGCCGTATCGGCAGATCGTGCACACGGGGGGCAGATCGACCGATAAACCGGGCATCAATTGCCTTGTTTGTGCAGATTGATCGTCGACCAATGGACTGGTCGATAGACCGAAAAGCGTTTGCCAGTCACGACCTGATGGCAGCGCGTCGCGTGGCGGGCGTAGGCCACGCGATCGCATTTCGGCCTTCGGGGCCAATGGAAGGGCCATGGACAGCTTTCTCATCCGCGGCGGCACTCGTCTCAAGGGCACAATCGAGATCTCCGGCAGCAAGAACAGCGCGCTGCCGATCCTGGCAGCCTGCCTGATGGCTGACGGGAAGACCACGCTTCATGGCGTGCCTCGTCTCAGCGACATCGATTCGATGCTCAAGCTGCTGGATGAGCTCGGTGTGCGCACGTATCGCCACGACAGCCCCGGCAAGAGCCGCGTGGCGGCCCATCCGGCGCTGAACGGTCCGCTGGATCTGGAAGTCACCGACACCACCAAGTGCGAAGCCCGCTACGACATTGTCAAAACGATGCGGGCGAGCATCTGCGTGCTGGGTCCGCTGCTGGCGCGGCGTGGCCGGGCGGTGGTTTCGATCCCGGGCGGATGCGCGATCGGCGATCGGCCGGTTGATCTGCATGTCCGCGGGCTGCAGAAGCTTGGAGCCGAGTTCCGGACCGAGGGCGGCAACATCGTCGGTGAGGTACGTGGCCGGCTGAAGGGCACGCGGATGTACCTGGGCGGGGCGCAGGGGCCGACCGTCCTGGGGACGATCAACGTCATGTGCGCAGCCGCGCTGGCGGAGGGCGAGACCGTCCTCGTCGGGGCGGCCTGCGAGCCGGAAGTGGTCGACTGCGCCGAGATGCTCATCAAGATGGGCGCGAAGATCAAAGGCCACGGCACGCCGGAGATGCGCATCGAAGGCGTCGACAAACTCACTGGGTGCGAGCATCGCGTCATCCCCGACCGCATCGAATGCGGCACGTTCATGATCGCAGCCGCCATCACCAACGGCGAGCTGGAGCTCAAGCATTGCAACCTGGACCACCTGATCGCGGTCACCGACCGGCTTGAGGAAGTGGGCGTCCATGTGACGCGCGAGAACGGCACGATCCATGTCAGCTCGTCGCGCCGGCTGAACCCCATCGAGATGACGACCCAGCCGTATCCGGGCTTCCCGACGGACCTGCAGGCTCAGTTGATGGCACTGCTGTGCCTCAGCGACGGGATGAGCGTGATCACGGAGCGGATCTTCCCGGATCGATTCCTGCACGTCGGCGAGCTGAACCGTATGGGCGCCCGGATCCGTAAGGAGGGGGCGACGGCGGTGATCCAGGGCGTGAAGGAACTGCAGGGGGCGACCGTGATGGCCAGCGACCTGCGGGCGAGTGCGGCCCTGGTGCTGGCGGGTCTGGTCGCTCGCGGCGAGACGCGGGTGGACCGCGTGTACCACATCGATCGCGGCTACGAGAAGATCGAGCAGAAGCTGGCGGCTGTCGGCGCGGATATCGAGCGTGTCCGGGAGTGATGGTTCACGCGAAGACGCGAAGCGGTGAAGGCGTGCATGGCGGGACGGCGTGCCCGCAAAGATCTGATATGAAGAGCGTCTTGTGGCTGGCGAGTCTCGCGGGCTGATCGTTTAAGGATACCTCTGTCGTGTGCCAACTGGGCCGAAGGGTTCCGCCTTGCCAGGCGATGGTGCGCCTCACACAACTGCTTCGTTCCTACGTCCCTTCGCGTGAGACGGATGATCCCATAGCTAAGCACACCCGGGATGCTTGACCTGTTAAACCGCCGCGCTTACTCTGTCGCTCCGGTTCGTGCAAAAATGCACGAAGTCGGTGCGGATCGCACGGCTCACCGGGCGGAGCGACATTGATGGCCTCCTCGCCGCCAGATAAGCGTCCGCCGAAAGCGGATTCGGACAGCTCGCTGCAGAGCTGGTACCGGATGACCAGCGTCGGCATTGAGTTTATCGTGGCGGTTCTGCTGTTCGGCGGAATCGGCTGGTACATCGATGGGCGGATGGAGACATCGCCGTGGTGCATGCTCTGCGGCTTTATTGTTGGATTTGTGGTGGGTCTGTACATGCTGATCCGCCAAGCCGGCAGAATGTTCCACGACTGACCGCAGGCTGCTGATGAGCGAGACACCCGCCACGCGAACTCCCGTTCGGCTGGGCCTGGCCCGGCTGATTGTGGGCGTGGCTGTCGCGATGATCATTGCCGGCGGGCTGATGGCCGGTGTGCTGGCGGTGATCGGCGATGCGTCGCTGTGGCGCGGTCTGGCGGCTGCGTCCGTGATCGTGGCGATCGCGGCGGCGCTGTCGGTCCTGCCGATCTGGATCGGAGCCCAGATGATGGGCGTCGCCGGCGCGGCGGGCGGGTTCATGCTGGCGGGCTTTGCCCGGGCCGGCTTGAGCATCGCCGGGTGCCTGGCGGTGATCTGGAAATGGGACTATCCGCCCATGACGACGGTCCTGTGCATGGGCGTGCATTACATGGCTGTGCTGGCGGCGGAGTCGATTATCGTCGCCAAAGCGATCTGGAGCCGGCCGATCGAGTAGGTCTTGCTCGACGGCGTAGGACGAAGAACAGGGATGAACGCGATGATTCCATTCTTGGCCGCTGGGAACCCGCTGGAGCACGTGGTGGATCACCCGATCGTGACCGCAGGCGGGTGGTATATCCTGACCAACCACATGGTCATGATGATCATCGCAGCCATCCTGATGCTGCTGATCTTCCCGGCTCTGACGCGGCGCTACCGTGATGGCGAGCTTGTGCCCACCGGCACGCGGAATCTGTTCGAAGCCATCATGATGTTCATCCGCAACGACGTCGCCAAACCGGTCCTCGGCGACGAGACCGACCGGTTCATGCCCTTCCTGTGGACGCTGTTCTTCTTCATCCTGTTCAACAACCTGCTTGGCCTGCTGCCGCTCGAGCCGCTGACCGGTCCGATCATGCGTGCGCTGTTCGGTGAGCATGCCCATGCCGTCTACGGCACGGCGACAGCCAATATCTATGTCACCGGCACGCTGGCGTTCATCGCGTGGCTGGTCATCCAGATCAGTGGCATCCGTGCCAATGGCGTCGTGAATTACGCCAAGCACTTCCTGGCTGGCGCGCCTGTGTACATGGCGCCGATCATGGTGATCGTCGAGATCCTCGGCATGATCGTGAAGCCGGTCGCCTTGGCCATCCGTCTTATGGCGAACATGACGGCAGGGCACATCCTGCTGGCCGTGCTCGCCAGCTTCACAGGCATGGCGGCGGCCGTCGGCATCGGCACGCTGGCGGGCGTCGGCATCGCGGTGATCCTCGGATCGACCGCCATCATGGTGCTCGAAACGTTCGTGGCGTTCCTCCAGGCGTACATCTTCACCTTCCTGACGGCGCTGTTCATCGGGCAACTGGTTGTCCATGAGCATGAGCATCACGAAGGCGAAGGGGGTCACCATGACGAGCGGCATGAGACGATCGGCAGCGGTGACCTGACCGATTCCCACCGCATCCCCGACGCGGCCCGGCAAGCCGGAACGCATATGGCGGGGTGAGGCGTCGGGAATGATGAATGACGAATGAAACAGAAGCCCGATCGCTTCATGCATCATTCAGCAGTCGTCATTCATGCGAAACAGACCAACTACGGCGACCGCAGCGAGGGTTGTCGCCATTTAGGGAGATGGTCCCGGTAGTTTTGAACGAGCCTCACCTCGCGAGGCGGGTTGTCGCACCGTACCCGTAAACGGGCGAAAGAAAGGTTT
>Ga0207874_1001251_pt1 | contig 30234 bp, 29 predicted proteins | sample HigsolmetaAR201D_FD_184833 | JGI IMG/M metagenome (GOLD analysis project Ga0207874, IMG submission 184833) | Ionic liquid and high solid enriched microbial communities from the Joint BioEnergy Institute, USA - AR20-1-D (SPAdes) (version 2) ...
GGTAGAAACTGTCGCGGGAGTAACCCATCACTTTGCAGGCTTCACTCACATTTCCTAGTCGTTCGGCCAGTTTCAGCAAGCCCAGTTTGGTGGCGACAATCTTCTGTTCATTGGTCATCTTGACACTTCGTTCTCCTCTTGAGTTTACTCAGAGTGTCAGATTAAGTCTCGTCTAGTTCACATTATCATACGGATTGCCTTTGGCATTCATGTTGACCTGAATGCGTGTTACTTCAGCAGAGGAAAATAGGACTGCGAAGGGTACTGGACGTCGAGATCGGTGTGCTGAAACAAGTTCGTCATTTGATGAATTGTCTGCCCAACCAACACCTACCAACAACTAGACGTGAATAGATGTCCAGCAGTATTGCTAGGTACGGATCCCATCATCCATACCCCATTCCCACGATGTCGCCCTCTCACTTCTCATCCAGCGCGCCTGCGCTTAAATCTTGCTTCAACAGATTCGACGTAATCCGACGATTATGGCAACTATTGGCGGTGCGCAACTATCGTTTCGGACGGTGATGCGAGCGCAGTCCGGGCCATCGGATCAACCAATCCACCCTCTTGCATGAGGCGCGTATCCCCTTGTTGGCATACCGCCGAATGGATATGTGGGCTGGCGTACAATCCTCGTGATGCCTAAAACACTACTCAAATGGCTTTTGACAGCGCTTCATCGTTCTACTGGTACTAGCATGTGCCAAGCGCAGTAACCACTCACCGACATGACTGAGTCCTCGTATACCGTATAGTCCCTTCCCGCCTAGCGATTACCCTTGATGATCTGGTAGTTCATGGCTGGCTTCGGCTGACAATGCTCGTAGCCATTTCTAGAGTCTTGCGCTCCTGTTCCAGTAACTCGTTTTTACGCCGCAATCCCTTCGATTCGTGTTCCACCTCGGACAAGCTGCCGTTAGACAGAAATGGTCTGAGATGGGGTACCATCCAGCCCATGGTACAAATCAGGTTGTCGTCAGTGCCCCCAAGTCACGAGCAAGCTGACCCACTGGCTTGCCACTGAGTTCCATTAACCGGTCCTCTTCGCGTTTGAACTCTTCGGTAGCGCTCTCGTGCTCTGCTACCATCGCCCTTTGTTTCGTGATTTCAGTATACCTGCCTCTTAGTTGTTCCTCCACTAAATCGGGAAAGTTCATTGTTGACACACTGCTGAAAAATTGACTAGTTCTATCTCTTGTTGCAACAGTTGTTCTACAAAACTCTCAGATGAAAGTAGTTGGTATTCCTTGATCCTAGAAGTTACGAGAGTTGTAGCCCCTTCTAACCCATCGATAGAGTCTGCTGGATGCACTGCAACTTCTGCAATTCCTTGCCATGTTGTGACACTAAGAGTATCTAGGAGACGCGTATGTCCAGGGCCAAATCCAATATTGGCGATAATGCCAGCCGGCATGAACATACCGTTGCTACGAGCCCATTTCGCCCATCGGTATAAGATGACTCCTTTCAATCCGAATAAAGGATTTCTTAGGAGCACCTTCCAATTTGCTTTCTGCGTATGTGCAACGAAGCGAAAATGGTTGCGCATTACTTGAATTCCCAGTTTGCTGGCGATTCTCACAAAATCATGAAAACACCCAAAAGAAACATGAATGTTTTGATGCGTATTCCAATAAGCGATGTCCTGAACTTCTTCGCGAAGCATTGCTAGCTGTGCCCCTAATTCAGACTCTAGTTCGGACAAGTCGATCTCACCTTGTCTGTACCGGTTGCGAAACTGAGTAGGAGGCAGGAAATACCCGTCTGAAGTTATAAGGGTCGATACATTGTTTCGTGATAATACTGGTTTGCCTTGTGATACGGTCCAGTGTATTCCTATAGAAACATCGGGGTGGGACTTCTTTATCTGCTTAATACTTCGCCAATGGGGCATGTTCGTCATTACGCAGATACTCTTTACGGTTCCTGCTTGAACGCAGGCTTCAATTCCCCTGTTTATAGCAGGTGTAAATCCGTAATCATCGGCAGTTATAATGAGCTGTCTTGGCATAGAAGTTTTCCGTATAAAGAGAGGAGTTTTGCAACTTCAGCGTCCCAGTTATAACGGCTTTCTACCAAACGCCGACCTTCTTTACCCATTTGATTGCGCAAGTCAGGAGAAGCAATTAGCTGCCGAATAGCTTGTGCATACTCATAAGGGTTATTGGGGCTAACCGAAATAGCAAAATTCCCCGACTGGACAAATGGGCGACTAGGTGGAAGATCGCTTAAAATGACGGGCATACCAAGCGCCATATACTCAAATAGCTTTGTTGGAATGTTATGATGAAACTTGGGTAAATCCGGAAGCGGAATAATACCGATTCGGGCCCTCAACACTTTTTCCGCCACTGCTTCGTGAGGCACCTGTTCTTCCAATACAATTCGATCCGAATCGCCTAGGAGTTCGATTTGCTGTTTTGCCCAAGCTGGATCTAGGATTCTGCCCAAAAAGAGCCACCTTAGTTGGTATCCTTGTTTTAATAGGATGCGGTCTACTTCGAAACACACTTCCAAATGGTAACGAGGAACCGTTCCGTGGTAGACCAAGTCAAATTTCTGAGTAGGGACATGCTTGGCTGTGAAAAGTTCCAGACGGGGGAAATTGTAGATTGTCTCTGTTTGTGCAGCACCCAGTCTCTGAAAACGAATCCGTACACCTTCGTCAGCTGTAACGACTGCATCTAGTGTACGCGCAGCTCGCAGCTCATAGAAGCCAACTATCATAGCGAGAATGGGACGCATCAAAGCTGGTAAGTGACGCTTCTGCAACATGAACCCAATATTGTCCTCATGAGCATCATATATAACTCGAGCTTTCGACTTTTGTTTCAGCGTCAGTGCTATGCTTATCAGTTCCGGATCGTGAATATGATAAACATCGGCATCCAGTTCTAGTGCCGCCGATAATGCATTCATTACCCTCTTCTTACGATCACCTAGTCGGAGTCGCGCTTGTCCTCTATAGGGTTTTCCTAACGAGCGGATGCGAACATTATCCTTTATTGTATCATTATCAGCATGTGCCAGAAGCGTCACTTGGTATCCCGCTTGGGCAAGTGAGTAACATTCCCTGTGAAAAATACGTTGGTCAAATGGAGCGTGTACGGTGGTGATATGGACAATCTTGTAAGTCACTGTTCCTGCCTCACGTAGTCACTCTTTAGCATCGTTCCTTCCATCCACAACCGTAACTTTGGAGAGAAATGCTTGATGACCTGTAGCAATGGACTGGCATAAAGTAAATAAGGGCAGCTTTCGATCGAGTAACCCATATGTCGTTTCCAGCGAAGCAGGTTAGGATCATCGGAGCCTGCTCCAAGCACAACGAAGGCACATCCTTCTGAGGATAAAAGCTCCTTTGTAACACTAAAGATTAGAGCCTCATTTGGATAGTGATTTAAGTAGCGACTGTCGCTCATGAAATGAATAATATCCGCTACTCGCGTTTTCGAGCCTGTCAAATCCACGTAGTCGTGAAAGACCACGTGAACGTAGGATGTCAATTCTCCATTAATGTATGCTCCCCAAGCTTTGATATCCTCGAATTTAGCCGAGACATCACACTGGCGCGCCCACCAATTCTCATTGCCAAGTCCTACAGATGGGCGTTTTTGGCGAGCCAGTGCGTCACGGTTAATGGCAAGACCACGTTCTTTCATCTCTCCCCAGTCAACAATGCGCACTTCACAGTGCTCGAGTCCACGACGTACCTTAGTGCGAGTACGAGGCTGAAGATATGGAAGATCGAAGTTAGACGCACGACATATGCAAAACGCCGCTTTGAGGGTGGCATCACTACTCGTGGTCATAGTAATTGCACCTAGCGCTCCTTGCGCCAATAAACTCAGATTTAGCATGTTTCCGGTAGTCGTATATGGACGAAAGCGGGGCAGGCTCCAGAAAAATGACTTCCGATACTCTGAAAAAGGGATGCCATCAATTACCAAGACACGCTTGCCAAGCTGTCTATGGAACTGAATATAGTCAGCTACTTCCATGAGTTTCCTTTCGCGCCGCAATGTAGAGTACACCTTTCCTCAGTCCTTCATACTCATTTAGGCAGTGGTTTCGCAATCCATAGGACGAGTAAATGCCAGTGATACTAAAACCTGCCTTGATGACTTCGAAAGCTGCCTCGTCAGCACAATGCCAATAGACATGTGGTTGATTCCGGAATGGAAGTAAAGCACCTAAGTAGAACTTCTTGCTACGTTTGAGGACGGGAAGCGAACGAATTGGCAAGCGTTCCCTAGTGAATAAGCGCATTACTCGGACGTAGTACTGAAGGAGTATGTTCATCTTACGACTGGGAAAATGGTTATAGCTCGCAAGCAAGTGACCACCCGGTCTGAGAACTCGATTTGCCTCATTTAGAGCTGCCATCCGGTCTTCGTACATAGGCAAGCAGGATAAGACTTGTCCCCACATCAGAACAACATCAGCACTACTCGAAGCTACGGGTAAAGAGCGGACATCGCCTAAGTCAAAACTAAGGTTAGGAAAACGAGAATCTGCGTTTGTCCTTGCTTGCTCAATAAACTCAGGAACGTAATCAAAACCTTGTACTTGACCGAAGCCCCGCTTGGCGAGATCTATGGCAATTCGACCACCACCAGTCCCTAGGTCCAGTACCGTTAGTTGGTCATATGGAGGACTGATTGACTGTGCTAACCCATACTCCTCCTCGGGGAGGAGTCCAGCATATGCCAGGGTACATCCCCACGAGGTAAATTCTGTTGTCTGAAAATGCTTGCGAAGCCTATCTGTAGTGTTCATCATTCTCTTTTGCCGATTACTGTTGCTGGTACACCAGCAACAATCGAATAAGAAGGTACATCTTTTGTGACAACAGCTCCAGCCGCCACAATGGATCCTTCCCCGACTCGGACTCCTGGAAGAAGTATCACTCGCGCACCAATCCATACATCCCTACCTATATGCAGCGGCATTGGGTCTTCGTAGCCCTGAAGGACTATGGGAGTAGTCGGATCGCGAAATTTGTGGTTCCGTGTAATTACATAACACTCGGGCGCAATCAATGCGTAATCATCTATTATGCAGTCAGTAAGCGTACAATTCTCGTTGATTGTAACATTATTGCCAATCTCCGAATTAAAAGACAACACAACGTTGGGACCAATGAGTAGATTATGACCGCAACGCGCAACGAAACCTCGAACGCAACGTGCTCGTAACGCATTGGACAATCTCCCTACTAGCGGCCGATCTGAGCGGGGTAGATGGCGGGCAACAACCTCATAGAACACTCGCCACATAGCTTTGGCTGAAAGCACCTTCATACAATTCCAATCGCCTCAGAATAAAGCTGGTGCAGCCGATTGACCACATCTAACAATGCGTAACCACCTTTAGTAACGGTTAGCCATGCTTTTTCCCCTAACATCCGGACTTTCATAGGTGCCGATGTCAAACTTGTAAGTGCCTCGTACAGCGATTCGGCATTTTGAGGGGAAACGAGGATACCATTATAGTCGTGGTTTATAACCGACGGAATTCCACCGACAGGTGTCACTACTGGAGCGAGACCACAAGCCATAGCCTCGAGCAGCGCGCTTGGGAGTCCTTCTTTATGGCTTGGCAAGACAAACGCATCACTGGCGCGTGTATACAACGCGACCTTGTCTGGTTCTACAGGTCCAACAAAACGAACATTGCTACCTAGTTTTGTTAGGAGGGCAGCGCGTTCAGCATCGTTAATAGGACCAACTTGTACGAAATGGATATCACGGTGGACATTTAAGAGCTTAATCATAGCGTTGGTCAACTCAGCACTTCCTTTGGCGATCTCCCATCGTCCTACGAACAGCCATATAAGTGCATCAGCTCTAAGTCCTAGTTTTTCTCTGATACGTAATTTCTCGTCCTGTGTAGGGGGAAAAAACTGTTCGGTATCAACTCCAATAGGTACAGTAAAGATTTTCTCTTTAGCAATGACACCACTGTTGGCCAAAGCATTCGAGAGTCCATCTCCATTACAGATGACACTGTGTGCCCTCAAGCCGAATTTGAGTAGATAATTTCGCTTTTGATTCGGTATTTTGGACTGTGCTGTTATAAGGCGTACGTCTTCACCATGTGCCTTAGCAATGAGAGGTATATTTAGCTGATCAGCAATGACGCGAGCAGCATATCCACACGGCACTATCCAGTCACACACAACAAGATCGGGTTTCCAATCTTCGAGTGCAGCACAGGCTGCCGCCATAATGCCTTGACTATAGATTCGGTCAAAGAGCCAACCATGAGTGAAAAAGCGAGGAATGTAAACGTGCTGTGATCGCCAAATGAAGATCCCCTCACGTATTTGATAGAATGGGTAGTTATTAGCGGTGCGCTGTAGACGACGGTAAAGAAAAGGCTCTGATGTGATTACTCGGATATCCCAATCTTTCTGGCGCAGACCACGAAGCTGACGATGAACGTGGATACCACTAATGTCTTTGGGATCTTGACTTGGGTAGCAGTAGGAAATATCTAGAAGGCGCATGCTGGATCTAGTTAACTTTTCTCCAGAGTCGTGGAAGTAGAAGTCGAGAGTGGTGTAAGTGAGTTCATCGACAGAAAAAACCAAGTGATCTTATAGTGAAAACCAGGAACCGCAGCGGCGACAATTAGAATGTAGAACAATGCTATAAGGTACGATATTTCACCAGAGACTATATACCATTGCCATCCCTGCTTTAGGATACGCAATATTCCCATTAATACTAGCAAGATACCAAGTATCCCGCCTTCAATGAGAAGGCGAAGATAGTAATTATGGACATCTATTTGCATTCTCAGTGAAGTTTGTGCCATTAGTGCCAAAGAATTGCCTTGACCGACGCCTAGGAGATTGTTTGTGGCGAGTTTTATCCCTTCGCTGAGTAGTTCGTCCCGACTTGACAAATCCCCCTGTTCGAACGTAGAGCGCATCCTTGCCATGAAATTTGGAAACAACTGTTTTCCCAATTCTGTTTGCGTAAAAGCGATATAGCTAGCAACTAGAACTAAGGGAACGATGGCTAGCCAAGTGGCAGCGGTTCGATCTTTTTTAGTGCTTATAACCGCTAAAAGCCACACAACCAGTGCGATTCCCAAAGCCAAGGATCCGCTTTTGCTGTTTCCAAACACGAAAACCAAGCTACCCATGCTAATAGCGATAATAAAAAAGGGTATCAGTTTCCGGACTCTTGCCGCTAAGGACAAGGAGACTAACAAACCGACGCCAATGTGGTGTACGTGTTCGTTTGCTTGAAAACCAAGAATCTCCCTTACGCGTATAACATCCCCACGGCTCCATATCACATAATTCCCATTTAGGTATTCTAGTAATGAAAGAATGACAAGGATGAACCAGCCTACCCAGTAACTCCATAGGAGCTTATGGCGCTTCTGCTCATCATCGGCTACATGAAGCATCAGTGTAGCCAAAACCATAAGTTGGAGCATCAGCGGGACTTCGGTATGTGATCTTAATGGATTAAAGATATAAAGCACACCGGACCAAATGAATGCAATAATAATGAGTTTGAGTCCGGGAGCGCGTCTAAGATTGCTTAAGATATGTGGCAACCGCAAGAGTGCCAATACTGTAGCTACCGCCATAAGATAGAATGGCAATGAGCGTATACCAAAGTAACTAGGTAATACTCCCTCCACAGGCAGTGAAAATGCTGTAAATGCCAAGATCACCGTGAGGAGACGATCCAGAATTGATGAGCCACGTGGGATACGCCAAACATGGCCGGAGTACATTGTTGTGTATGTCGACATTTTTTGCTCTGCGATATCATCTCTGCTGGTAATCTTATTGCACCATTGTAGTCAACATAGATGCAAAATCTGCTGCCGCTTTTGCAGGAGAACGCTCATTTAAAACCCAGTTTTTTCCTTGCTCACCAAGGCGACTTGCCAGTTCCTTATCTCTCAGCAAGGTAATCATTGCTTGTGCAATCGCGTCGATGTCATTACCGTTGACTAGCAAACCATTTAATCCATCGATAATGCTGTTGGGGGTTCCGCCGGAGTTTCCGCCTACAGCTGGTCGCCCAAATGAATTAGCCTCGTTAAAAACCAAGCCGTACCCCTCAATATCTCCGTCTTCCATAGCACGATTAGGCATGATGAATAGCTCACACGTTGCGTAGAGCGTGTCCAATATGCATTTTTCAACCCATCCTAGGAACCGAACCTGTTGTGATATCCCAAGTTGAACTGCTAGGTCCTGTAGGTAATTCTCCATTGGTCCAGTCCCAGCGATAACAAGTACAGCATCGGGAAACTCTTTGGCTACTGTCGGAAAAGCCTTCAATAGATGGTCATGACCTTTCCTTGAGATTAGTCTTCCACCAGATGCGACTATTCGCTTGCCTAGTAGGTTATATTTATGGCGGAAGCTTTCAACAACTTCTGGAGATGGTTCTTGCTCTGGGACCGGAGTTGGCGGGTAAATTTCGGTAACTCTATTATTAGGCACACCAAATCTTTGTAGCAGTTTAGTCGTTGGCGCAGCGATAGAGATAATACCTTTCGCCCCATTGAGAACCCATTGATAAATGTGTTTTCGAAGCCAAGACCTAACAGAATTTACAATGAGCGCCTGTGATAGTTCTTCACCATAACATATCACAAAATAGGGTACTCCCCGTATAGCGCAAATGACGCGTGTAAACACACCTAAGTTATATACATCGTGCATAACTACAACATCAGTAAGAGAGCGATGAATATGCCTCCACAGGCCTAATACCCAGTGTAGTAACAACCGCATCTTTTCCAATTTACTCATTTTAGTCTGGTGTGATATAAATACCACAGGCAACCGTGTTACCCGAAACGGAAATTGCAGATCATATTCTTTTTCTGCTTCAGGTTTACCTTTCGAACTCGTCAGTACTTGAATATGATCCGCAGGCAGATGCGTAAGCAAATGGTGTAGGTAAACAAGAGATCCCCCCACCAAGGGTGGTGGATAGTTCAAGGTTACAAACAAGACCTGGGGAAACGATTGTTCAGAACTCATTTGTAAATCCGGTCACTATGTTTAGACCTAAAAATCATGTTAAGGAAACGCTTTGCAGCACTTAAGCTGACGCTTATAATGCCGAATTCAACGGCAGCACTAACTTGTAGATACCGTCTCGAAAGTCAAGGGATGGCAACGGGATGATCAAGGTAATGAGGGTCAAAGGGCATCCCGGATTTGAGGACGCCAAAAACCAGATGCAGCAATTTGCGCATCACCGCGGCAATCACCGCTAACTTGGGCTTGCCCGCCGCCAACAAGCGGTGGGCAAATGCCCGCAGGATGGGATTATGCTGCTGCGCCACAATCGCCGGGAAATACAGTGCCGCTCGCAAGCGTGCACTGCCCCGCTTGGATAAGCGGGGACGCCCGCGTACCGATGACCCCGAGCAATGCTGACGGGGCGTCAATCCGGCGTAAGCCGCCAACTGTGCCGCACTGTCAAAGACCCGGATGTCACGAATTTCTGCCAGCAGCTTGAAGGCGGTGATGTCGCCAATGCCGGGGATCGAGATGAGCAACTCCCGCTGCTGGCGTAGGTACGGATGCTGGTCTATATGCTGGCGGATACGCTGCTGCAACTCGGTGAGTTGCTGGTCGAGAAAGGCAATATGCTGCGCCAGCGTTTGCTGCACCGTTTCCGAAGGGATCCCTGCTTGTTGGCGGTTGACTTCTTGCTGGCGGATGGCGCTCAGGTGCTGCCAATGCCGCACCATCGCCTGCAACTCGCGTTGCTCCGGCGGCGGTGGGGTCCACTCCTCCGGATTTTGAGTGCGACAGAAATCGGCGATCAAGATCGCGTCGAGGGCATCGGTTTTGTTGCGGCTCAAGCGACTGTCGGCATAGCCCTTAATCCGTGCCGGGTTGACCACACTCACCCGGTAGCCCGCCTGATGCAACTCCAGCGCCACGTCATCCCCGTAATACCCCGTCGCTTCCAGGCAGACATGCACCGCCTCCAGCCGCCGCTTCTTCAGAAAATGACGCAAGCGCTTCCAGCCTGCCGGACTATTCTCGAACTGTCCGGTTTCCGGTGGATGCTCGGGACGCAGCAGCGCCACCTCCAATTGGGTTTTGCCCACATCAATCCCCAGATAAGCGGTCATCGTTTCCCTCCTGACCCTGGGCATCCGCTCGGTAGCACACGGCGTGACGGTCAACCTTGTTCATGCAAGCTCATGGCTTTCGATACCGTTCAACCTAGCTGCCGTTGGTGGCGAGAGGCGGGACTCATCTACAAATCAAACTCACCGGTTTGAGGGGCGAAACAGCCTCACGTCTCTCGTACCGAACCGGATGCTTTTTCACTTCAGCATACCCGATTTCTAAGATACAAGGGGCGAAGCGTGCCTGATGCTCATGTTGCCGATAGCGTTGCGCTACAAGGAGTGAAGGAGCAGTTGCCTCGTTATACGCCTGTATTTGCGACTTCTTAATAGTAGGCACAATGGTTCATATGTAGTGGTATGCGGATGACCTCTGACGCAACAGAATATTATAAAGAGTTTGTTACGGTCTACGATCGAATACTTGCTGCTCAGGGTTTCTCCATGCCAATGACTTGTTTCTCATTCTATATCAGTTGGCCAATGCCCCTGTGCATACTTATGAATGGTATATGCGATACGTTCCGCGGCATGTCCATCCAAGGTACCGCAGAATGCTGCGGCAACCCTCTTACGTCCTTCTTGGTCTAAATCTGGATTCTCCAGATAATTATTAATAAGGCTGTATAATTCCTGTTGGTTGAACGCCGTTCGAGCTCCACCAAGCTTGAAAACAGCGCGTAAATGAGTGTATTTAGTATAGTCGATTCCAATTGCCTTGGTTTTGCTATTGCTAGGGTAAAATGATGCCCTGGTATCAGCATATATTACTGGCGTATCTACAATTGCGGCTTCAATACCAACTGTTCCATAAAAATCAATGACAATGCTAGCATGTTGTAGACAATTGGCTAATACGAACATCTCATCTGGGTCCATGTTATCGGAAAGTCTATCTGGAGCTATACTCGGACGATTCCCTTTCACATATGGGCAAAGTGACTCGTAATGCTGCAAATCGGTCTCTGTGCCGATGCCTGAAACAAAACCATGGTATACAGAAGGATGCGGACGGATCAAAACCTGTATCGGTCGAACAAATCGATCCTGATTTATTCCATCTACTAACGCGTAGACAACCTCAGTGAGATTTTTATGTATATGAGATGCCGCGGGGGTTATAAAAATTAGGTGACGTTGTGGGTCCAACCCCTGTTGAAGCAACCAATCATCTCTTGCTGCATAAGTCTGAGAGCGGAAGTATAGGTCGAAGTGTGGAACTCCTAATGCCCGTACACTATTGGCATCATACCCAAATAAATCAATAGTTTCACGAACATTCTCTTCGTTCCAAACGAGCAACTTATCAGGACGTTCTAGTATGTCTCCCTTCGTTGTCAGCAAATCCCAACTCTGAAGTGCACACAAAGAGCGAATATTGTGCAGGTTTGCGAAACGCAGTAAGTAATACTCCTCAAGGTTTAAACCAGCAGTACCAACGACAACAAGGTCCGGGCAGAAACGCTGGAAGATTGGAGCATATAGATTAGGCGGAAACAAGACTCTCCGTATGCTCAACCACATTTTGCGTAACCACTTTAATCTTCTTTCGCCTAGTTTGGTGATGATCTGATAACGCCTAATATCCGTAAGTTTTATCCATTCTAACCGGGCTTGACTTGATGAAGTCGGCAACATTGTCTGAAAGAGATAGAAATAGACACGATTCCAACGTTGGGCTATGCGTGCACGAAATAACGGTAGATCCTCGAATACTACATTCTTATGTGTTACGATACGACTAAGCGATGCAAATTTACCTTTTGGAACTAGAATTACGACGCGCGTTCCCATTTCCGCAAGATGTTCAATGACGCCACTATATAACATATAACGTATGAAATGTCCGCGATTCAATGGAAGCAGCACAGTGGGCTGTTTTGGCATTATCATCTACTCATTGGACTGTAAGCGAAGCATCAGTTCAGCTATCTGAAAGTCAAACTCACTATCGATATTGACAGAGCGGCTCTCCGGCATAATATAAGCCCGCAAGTCAGAGCTAAGGATCGTTTTATGCTTCAATAGGAAATCACTCCGAACTACATAAACTGCACCATTCCGCCGGTAAGTTGGCGACAGAAGTTGCCGAGCCGTAACAATCTGTTCAACAGGTTCCCCAGTGTATAGCTTCAGAAATTTATCCTCGATCACAAACTGCCATCGTGGGTGGTAATGCTCTGGAACAAGAGTCACAGAAGCCACTGAATTCGCGCCAGAAGCAAGAAGCAACTGAATGGCTTCATCAATATCAGAAGCAAGTCTCAAGGGTGTCGTTGGCTGTAACAGGACAACTATATCGTACAAATCATTGTCCTTATGCAGTTCCGTGAGCGCATGTAACATCACAGCAACCATGGGAGTTCGGTCCTCGGCCAAGGTTGCTGGTCTGATAAAAGGAACATCTATGCCAAGGGTTGCGCCAATTGATGCTATTTCAGCATCGTCGGTGCTCAGAATTGTTCTTGTGAGGAGTCGACTTTGATACGCAGCTTCCACACTGTACTGAAGTAAAGGTTTGCCGCCTAGCAGGCGAACGTTTTTTCTGTGGACACCCTTTGAACCGCCGCGCGCAGGAATTAGCCCTAGTATACGCATCTTCTAATACGTCAGCTTTTTTTCAACTCGCAGATCGATAGTACTCAGGAGATTAGCAATACGCTTACCTGCATTTCCATCACCGTAGAGATGGTCGCTGGGAAAACGTCCATTATGGAGATGGTGACGGACGGCCTTAATGATTTCATGTCGATCATAGCCGACATCAATCACATTCTGCCCACGCTCTCTACCTGCTTGCCTGGAGCCAATGTTGACAACGGGTACACCTAAAAAGGAACACTCACGGATGCCAACACTAGAGTTGCCGATGAGACCACGACTATTGTAGAGCAGACGGAGAAAATCCACCGGATCCATGTTCTTGAAAAAGTGGATATTTGCGGGTTTCTCCAGTTCCCGAAATGCCCGGATTCCTTTTGATGTTCCATCGGAACCTGCATCAACGTTGGGCCAGAACCAAAATGTTGGAAGGTCTAGTTCTTTGATAGCATAGAGAGTTTCAGTAATGTGCGAGCGTGCGGCTTCGTATTCAGTAGTAACAGGATGTTGCATAACTACCAAGTAGCCTTGCGCTAAATCAAGATTTGGGCCGACACCACCGTACTTAGCAAACAGATCAAAGTCAAAGTTAGGTTGCAAAAGGACCTGCGCTGCGATGTCAATTGAAGGACAGCCAGTCACATGCACGGTGTCTTGCTCTTCTCCCATACAAATTACACGTTCCGCTGCTCGCGGGGTGGAGACGAAGTGCACGTTAGACAACTTGGTTACAGCATGACGTACTTTTTCATCTACCGAACCTGTAACTTCACCTCCCTGTATATGTGCCAGAGGAATATTCATATATGATGCAGCAATTGCAGTCGCAATCGTCTCGTAGCGGTCAGCAATCGTTACAACTATATCGGGCTTCAAGTTGTCAAATACAGTTGCCAGTTCCAATAGACCCAACCCCGTGGTTTTCGCCATCGTGGTGACGTTTTCACCTTCTAGAACCATGTATACTCGCGCAGCGATTTCAAAACCATCATTCTCAATGAATTGAACAGCGTTTCCATATCTGTCAAGTAGAGTCGAAGCTGCTGCAACGAGCTGTAGTTCCAAATCGGGATGTTCCATAATTGCCTGTAGCGCGGTTTTGACACGGCTATAGCTCGGCCTAGCAGTAACGACAACACAGACTGTCCGTTTCATTACGGGAGTCCTTTACTCCAATAGGTCTTCAGTAAGAAATTGGTTTGCTTTGACATCACGACGCAGACGACGACCAACCGTTTCGTACAGGTGTTCAGCCTTGATTCCAAGGCCCGGTTTTTTTGTGGCTAAATGTTCGCGGCGCAGCACCGTTCCTTCAGGAAGATCAGTTACCACCACAACGCTCTGTCCGAATGTGTTTCTTAGAGAATCCATATCTTGCGCTACTGCATCTTTGTCAACTGGATAAGCTTTCATTCGTTCAATGAAGCGAACACCTTCGACCAATTGACGTAGCTCGGCAGTTGTCAAGGAAGCGGGCACATCAGGACCAAACATCTCGCGGCTAAATGTTATGTGGACTTCCAACGCTTCAATGCCGATAGTTGCGGCTGCTAAGCCAGCGTAGATGGTGCCAGAATGGTCAGAAAGCCCGACGGCACACTGATATCGTTCCCTATAAACTGGAATCATGTTCAATCCAACCTTCTCCGGTGGACATGGATAGGCAGTCGTACATTGCAGTACAGTCAGGGGAATATTTTGTGCCTTAATCAATGTGACCGCTTTGTCCAGCTCCTCGAAACGACTCATGCCGCTTGATAGAAAGATCGGTAGCCTAGTACTGATTATTCGTTCCAATAGGGGAGTGTTGCTCACCTCACCGGAAGCGATTTTCCATGCCGAAACGCCTATGCGTAACAATAACTCTACCGCTTCAATAGAAAAAGGAGAACTCAGGAATTCCAGACCTTTGTCTAGTGCATGTTGTCTCAATCCTGCCCACTGCTCTGCTGTAAACTCCATTCGTTTCCAATATTCATAGCGTGTATTGTCCTGAAGGCTGAATTTCACTCTCCAAGGTTCTTCTAGAGTGCTTTCGGCTGAGGCGATGTGTGTCTGAAACTTAACTACATCAGCTCCAGCTGCAGCAACCGCATCAATGTATGCGTGTGCCATGCCCAAACTGCCATCGTGCGCTTGAGCTACTTCACCGATGATAAGGGAATGTTTGCTGTCAAAATTTAGGGCGTTCATAAGATATGGTCACCTGAAGGTATACTTAAGTCATTGTCAATATCCTCAAAGCGCCCTTCTAAGAAAGCATCAAAATTCCGAAGTGTTTTAGACCTAGTAAGTTTTGTCTCTGCATACAATCTTGCATTGCGAGACATCTTATCAAGTAAGTCCTGATCATTTTGGAGTATTTGTATTGCATTGAAAAAATCTTGTGTCAGATAGTGTGGTCTCATCAACATGCCGTTGTAGCCATCCTTGATAATTTCGGGAAATACCCCTCTAGCACTGGCTATACTAGGGACACCAGAAGCCATTGCCTCGAGGCATGACATGGAACCACCTTCGCGCCAGACGGCAGGCAGCAGACAGATATCGGATGCCTGATAATATTTAGGCATATCATTACGGCTAACGCCGGGAATCCATGTGACGTTATCCATATTTTTGAGAGTCGCTTCTAAACGCCGCTGAAAGGCGGCAGGAGTTTTCTCTGGTTGGGGATGACCTACTACCAAAAAATGCCAATTGGGATGCTGGTCATGGCACAAATGAATCCACCTTTCCAGGTAATATGTACCTTTCTCTGGCGCCAAACGGGATGGGAATATCAGGACAAAACTCTCTTTAGGAATACCTAGTTTTGCCCTATGTTCCTGTTTTTCCGTTGGTGATGGGGGATGGAAACGCTCAACCTCAACTCCATTCATAATAGCAACTGCGTATGGAGTTAATGACTCTACTCGCTCATAGGCAAGCTCAATTTGACCATGCGTATGCGTTATTAGAAGATCGCAAAACTGGTAGTGAGATATTGAAAGAGGATAACTGTAATGCCTCTGAGCGAAGGCGATTGTACAATTTGGTAAATAATAACGTAATGCCGGAAGATGGTAGATCGCATCCCAAAGCAGAATTCTCTGACAACCTGACTGTTTGACCAACTGAATAGCAGATTGTAAGAATGGCGTTATTACAGGTTTATCACGTAATCGTGATAACATATATTTAAGTAACTTTTCTAACGGGTAATTCAATGAATTCCTCGAATCGATATAAGCGATCGCAGAGTTTGCCTCGCTAGCAAGCTTATACGAGTCCTCGTAATATTTAGCAATTAGTAAATCGTTTGACTTACGGCGCTCCATAATGTCCCACAATAGATAATTGTAGGATCCACGGCCTGTAGGCGGCACTTGGATCCCTTCATAAACATGTACCCACTGCGCTGTCTTCCTGCGCAGAACGCTTTCTGCCGCATCGGTAATGTAGACCTGGGGGCGAGAAATCCTGGATAGCATTACATTCCTTTTGCGTTCTTAAAGAGACATGGTATTTCGGTTAGTGAGAAAAGCCGATGGTATCCCCACAATAGCCAATATTCATAACTAATACTTATAAATTGAATTCAAATGACTAATAGTTAGATATATATGACGCTATACAGAACGCTAGAATCGAGTTTCTGGTGTGCAAGCAATATATGTTCCCAATGCAATGTTACGAGACCGAGGATTGAAGTAGGTAAGTGCAAAACGAACGTTCCGCCATAATGACGATCCCATACTTCGAACTTCCCGATTCTGGGGAAGTATCATTGGTCCATCCAAAATTGGTTGCATAGTGTAGAGTCTTCTCCAGCCTGCATTGCGAGCTACTTGTGTAAGCGTATGTCCATCGAAGTAATTCAGATGTTCAAGGGGATTCAAATCCTTAGATCGCGCTGAAGGTGACTTCCGAAACTCTTGGCGTAAACGCTGTTCTGTAAAATGGGGCACTCCAACAAATAGCACGGTATTTTTGTGTGCAACTGAACGTAGCATTTCCAGTGTGGAAAACGGTTCTTGCACATGTTCTAGAACTTGCCATAGAAGAATCACGTCGTAGGGTGGCGCGACTTTTGCCTCGCTAAGCACCGATGCTACAGAGAGTCCCAGGGATTCAACATGTGCCCTTTTTTGTCGACTAACTTCGATACCTTGCACCTGCGTCCCGAGAAATGCCATAGCCTCCATGACATCTCCCCAACCACATCCAAAATCCAACACGCGTAAATTCTCTATTTTCCCTTGTGAATATTTCGCTAAGTCGAACAACAAGCGGCTAATTCGACAAACAAGATAACGTTTGTCCTGGCGCTTGGAACGCGCATAGCTAATAGCTTCATCACCCAATAGGTCGTTGTAAATTACATTTGCAAGCTCTTCGTTTGGAATACTTTCAGCGAAGATCATGCTGCAATTATCGCATTTACTCAAATGAATCCCGTTTGGAATCAAGTTTTTGAACAAATCTTGGTATGCAGCAAGTTTGCCATTATCATACAATCCCCATAGTGGCATAAAATCATGTGGGTATAATGCAGGCCCCCATATCCGGTGCTTCAGACTTGCACAAGAAGGGCATCTCTCTCTATGTACCAGCACTACAGTAAGCTCCTTACGATGCTTTACGGCTTACTCAGTTCCCAAGCTAGTACCGGAGTAACAACACCGCGACGTTTGTCACTAAACTCAGCAATTAAGCTGCCATCATAGCTCACTTCAAATTCAATCGAGGAGGGTTTTTTGTCGTAAAGATACTGCCCTGAGATTCCTAACCCTAAACGTAAAGAGTAGCGCCCTGGAAACAGAAATCCAGCTGGCAATTTGATCATATAGTGCTCAAAACCAGGTCCCCGGCGCTGATAACGTCGATCAGGATTTGCATCCCAATCAGTAGTTGTGAATGCAGCAATACCGTCGGCATTATAAACTGCAACCATGATCATGCACGACTGAATACTCTTCTGGAAAAACAATGTAAGTTCAATATGAACTTCCTCGTCGTGACGAAAAATTCCCGTCGTGTTGTCTGCTCCAATTGCAGCCACTCGGACAAACTGCGCATCCTTATTGGCGTCGATGGGATATTCCGCAATATTCGTGCCAAGCTCTTGAGCGTTCAGATACTGATTGATCGTGCTGGCTGAATTGCCGTCCGATATCAGCCTTCCGGCTTCTAAAATGACGGCACGTGGGCACAAACGCTTAACTGCATCCATATTGTGGCTAACGAATAACACTGTTCGTCCCTCGCCTGCCACTTGGCTCATCTTTCCTAGGCACCTCTTCTGGAACTCTACGTCTCCTACGGCAAGTACCTCATCTATCACCAAGATTTCTGGTTCTAAGTGTGCAGCAACAGCAAAACCTAGACGCAAGCCCATACCGCTTGAATAATGCTTAACTGGTGTATCAATGAATCTTTCTACTCCCGCAAAGTCCACAATCTCATCGAACTTACGGTCAATATCCCGCCGACTCATCCCAAGAATTGCACCATTGAGATAGACGTTTTCACGCCCCGTCAGCTCTGGGTGGAATCCAGTACCAACTTCAAGTAATGCCCCAACTCGTCCGTAGATGTCTGCATGACCTTTTGTCGGTTCGGTGATTCGAGAGAGGATTTTTAAGAGTGTCGATTTACCTGCGCCGTTACGCCCGATAATGCCGACTGCCTCGCCATGCTGGACCTCGAACGACACGTCTTTCAGGGCCCAAATCTCTTCTTTCAAGCCAGATGCACCATAAACCTGACCTTGCATTAAATCGCGGACACGCCGAAACGGTGCTGTAGCCATATCAGAAATGGTGTCCCGCAGAGTCTTATACTTTTCCTGCGGGCCACCGATTCGATACATCTTACCGAGATCTGCAACTCGAATAGCAATATTACTCATGAGTTACACCACATCTGCGAAAGACTTTTCGGTGCGGCGGAAGTAAAACAATCCGCTGATCACAAGTATGAGTGCCGCCAGCGAGGAAACCAGAATCACAGGCCCCGGTGCTGTGTCGGTGCCAAGTAGTGCCCAGCGGAAGCCCTCGACCACGCCTGCCATGGGATTGATACCGTAAATTGCACGCAATATCTCATTCTCAATCAAACTACTGGGATAAGCAATAGGAGTGATGAACATCCAGAACTGTGTTAGGAAAGGCACCGTGTACCGTACGTCACGAAACTGGACATTCATGGCACTTAACCATAAACCTACGCCGAGTGCTGTAGTAAATGCCAAAAGTAAAAATAGTGGCAGAAAGATGATATTGATTGTGGGCACAATGCCGAAAGCCAGCATCATCACCATCAACACAACGAATGCCAGCACAAAGTCGACTACACCGGCGAGGACGGTCGAGATTGGGATAACCAAGCGCGGAAAATAGACTTTCTTAATCAGGTTGGCACTACCAACCAGGCTGTTTGAGGACATGTTTAGACCGTTTGCAAAGAATGTCCAAGGTACTAATGCTGCGTAACTGAAGATTGGGTATGAAACACCATCAGATGGAATTTGTGCTAGTCCACCGAAGAAGAGGCTAAAAACCACCATGGTCATGAATGGTTGAATGATTGCCCAAGCCGCTCCGAGGACGGTCTGCTTGTAACGCACCTTGATGTCACGCCAAGTGAGGAAGTACAATAGTTCGCGGTATTCCCACAATTCACGAAGCTTAAGTGACACCCAGCCCTTAGATGGTTCAATACGAAGGTGTGGTAGCGGCGAAGCTTCGGAAGTAGACAACTCCGTGGTAGGTAGAACTTGAGTTTTTTCAGGAATGGTCATCTATCTATGGTGCCTCATGGTAATCAGGTATGCTCCGCCATTTCGACATCCATTTGTGGTTGTCGATAGACACTACTAAATGAAGCAAACGTGCCTGCGAAAAGCCAATAAACCCAGTCTAGTGGGCGTGGCGCTTCTCGACAGCGTTGGCGTTGACTTTGACTTTTACTTCACGACCCAGCCAGTGCAGCAACACAAGCACACGCTCCTCGGCTGGAAGACGGGCATCAAAGATAGCTTCATGGTCCGCAAAAGGCCCCTTAACAATCTTGACTCGATCCCCCTGCTTTAGCCCATCCAAATGCAGTCCACCAGATTGTTCGATCCGAGCAATCCGTCGGTTGAGTTCGTGAATGAATGCATCTGGTACGACTGCTGGCTCTCCCCCAAAGCTGACCAATCCCACCGCACCAGGAATCCATTGAAGCCCATTTAACCCCACCTCTTCGAGATCCGCCTGAACAAACAAATAGCGCGGAAAAAAGCCTCGAACACGGGATGATCGAGGATTCACTGGCTTGACTTTCAAGGTTGGGTAGAAAGTCACGATGTTATTGGACTGTAGATACTGAGCAACCTGAGATTCCTTATGTGGATGAGTATGTAGCGCATACCAGCAAACGCTCATCTTGGTACATCCTTTAAGCTGTCCCCAGTGTAAATGAATTTCTGTATCTTTTGCCTAAAGGATATATCTCTCACATATTAACGAACAATTCGGGATTAGACCAGTGAGGAAATATTAACAATGCGTAGAGAAACATTAATCCAGTTCTATGTGATAGCCATATAGTTCTATTTTCCCATCATTGGCAAGAGGAGAATTCGAATCCTTCACAGGTTTCACAACCTTCACAGCCTCTGATTCGCCATTCTTTACGCAATTTTGAATGGGGGTAAAAAACATAAATTTATTGCGAAAATGAGGTTCACAACCTGTGAAACCTGTGAAGCTGTGAAGTCTCTATACCAATAAAAAGAGCCTGTGTTCACAGGTTTCACAACCTTCACAGGCTCTTTATACATGTTTTTGCGTTGAAAACGTGGCTTTCAGTCCACTTCACAGGTTTCACAGCCTTCACAGCCCAAAATTTCCGACTTGATACGCCAGAATCGGATGACGTGCCCGCGCACGCTGCGCTGGACCGTCAGATTGTCCTTGCCGGGGAAAAGCAGCCCATCTTCACGAAGTTGAGTACCAATGGCGGTTTTGGTGAATGGGATTGGATGTGTCCGGTTGATCTCGCGCAACACAATATCCGGTAGTAGATAGACAAATCCTTCATCACGGTAGCCGATAACCACTGTTCCCGGCGCGTATTCGCGTGAATGACGTATGTCATCGTCAATCACACACTGTCCACCTGCGAGCAATTGCCCCAACAAGTCAAGGAAAATGCGTCCGGCGCGTTCCTCTTGTACCGTTTGGATGGTCTCGACGATACTATCCTGCCAGAGTGGGAAACCATCGTCTGAATCTTTCTCCACCATAAATTGATGCAGCAGTTGGAACACACTCACCAGCACTGCCCAGTTTTGAATCATCCGCCCGGTATTTGCCTGCCGTCCCAGATGGTGTGCGAGTTTGTTCCGGTAGCCATCGGTGTTTTGCTCGAAGCGCGATGCAAGGTCTCTGGCAAGGTCGCTGTTCTCTGCTCGCGTCGCCACCCATTGCGCAAATTGAGCCGTGAAGCCGGATAAATGGTGTCGCAGCGCCTCAGCTTTCATCAATGCTTGCCCCTGCGGATCGCGCTTTTCCCACGGCGGCACTTCCAACACCAGCATCCGCGAGAGGATGGAGGCTTCACCTTCAATTGTTGTCTCTCCGGTAGAGAGCAGCAGTCCGCGACAGGGACGCTCTTGCCGTAGTTTCGCGTCGCGGGTTAACCGTCCACGCCCCATGCCCCGCGAGTAACTCTGCAAGAAACGGGTGAAGGTCTTGTCGTCAGCATAACAGGCTTTGTAGTCATCCACCCAGTACAGCGCGTCGGCGAGCGCGTAGCCGAGCGTTTCCACCGTGTTGACGGTATCGCCCCACTGCGCAGGTGGCGTATCGCGAGTGAATGATCCGTAGAAACTGGTCATAAGCGCTGCGATTTCGCTCTTGCCGCTGCCGGTGGTGCCGACTAGATGCAGCGCAGGCTTGGGCGCAGCTGTTGGGAAGAACCGCTGTAGCAAGGGCAGAAATGAAAATGCAAGCAGCGCCGGTGCGAGGTGCTTGGGGAAAACGGCAATGGCAGCGTTGAATGCCACAAGCCCATCTTCCCAACTAGCCTCTTTCAAGCGGTAATCACGAAGACGATTCTCAAGCTCGACCTCTGGTGGAGAAACCATCATCCCATTCGCATCGATACTCACCGAAGGAGAAACATACATCCAACCGCCATCGGTCTGCGTCCAGCCCATGAAACCGTAGGTTGTCCGGGTTGGGTACTCGGCTGAAAGCTGGTTGATGGCAGGTGGCAAGTGCTTGGTCATCCCCGCACTGACGGTGTAAATGGCACCTGCTTTCTGAGCGATGAATCGCTGAAGTGCGTTGGGGTCGCCGAACAATTCGCTCGGAATATCCAGTGTCGCGTGGTGGGTTCGGTGCTGGAATGCAACCCGCATGACGTTCTCAGACTGTCCATCGTCATTCACCTGAACGCGCCATTCTTTGATTTGTGCCGACCAATCAGCGACCTGCTGGCGCACTAACCCGCGTTCGGTGGGTTTCTCGAAAACGATGGCACCATCCAACTCGACATAGCGCGGATTGCTGACTGGTTCGGGCAGATGAGCACGTTCTTGTTCACGACGTGCCTGCTTGTACATCTGGTTCAAATCATCCAATTTGAACACATCTGCGCAGATCGCCTTCAGCCGCTTACGCTGCTCCGCCCATTCGAGCGGATCCAATGCGGCACATGCCGTTACTACTTCCCGGATTTGTGCTGCGCTGGGACGTTCCGCCTCAACACTGGTCCGCTCATAACTGGCAACAAGCGCGTCGATGCGTTCGTGTGCGGTATCACATGGCGCTGCAATCGGTTCGCGCGGGGATTGACGGTAGGCGCTGCCAATCGTCGCCATAGCTTCACGCTCGCTGCTTCCACTGACAATATGGCGCGGGACAAGTTGCTGCTCGGCTTCCGACTGTGTGTATCCCGCATCACGCATCTGACATGCCGCCGCGAAGAGTTCCGTGTTGCGACTGCCGTTCGGCGCACCAGATGCTAGATAGTGCTCGGTACGTGGTGGCAACGGATGATGCCCATTCCCAGTGAGCGGAACCGTCGTCATACTGCCTGCCTTCTCCGGTTGAGGCTGCACATCGAGCCATTCAAAGCGTTCGAACGGATAACGTCGATCCGGGTGCGCCTCGATGATGCTCACCGTCAGACCGTTGCGGTCCGGCTTAGTATTGACACTTCCCGGAAGACGCATGGTGGATGCGGCTGATTTGACATAAGCGGGATCGCCGTCAAGCAGCGTAAATAGTCCGCGCAATATCGTGCTGAAGGTCTGGCGACTGCTTTCGTCCTCAAGCTGATAAGGTGTTTCCAGCAGCCAGTAAGCGTGCAATCCGCCCCCACTCGACAGGATGTAGGATGGCGCGGGATCGAATGTGCGTAGGGTTTCTAAATGGTTTGGCGCAGTGCTGTCCACATCAATCCAGAAAGCAGGGGCAAGTGCAGCAGAATCAGCTTTACCGGATTGCTCGCTGCGCAGACAAGGTGCGAAGAAGATACCAAAGCCTTCACCGTTCAGCGCGTCCGCCTGCTTAAAGATGCTGGCAAGCCGACGTTTATTGCCAACGGGAGACCAGAGGACGCGCACCTCGCCAGTGGTGGGATGTATGCAGCGCAGTTCCAGATATAAATCCTCCGGCGACTGTGCATACATCGCTTGCAAGAACTCCCGGCGAGAGGATAGTCTCTTGTCATCCTGATCAAATGATGTCATCATGTGTATATCCTTTTGCAGGGGCTGTAATGCGACGGTTTGGCGACTGAGCGCATCCAGCCCTTTGTTTTTCAAAGCGCCGGATCGAATGCGATTTCAGGCGGTTCGTGGTCTGGAAACGGTAGCTGCGAAACGAAAGCTGCGTACTCACTTCGGTTCAGCGATTTGATGCGCTGCACCTCTTCGTCCCACAGCCGAATATCCTGTTTCATCAGGTCGGCGAAGTGGCTCGCGATGAGTTCTGCCTCATCGTGCGGCAGTCCAGCGAGCAGGGCACGGAAGCGCAGCATACGCGCATCGGGGTGATCCAGATCATCCTGAAAGTAGCCATACACGCCTACGGCGGAAGTCTTCTCATCGGTGCGCCGCGCACCACTCCAGATCGCACCCATTTCCGGTAGGCTGCCATGCGGCGACTCGCTCGTCACTGTAAGTTGTCGCTGGCGAGCAGCTTCCAGAGCATCATACCGCTGCTCCCAATCCAGTCCGATACAGTGATCCAACAAATCGGCAGCGTGCTGTTGGCAAATCTCATGCAGCATCTCGATGTGATTCACCTGCCGATTTTTCGAGAAATACAGCGGCTTGCGGATACCTTCGTCTAGGTCGTAGTAGGTGCCGGGCAGCATGACGTGCATGTGTGGGTTGTGCAGCCCCGGAGACTGTGGATCATCCGTCAACCGATGGTGCATCACCGCGCTCCATTCCACGCCATTGTCGATGCCGCGTGCTTCAAAGAAATCCTCGACAGTGAGTTCCGTGAGATTTCGTACAAACGACTCACGCTGATCTGGCGGCATCATCGCCACCAGATCGGGATTGGGGTTGACGACGAGTGAAAACAGCAGCACATGCTGGCTCTGATACGCTTCGCAGTGTTCGGCGATCTCCTTCACAGTGCGTCCCATGCCATGATTCACCCATCGCTCAACTCCGGGCACAAAGTGTGCTTTTTCATCGCGACTCTCGCGGAAGGTCAGATACTGAATGAGCTTCTTCATCTGCCGTTCGCCGCCCGGTTTCTTGTACTGCACATTGGCAACGCACATCTGCCGCCGATCCATACCTACCCCTCGCGTTTCTTGCGGAAGAAAGCGACCAACTGCTCCAGCAAATGAGACTGCTCTGCCAGTTGGCGTTCCAGCGCCGACATGCGTTCCTCAACCGTCTCGAAGCGATGCTCCAGTTTGCGGGTAATGGCGGCACGTGTGCCGGGAATGTCGTCCTGCTGGGCGATGAACAGGTTGACCGCTGTCCGCAGCACATCCGCCATCGACGACATCTGTCCAGTACGGGCGCGGGCACGAAGAATCTCTTCCAGTCGTCGGCGCTGTTCGGCGGTCACGCCAAAGGCAATGCGCTCACTGTATTGCTTTGCTTTCGGATGCGGTTTACTCATCCTGCCCCTCCAATCGAGCGATCAGTTCTCTTGCAGGGCGAAAACGACCATACACCCGCTGTAACTCTCCACTTAGAGACTGAACCACGCCAGCAGAACAAACCGTTTGCCTCTCTATCCAGAATTTGCCGATGCCGGGGATATATGCCTGTTTGCCCTCTTGTAGTTCTTCTGCCCACAATTCAGCGGCAACTTCCAATACTTCCTCGACCTGTCGGACGGTGGTAAAAGGCAGCCGTTTGGCGATAGTTGTCACCAGTTGTCGTTTCTTCACTTCACGTTCTCTCCCCCATTTGATTTGAATGATGCGTTCTCAACCGCATTTCGCGCTCTGGGTGACGCTGGTGGGTGCAGACATTCGCTTCCACAGGGACGCTGGCACCCATACAACACTGTGCCGTTGCAGCACCTTTGTCGCGCTGCACCGAGCCACTGCGGCGCTTGAGCAGCCAGCGATTTAGCTGGCTAGCGGCGGGAGGACGAATTGGGTTGTACATATGCGCTCGATTCCCCGCCGCTGAGTGATCCGGTATCAGAGCATCGTCTGTTATGCAGTGCATCACCAATGGGCTTTCTTCATGCGTTGCTCGCGTCGTTGCACTGCATCATCGGCAAGGTTAGTCATAGTAGAGACGTAATTGTTGGACGCATTGCCGGGGGCGACACCGAGGGCAGCAACGTTGCGAATCACCTGCTCCACATAGCCCGGCAAGTCCATCAATGCAGTGCGTATCCATGCAGCATCTTCTACCAACTGCATAAACTGTCTGGGGTCAAACGGTTGCGGCTGGCTGCGTGGATAGATTGGGTGGTAACTCCCGCGATAACGCTCGATGTAGTCACGCATCATATCCTTCATGATGGCGTTGCGGCTGCCGCGTGGAAGCGTATGCCACCATGAGATCAGGTCGCTGTCCTCCTCAAGATGCAGTTTGATGGTGGCAGTCACACGCGGTGTTCTCGCCATGCCTTATCTCCTTGGTCGTGTCTTCTTCGGTACGAAACGTGTCCGAACGAGTACGACCACTTCTGGCTAAACCGTCTGGGCGACGAAGTTGGCATAGTTCAGATAACCTCGTGCATTGGCAATCTGCGCGTCTGGCACAACTTGCGCCTGCGGGTATGCCGCGATGATCTCATCGGACACCAGATACGCACCACCACCTGCCAGATAGATGACATCGACAGTCGCGCCGCGCTGCCACTTCTCGCTCATCAGGTTGAGGGTCGCGCTGCGCAGTGGCTGGAGCGCCTCATCGACAACTGCGTGGTAGCTGATTGGCTCTCCGTTGGCATGGAAGACCCCGCTGCACAACACCTGCTCGACAATCTTGAAGGGCATCTTTTGGCGGTAATCGCGCTCCAGTGCGGCGGCGATGCGCTGGTGGGCGGTGTGAACCCCGCTCTCGACACTGCCGCTCTCCGCGTCCACATATTCGCCTTCGTCATCGAGCGCAAGATCGACGGTGTACGTGCCAATATCGCAGACGCCCGTGCGGCGGTAGCTATGTTTGCGATTGATCTCGCCTTTTTCGGTAAGTGTGGAAGCGTAGATCGTGCCGTAGGGCTGCGGCATGACCATCACTTCAGTGATGTTGGCAATCAAGTCGGCAGTGTCTGTCCTGATGAGATGCTGACCAAGCAGCGAGTCTTTGAGTTCCGCAGCATCACGCATGTGGTCGGTGGGCAGTCCGGTAGCAATGCGAATGTGAGCAACATCGCCGCTCCACATGCCCTGCATCAGCTTGCCAATTGCCACTTTGACCAGCCGTAGACGGAAGGCGTTGCCCATTGTGGCTTCGTTCGCTGTGCGTCCACGCAGGCGCAGCAATTCACCGGGTGGAAGCTGTGCCAGCGCCAGATCGCCCACGAACCAGTCTCCATCGTCATCACTGATCTGGTCACCGGGATGCCGTTTGGCGATCTCGTCCTGCTGGAATTTGATTTCGCGGGCGTGTCCCATCACAGACGGAAAGGTGAGAACCTGATCATTAGTGACGGCTTTGGTTACTCCATACCCAATGTCCAGACCGATGGTGACGATGCTGCCCGGTTGTGGTGTGGATACTCTCTTACGCTTGCTCATTTCGACTCCACCTTTGCTGAAGGCTGCATCGGTTCGTGCGCCTTGTTCTGCGGCATGAGATAGATATTGAGCGCCTCGCGGATGGTTGCGCCGGCACGGCGATAGTGGAGCGACGGTTTGAGGGCGTGATAAATGGCGGCTTCGCGCGGATCGTCCAAATTGAGCGTGAACTCGATTCGTTTAATCATAGTTCCCTCCGATTGTACGGACTGGATACGGACAGGCTGACGAAAAAAAGAAGCGGTTCACGCTAATCACCGGCAGCGGAATACCGTTCTTCATCAGTAGGAAAATCGGCTCCATTTTTCTTCGCTAATCTTTCTCCCTCTTTGATCAATTGTCCGAGCAAGGTTGTGCTGGCTGTGAGTGCGTCTTCAAGGCTGGCAAAACGCCAAAGCGCCGGGTCTTTGCCAAGCTTCAAAGGTACTGCTTGCGACTTTCCTATGCGTTTTGGCATCAATATGTCTCAACCTGATCGGTTTTAAAGAAATGCTTATGCGTTCTTTGAAACGCAACCAAACGATGAAGAAAATCACCGGGTAGGTGATTTGCGGGGCACGTTCTAGAAAACACAAGAACCGTTCTTTGGAAACACTATACTTCAGAAAATTGGTGTAGTCAAGCGCTCTATTTCACCCACTCCACGAAAAAACATAATGCACTGGGCTATAATGGGAAGAATCTAGGTTCTGAGCCAGTGGGGCATTCGTTGATGACTTCCAAAGCTAATACACTTGGGCAATTCATCGCTGATCTAATGCGCAAGTATGAACATACGAATCGTTCACTAGCTGCTGCCGCTGGTGTCTCAGAGTCAGCCATTCGAAATTTGTTAAGAGTTGGTGTCCGGGGCGGAGCAAAGTACCCAGACGCGAGAACACTTACGCTTGTGGCAAAAGCCCTCGATGTTGACGCAATACGTTTATTTCGCCTCGCAGGCTATATTCCGCCTGAACCTGCTGCACATTCTGTCCGCGCAGACTACCTTGCTGAAATCTTTGATGAGTTGCCCGAAGAGAAGCAGGATGCAGTCCTAGGCGTGTTAGAGGCAATGGTCGAGAAGTCGGATCGAAAAGCGGTAATTGAGAAAATGCGAGATGATCCAAAGAATCCGCTAGCCGGCATTGATCTCAACTTCCCAAAATTAGCACGGCTGATGGCGAATCAGCTCATCGTCCAATATCAGATGACTGAACCACACGAAGCGAACCTCATTGATCCAGATACTCAGGTTCTGCACTACAAATGGAAAGATTTGCCTGCTTCAACCCAGGAACGTGTGAAAGCATTGATTCGACACAAGCTCTCGCTTGATTATGATCCTACAATGGTTGACCCTGAATGGCGGGATTAGGGTGAGGTAAGCTAAAATCCTCAACTGAAACTCCACATGTCCAACCTTCTAACGCCGCTGAAAATCATGTGCAAGTAAAGTTCAGACTTGGGTGGCACGATGCACTTCGTGTGATCCTTGGTCATGTCGATGATGACCTCAGCGAGAAAATCACCTTCTTGCTCAGTTGAAGGGAAAACTGATGTCTGTTTCCGACAACCGCTACCTCCACCTCATCCGGCAGGACTGTCCGCTGCCGCCGGGAACGCATGTCGTCATTTACTGCCGCGACTCTGGTGGAGAGGAACAGGATCGCTCTGTCCAGCAGCAGATCGACACGGCGCGTGAATACTGCCAGTATCACAATCTGGTTGTGGATCGAGTCTACGTCGATGAGGCGCGGGTATCGTCCAATACCGAGAAGCGCAATCAACTTCAGGAGATGCTGCTCGATCTGCATCGTAACTTTCGCCTGATCCATGACCGCTACAAACGCGAAAGAGCCGTCCAAGAGTCGCCTTACGGCGTGATCTTCTGGAAATCGAATCGCCTCGGACGCGACAGCATCGAAGCCACACATATCAAGACCGATCTGCGCCTACGCGGGATCACCATCCTTGATCTGGTCACGTCTGCCAACACCGGTAATGCGGCGATTGATGCGCTTATCGAAGCCTTCCAGCAATGGCAGGACGAACAGGCACTGGATGAGATTTCACAGAATGCCAAACGCGGGCTGGCGCAGCTTGTCGCCACCCGCGATAACGACCCACAGTTCCTCGAATACAATCCCGGCTGGCAAAGCACAGGAGCTTATCTCGGTCTCAAGCCGGGCGTCGTTCCGCTTGGCTTCAAAGGTGAGCGGATACAGATCGGCGTATACAAGCGCAAAAAGGGGCGCAATAGCGGTGAAGCGCGGATCGTCCAGCGGATTGTGCCCGATCCTGAAATGTGGGAGCGCTGCCGATTAGCATGGGAGATGCGGCACAACGGAGCCAGTTTCGGTGAAATTCATCAGGCGCTGCAATTGTTCAAGAACGTGAACAGCTACAATGCGTTCTTTGGCAATGAGATTTACACCGGCAAATTCCGCTTCGGAGACAAGGTCTATGAAGACTTTGTTCCGGCGATGATTCCGCAGGAATGGTTCGATGAGGAGCAGAAGCGCCGTGCGGAACGCGGACGCAAGCCGAAGGGCAAGCCGATGGATCGCCGTATGGAGCCGCGTCGGGTCGCCAGCGAACACCTGCTGTCGGGACTGGTCTACTGCGGGTATAACGACGGTGAAGAACACCCGATGAATGTCGAGAGCATTCCGGCGAAAAAAGGCACGCGCGGCAGATACGTTTTCTTCATCTGCAATACGATGAAGAACTCGCGCGGACAGGCATGTCAAGCAAAGCGGATCGGTACGCGCAGTCTCGACCAGACCGTGATTGATAATCTACTGGCGCACATCCTCACTATCGACAACCTACGCCCGCTGGCGGAGAACATTGCAAAATCTCTGACCGAGCGCAGCCACGATGCCGCGACACGCATCAAGGCGCTCGAAGACAAGCTTGGCGAAGTCCAGAAATCGATCAACAACATCATCGACGCCATTGAGAATATGGGCTACGCTACCCACATTCAGCAGCGCTACGATACACGAAAGCGCGAAGAGGAAGAGTTGATCAGCGAACTGGCGACGTTGAACGCGCTTCATGCCACGCCGAAACAGATCGAGCATATCAGTGGCGAACTGCTCGAAGGCTGGATTCAGTACATGCGGGATGCGCTGGAAAGCGGAGACAGAGCGCTGGCGCGGCGCGTGATCCAGCAGTTTGTGGCGAAGATCGTCATAAACGAAGGAACGGGAACGCTCTACTACACGTTCCCGTTCCCGGATGATTCGTATATGCCTAGTTTTTGTGACTTGGACCTGAGGGGATTCGAACCCCTGA
>Ga0207874_1001252_pt1 | contig 30173 bp, 24 predicted proteins | sample HigsolmetaAR201D_FD_184833 | JGI IMG/M metagenome (GOLD analysis project Ga0207874, IMG submission 184833) | Ionic liquid and high solid enriched microbial communities from the Joint BioEnergy Institute, USA - AR20-1-D (SPAdes) (version 2) ...
GGAACCCAAGGCTCGATGCGTCGCCACTGTTCGTCCGTGAGGTCGGTTGGGTATGGCATCCTTTCCATACCACGCAGTTTAACCACTCAACCGGCATTCATCCAAGACCGCTTTTTGGACAGCCTCTCAGCGGACTTTGGGATAGGTCGATGAGCTTGAAAGCAGCTTCGTTTTCCATGAAGGGCCACAATAAAACCATCCAGCTGGTGGGCGTCACGGTCGTCTTGGCTACCGTTGCGCCTAAAGGCGGAAGCTGTTCGCTTTTGCGATCTGCATGCAACATGATCGCCGTGGCCCACTGTTTCAGATTGTTAGAACACGCGGCCCTGCGCGCTGATTCACGAGCCGCCTGAATGGCCGGCAACAGCATGGCAATGATGATGCCGATGATGGCAATAACCACCAATAACTCGACAAGGGTAAAACCGACTCGATAGCGAGAGACGTTCCGCATGGCTGTGCCCAAATGAAAGAATGAAGCAAGACCCGAGGAATGTTGAGTTTACGCGGGTATAAATGGGGGGCGGGCGTTCACTCGATAGTACTAGCATCCCCCCGATCGTCAAGTAAAATCGGCGGGGTGGCACAGGTAAGCATGCGGCTGGTTGGCACTGGCTTCGCCGGATCTGCCAGTGTGGAGGGACGTTGAGGCGGCGCACGCCATGCGCCGCAATGGCTGGTGCCTAGAGCCGTTCTTCCAGCCTGAGGTGCGGGGCGTAGAACGGTATCTCGACGGTGAAACCGCCGATCGCAAGCGGATAAGGCATTTTCACGAGCCACGGCAGCAATTCGCCAGCCTGCCGCGCGTGATGGCAGCGCCACGGGGGACGGTAAAGCAGCGGCCCAACTGCACTGGCAAAGCCAGTGGCACCCAAAGAATGGCAGTCACAAATGGGCAGTTCGTGGTCCGTGCAGCGGACCCTACGAAGCCCTGTTTGTGGTACGAGCAGCGGACCCTAGGAAGGCTACTGGAGTCCGTGGCACCTAGAAGCGACTAGCGGCCCTTTTCGATGGCCCGCTGGACGGCGGCGCCCATGTCGGCCGGGCTTTCGGCGACCACCACGCCGGCGGCTTCCAGGGCGGCGACCTTCTCAGCCGCGGTGCCGCTGCCGCCGGAGATGATCGCACCGGCATGGCCCATCCGCTTGCCCGGAGGCGCCGTCTTACCGGCGATAAACGCCGCAACCGGCTTGGTGATGTGCTTCTTGATGTGCTCGGCAGCCTGGATCTCGGCATTGCCGCCGATCTCGCCGATCAGCAGGATAGCCTCGGTGCCGGGATCCTTCTCGAACATGTCGAGCAGTTCGATGAACGTGGTGCCGATCACCGGGTCGCCGCCGATGCCCACGGCCGTCGACTGACCCAGGCCCACGTTGCCCAACTGCCAGGCGGCTTCGTAGGTGAGCGTGCCGCTCTTGCTGATCAGGCCCACGGTGCCGGGCTTATGGATGTAGCCGGGCATGATGCCGATCTTGGCCACGCCGGGGGTGATCACGCCCGGGCAGTTGGGGCCGATCAGCCGGGTGGGCTTGCCCTTGAGGTACTGCTTCACGCGGACCATGTCGAGGACGGGCACGCCCTCGGTGATGGCCACCACCAGTTCCAGCCCGGCGTCGATGGCTTCAATGATCGCGTCGGCACAGAACGGGGGCGGAACGAACACCATCGAGGTGTTGGCGCCGGTGGCCTCGACGGCTTCACGCACGGTGTTGAACACCGGGAAACCGTCGACCTCGGTCCCTCCTTTGCCCGGCGTTACGCCGCCGACCAGCACATCTTTCCCTGGCTGGCATTCGGCCGCGTACGCGCGGCACTGCTGGCTGTGGAACAGCCCTGCGCGGCCCGTGATGCCCTGGGTGATGAACTTCGTATTGGGGGAAACAAGAATGCTCATGGGCCTGAACTAACGCAAGTGAGGGACGTTGTCTGGTGTGGGGGGCGTTGGGGTTGGTGGCTGCGGTTACGCGCTGAGCGTGGCGACCACCTTCTTGGCGGCGTCGGTGAGGTCCGAGGCGGCAATGATGTCGCGGCCGCTGTCGGCCAGCATCTTGCGGGCCAGCTCGACGTTGGTGCCTTCCAGGCGAACGACCAGCGGCACGTGGAAGCCGACCTTGTCGTAGGCCTCCAAGAGGGCCGTCACGATGGTGTCGCACTTCATGATGCCGCCGAAGATGTTCACCAGCACGGCCTTCACGTTGGGATCGGCCAGGATGATGCGGAAGGCTTCGGTGACCTGCTCCACGTTGGCGCCGCCGCCCACGTCGAGGAAGTTGGCCGGCTCACCGCCGTGCAGCTTGATCAAGTCCATCGTGCTCATGGCCAGACCGGCGCCGTTGACCAGGCAGCCGATGTTGCCGTCGAGCTTCACGTAGCTCAGGCCGGCTTCCTGGGCACGAACCTCGGTGGGCTCTTCCTCGCTCAGGTCGCGGAGCTCCAGGAACTCCTTGTGCCGGAACAGGGCGTTGTCGTCGAAGGTCACCTTGGCGTCCAGGGCCAGCAGTTGGCCGTCGCCGGTAACCACCAGCGGGTTGATTTCCGCCATGCTGCAATCGTTCTTCACGAAGAACTCGCACAGCTTGGGGAAGAAGGTCTTGGCCGATTCGATGGCGGCGCCCGACACGCCCACGGCTTCAGCGATCTTCACCGCCTGGGCTTCGCTCAGGCCTTCGCAGGGAATGAAATGTTCGTTGTGGATCTTCTCAGGGTGCTCGGCGGCGACTTCTTCGATCTCCATGCCGCCTTCCGACGAGGCGATCACCACCGGCAGGCCAGCCTCGCGGTCGACCACGATGCCCAGGTACAGCTCCTTGGCGATGTCTAGACCCTGCTCGACAAACAGCACATTGACCTGCTTGCCTTCTTCGCCGGTCTGCTTGGTGACCAGGGTGCTGCCCAACATGCGGGCGGCGTTCTCCTTGGCCTCCTCGGCCGATCGGACGAGCACCACGCCGGGCTGATCGGGGTATTCCTTGAAGCGGCCCTTGCCGCGGCCGCCAGCGTGAATCTGCGACTTCACCACTGCCACAGGCGTGCCAAGCTCGTTAAAGGCGGCGGCCGCTTCATCCGGCGTGCGGACGACAATGCCGCGAGGGACCGGCACGCCAAAAGCGCGGAACAACTCTTTGGCTTGATACTCGTGAATCTTCATGGCCGCTTGCCTGGGAGCTTGATCAAAGTAAGGAAACGCCCGCCGGATCCATTACGATCGCTCGGCGAAAAGGCGGATTATAAAAATCGGCTTCTTGGATGGTCAATTCGCTGACGGGGCAGCAGTTTCTACGGGGGGCCAAACGACGCCCCCCCTGCCCCGCCGCTGTCGATGGCCCGGCTGCTAGCCCGCCACAAAGCGGTTCCGCAGCACGCCGACCTTCTCGATCTCAACTTCGCACACTTCGCCGCCCTTGAGCAGCACGGGCGGTTTGCGGGCGAAGCCCACTCCCGGCGGCGTACCGGTGAAGATGACGTCGCCCGGCGTCAGCGTGCACACCTTCGAGATGTACGACACCAGTTCCGCGATGCCGAAAATGAGCTGATTGGTGTTGGAGTCCTGCAAGGTTTCGCCGTTGAGCCGCAGCGAGATCCGCAGGTTGCCCGGATCGCCCACCTCGTCAGCGGTGACCAGGTAAGGACCAAACGGCGCGAACCCATCGAACGACTTGCCCAGCAGCCACTGCTTGCCCGGCTTGTTCAACTGCCAGTCGCGGGCCGAAACGTCGTTGCCGCAGGTGTAACCGGCGACATGGTTGAGGGCTTCGCTCTCGGGGATGTTCCGTCCGCCCACGCCGATCACGGCCACCAGTTCGGCCTCGTAGTCCACGGCCTCGGAGATGGACGGTACCACCACTTCGTCCTCGTGGGCCGCCACGGCGGTCTGGAACTTGTTGAACACGACGGGCTCGGGCGGCGGTTCCATGCCGCTTTCCTTGGCATGGTCGGCGTAGTTGAGCCCGATGCAGATGACCTTTTGCGGCTTGGGAACCGGGGCCAGCAAGCGGACGTTGCCCAGCGGTTGGCCTTTCTCCAACGCCGCGGCGGCCGCCTTGAGACCGGCGGGGCCCTGAGCCAACAGGCTGCGGATACACGAGGGCACCTGCGGGTCGGCCTGGTTGAGGTCAATCAATTGGCCGTCGCGCACGCCTGCCACGCGCGGACCAGTTTCGCTGAGATACGTCGCCAGTTTCATGCAGGTTCCCTGTCGCTAAAAATCGTAGACCGCTGCCTTTGGGCCGTTCGCAAGCAGCCCAAGCCGGTACGATAGCCCAAGCGGCTGAAAGTGACAACCACCGCTCTGATCCCAAAAAGCAACTCGCCGCGGCGGTTGCATAAGCCGCGCGGCGAGTGGTGATTGAACGATCTAGTGAGCTGCGTGGACGCGGCCCGTTCAGGCCTTGCGAGCCAGACGCAACTGGGCCCGGTTCTGGGCCACCAGCCGGTCGCGGATTTCCATCAGCTCGGGCGTGTTGGCGGGCCGCTGCCGGTTGGCCTCCAGCTGGCTGGAGATGGCCTGCACGTCGAGGCTCTCGGCGGGAATGGCCCGCTCGGTCAGCACCGACACCACGTTGCCGACCACCTCGGCAAAACCGCCGTCGACGTAATAGCGGCGGATTTGCGAACCCTGGCGGATGCGCAGCTCGCCGTAGCCCAGGCGGCCAACCAGCGGGCTGTGGTTGTAGGCCACGCCCAATTCGCCGTCGAACAGCGGCAGGGCCACGAAGTCGGCCGACTCGTCCAGGACGGTCGTTTCCGGAGTGACCACCACGCAGCGCAGCGCTCCGGCCGGCGCAGAGTGCGATTGTTGTTCAGCCATGGGTTATGCTCGCCTTACTTCTGCTGGGCCATGCGCTTGGCCTGTTCCTCGGCATCCTCGATGGCGCCGACGTACATGAAGGCTTCTTCGGGCAGGTGGTCCCACTTGCCGGCGCACAGCTCTTCAAAGCTGCGGATCGTGTCCTGCAGCGGCGTGATGTTACCCGGCTTGCCAGTGAACACTTCGGCCACGAGGAACGGCTGCGAGAGGAACCGCTCGATGCGACGGGCACGGTGCACCACCAGCTTGTCTTCTTCGCTCAGTTCGTCCACGCCCAAGATGGCGATGATGTCCTGCAATTCGCGGTAACGCTGCAGGATCTGCTGCACTTGGCGGGCCACGTTGTAGTGCCGCTCGCCCACGTAGGCCGGGTCCAGAATACGGCTGGACGAAGCCAACGGATCGATGGCCGGGTAAATACCCTTTTCCGAAATCGAGCGTTCCAGGTAGATGAACGCGTCGAGGTTACCGAACGCCGTCGCCGGAGCGGGGTCGGTCGGGTCGTCGGCCGGCACGTACACGGCCTGCACCGAGGTGATAGCGCCCTTGTTGGTCGAGGCGATCCGCTCCTGCAAGGCACCCATTTCCGTGGCCAGCGTGGGCTGGTAACCCACGGCCGAAGGCATACGGCCCAGCAGAGCCGACACCTCGGAGCCCGCCTGCGAGAAGCGGAAGATGTTGTCGATGAACAGCAGCGTGTCCTTACCGGTGGTGTCGCGGAAGTACTCGGCCATGGTCAGCGCCGAGAGGGCCACGCGGAGACGGGCTCCCGGCGGCTCGTTCATCTGACCGAACACCATGCAGGTCTGCTCGAGCACCGAGCGATCGGTGTTACCGATCTTGGTCTCCTGCATTTCGAGCCACAGGTCGGTGCCTTCGCGGGTACGCTCGCCCACGCCCGCGAACACCGAGTAACCACCGTGAGCACTGGCGATACGGGCGATCAGCTCGGTGAGGATCACCGTCTTGCCCAGACCGGCACCACCGAACAGACCGGCCTTGCCACCGCGGACGAACGGGGTGAGCAGGTCGATCACCTTGATACCGGTTTCGAACAGCTCGGTGTTGGTCGAGAGGTCGGCCACCGCCGGAGCGTCGCGGTGAATCGGCCAATATTCCTTGGCGTTCACCGGGCCGCGGTTGTCGATCGGTTCGCCCAACAGGTTGAACACCCGGCCCAGCGTGGCTTCGCCGACGGGCACCTTAATCGGGCCGCCGGTATCGATGCACTCCTGGCCGCGGACCAGACCGTCGGTGCTGCCCAGGGCGACCACCCGCACGCGGCCGCCGCCCAGGTGCTGCTGCACTTCGCCGGTCAGGTTGATTTCGACACCCTTGTTGGTGCCTTGAACCTTAACGGCGTTGTAGATGGCGGGCAGGCGGTCTTCGGGGAATTCAACGTCGAACGTCGAGCCGATCACCTGCGTGATATGGCCAACGTTCTGCTGCGTTTGGGTTGCGGTCGCCATCGTTATCCAACCTCAGTGGCTAGTTTTGCGAATATGTTCGGGCAAATGCGTCGTGGTTTGTGGTCAGGCCGCCAGGCTCGCCGCGGCAACGCTACGACTTGAGCGCTTCCACGCCGCCCAGCACGTCGAGCAGTTCGGAGGTAATGCGGCCCTGGCGGGCACGGTTGTATTCCATCGACAGGCTCTTGATCAGCCCGTCGGCGTTTTCCGTGGCGGCTTTCATGGCCACGCGGCGGGCAATCTGCTCGCTCACGGCCGCGTCGAGGAAGCACTTGAACAGCCGCACCTTGAAGCTGGTGGGCACCACCTCTTCCAGGATACTTTCGGCCGAAGGCAGGAAGTCATACTGGAGCGTGCCCTGCCCTGCCGCGGCGGGCGACTGGGCTTCGCCTTCCTCCAGACCTTCCAGCGAGCCCAGCGGCAGCAGCGTCTCGACCACGGGCACCTGGCGGCTGGCGCTGAGGAACTTGGTGTAGGCCACTTCAAGCCGATCCAGTTCGCCGGTCGCGTAGGCGTCGAGGTAACGGGTGGCCAGTTCGTCGACCTCGTCGAACCGCGGCTTGTCCTCAAAGTGCAGATAGGTGTGCGTGGCGGTCACGCCGCGCTGCTTGAGGCCAGCGATGCCCCGCTTGCCCGCGATCTCCACGTCGAGCGCGGGTACCTCGTTGCGCAGCTCCTGAATCCGCTGCCAGGCAGTGCGGATCACGTTGCCGTTGTAGCCGCCGCAGAAGCCGCGGTTGCTGGTGATCACCAGCAACACCGCCTTCTTGGTTTCCGCCCGCGCTTCCAGCAGCGGATGGCTGACCTCCAAGCCGGCCTGCGCCAGTTGGGCTACCAGGGCCGTGATGCGATCGGTGTAGGCCTTGGCCGCGGCCGCCCGATCCATGGCTTTCTTGAACCGGGCGGTGGCGATGAGCTCCATGGTCCGCGTGATCTTGCGGATGTTGCGGATACTCTTGCGCCGCCGATCGAGTGCTCTGGGATTGACCATGATGGGCCGCGAAACTCAAGAAACGCGATGCGAAAACCAACACGTATCGTCCGCCGGGCGGACGCAATTTCTCGTAAGGCCCGCTATTAGGGGCCTCGCTTCAACCAGGCGACAGTTAGCGTCCGCAATGCGGACCGGCCTTCCTGTCAGCCCTGAAGGACGCGCCCGGCTCAGGAAGCCAGGGCGCGCCGTATAACCTGGGCCGATCGCCGGCTTAGCCAGCCGCGCCCGCAGCGGCCGGAGCCGCCGAGCGGTGCTTGCCGGCCCACTGCTGCTGGAACTCCTGGATGCAGGCTTCCAGTTCGGGGTTGCGATCGGTCGCCTTGTCGATTTCGATGTCCTTGGAGTCGGCGATCTTCTTGCGAACCTCGGACTTCTGCTCCCGCATGAACGTCAGGAACGCCTGTTCCCACTCACGCACTTGCGGCAGCGGGACCTTGTCGAGGTGACCGCGGGTGCCGGCGTAAATGCTGAGCACCTGGTCAATCACGTCCATCGGGGAGTACTGCGACTGCTTGAGCAGTTCGACCATGCGGTAACCGCGATCCAGACGGGCCTGGGTGGCGGCGTCCAGTTCGGTACCCATCTTGGCGAACGCTTCCAGTTCGCGGAACGCGGCCAACTGGAGCCGCAGACCGCCGGCCACCTTCTTCATGGCCTTGATCTGGGCAGCACCACCCACGCGCGACACCGAGATACCCACGTTCATGGCCGGGCGGATACCGGCGAAGAACAGGTCCGGCTGCAGGTAGATCTGGCCGTCGGTGATGGAGATCACGTTGGTCGGAATGTAGGCCGACACTTCACCTTCGAGCGTCTCGATGATCGGCAGCGAGGTCAGCGAGCCGGCGCCCAGTTCGTCGCTCAGCTTGGCCGCCCGCTCCAGCAGACGGCTGTGGCAGTAGAACACGTCGCCGGGGTACGCCTCGCGGCCGGGCGGACGCCGCATCAGCAGCGAGAGCTGGCGGTACGCGGCGGCCTGCTTGGAGAGGTCATCGTACACGCACAGCGTGTGCCCGCCGCGGTACATGAAGTACTCGGCCATCGCCGTACCGGCGTAGGGCGCGACGTACTGCAGCGGAGCCGGGGCGCTGGCGCCGGCCACGATCACCGTGGTGTAGTCCATGGCGCCGTAGCGGCGGAGCACGTCGATGGTGGCCGCCACGCTGGCGTCCTTCTGACCCACCGCCACGTAGAAGCACTTAACGCCGGTGTTCTTCTGGTTAAGGATCGTGTCGATGGCGACGGTGCTCTTACCCGTCTTGCGGTCGCCAATGATGAGCTCGCGCTGACCGCGGCCGATCGGCGTCATGGCATCGATGGCCTTGATACCGGTCTGCAGCGGCTCATGCACCGGCTTGCGCTGGGCCACGCCCGGCGCCGGCGTTTCCACCGGCCGACGTTCCGTGGTGACCACGGGGCCCTTGCCGTCCAGCGGGTTACCCAGCGGATCGAGCACGCGGCCGATGACGGCCTCGCCCACCGGCACCGACAGCAGTTCGCCGGTGCTGCGGACTTCCTCGCCTTCGTGGATGCCCAGGTAATCGCCCAGAATGATCACGCCGACGGCGTTCTCTTCCAGGTTGAAGGCCAGGCCGCGGACACCGTTCTGAAACTCGACCATCTCGCCGGCCATCACGCCCGAGAGGCCGTACACGCGGGCAATGCCGTCGCCGACCTCGAGCACCCGGCCGACTTCGCGGACATCGACCTGCGACTCGTATTTCTCAATCTCAGCCCGCAGTACGGACGAGATCTCTTCGGCGTTCAATTTCATGAGTGCTCCTCTCGATCAAGCGACCGCGCATTTGTTCCAGTTGGGCCGTTACCGAGCCGTCGTATACCGTATCGCCCACTTGTATGATCAACCCGCCGATCATGTCGGGGTTCACCCGCGTGACCAGAATCGGCTCGGCACCGGTCTTCTGCCGCAGGGCGTTCTTGAGGGCTTCGGCCTGCGAATCCTCGAGCGGGGTCGCGGTGGTGACTTGAACACGAACCCGATTACGAAGTTTATCCAGCTGCTCCACAGCCGCCAGGTAAATGGCTGGCAGGGCATTCATCCGACCGTGCTTGGCGACCACTTTCAGGAAATTCAGCAGTAGCTGGTGCACCTTGCCGCGCAGGAGCCGATCAATCAGCCCGATCAGCTCGTCGCGCGGGATGTCTTGCAGGAACGTCCGTGTGTCGCGGGAACTGCCACGGATGGCCTCGACGAAACTGCCGAATTCCTCCATCACTTGTTCCGACGCGCCGACGGGCTCGGTGCTCGACAGCAGCGCCTTGGCGTACACATCCGCCACCTGCTGCTGATCGGTGTCCAACACCGTGGGGTGCCGGTACTCGTTGTCGTGTAAGGAAGGATTCACAGGTTACGTTCCCGTTGCTGTTATGGTCCGCCGGCGCGCTGGTTAGTTGACGCTGGGCGTGCGGTTGGCAAACTCGCTGATCGCGTCCTGGATCAACCGCTTGTGGTCCTCGGGCTTGAGCTGCGTGCGGATGATGCGGCCAGCCAGGTCCACGGCCAGGTTCGCCCCCTCCTCGGCGATCTGCTTGAGGGCCGCCTGGGTGGCGGTCTCGATCTCGCGCAGCGACCGCTGCCGTTCGGCATCGGCTTCCTCGCGGGCCTTGGCCAGGATTTCGTCGTGCGTGTGCTGGGCGTCGCGGCGGGCCTCGTCCAGAATGGCACGCACTTCGTTGGCCGCGTTCTGCAGCTTCAGCTCGTAGGCCTTGAGCAACTCGGCAGCCTGTTTGTTCTGCCGCTCGGCGGCGGCGATGTTATCGGCAATCCGCTGCTCGCGGCGTTCCAGGGCTTCGACAATCGGCCCCCAGGCAAACCGCCACAACAGCGCCAGAACGACCAGAAAGACCACAAAGGTCCAGATCGCCAAGTCGGTGCGAATCCAGGTGGGATCGAGAACGTGGTCGTCGAGCCCTTCCTGGGTGAAGTGCCCATGGCCGTGCCCGTGGTCCTTACCGTGGCCGTGATCCTCGCCGTGCCCGGCTTCCTGGGACGCGGCCGCGGCGCCGTCTTGGGCGGCTTCCTGCTCGGCCGCCATCGCGGGCAGCGCGGCCCAGGCGAGGCCCAGCACCAGACCCAGCAGCATCACCGGCATCCGCCCTGGGGCCAGCAGCCAGCGGTTTCGACTGTCGTGCTTCATCGGACTGAAGTCTCGTTGGTTTGACGTTTTGCCAACCAGGTTTGGCTGCGTAGGCACGCTGCCCGCAGCTTGCTTGATTCGGTGGCGGCTGCGATAGGTGCGGCCGCTACGGTGGTTGTGACGAATGCTGCCCGCGCACGAGCGGTTGCTCGCGGTCAGGCGGCGTTGTGATCCGCTTGTTGCGATTCACCCTGGAGCTGCTGCTTCACCGGGCTTACGGGAGCCTCACGCGGCGCGGCGGTTGGACAAACCGGCCGCGCCGACGCGGCTTAGCTGCTAGCAAGGGGATGCAAAGCGAACGTGTGGCCGGCCGCGTTGCGGCCAGCCTGGTCTCGATACCCTAGAAGGGGTTCTGGGTCGAGCAGATGTACAACGCGTAGAAGGTGAAACCTTCGATCAGAGCGGCCGCGATGATCATGGCCGTCTGGATGGCACCGGCCACCTCAGGCTGGCGAGCCATGCTCTCCAAAGCGGCCGAGGCCAGCTTGCCGATGCCGTAGGCGGCACCGATCACGGTCAGGGCCACACCGAAGGCGCCCGAGAACTCGATGAAAGCGCGGCCACCGGTTTCAGCGGCAGCGGCATCTTGCGCCATGGCGGGCGCGGCAGCGACGAACAGGATGGCCAGAAACAGACCCAGAACGCGGCAGAACTTGCTCACTTGCTCCATCTCCTTGCAGTTGGTTTTGGCAAAACTTCCTGGAGTTAAGCTTTCCCCATCACGACGCGACCAGTGCCCGGTCTAGTGATGGTGGATCGCCGCCCCGATGAAGAGTGCCGACAGGAAGGTAAAGATGTACGCCTGAAGAAACGCCACAAACAGTTCCAGCAGCGTGAACGCGGCGGAACCCAGGACGCCGACAATCGCCGTAACGGTGAACTGGAAGTTGACCTCGGCCACGGCTTCAGCGGCAGCCACGATCAAGCCCAGGATGCCCAGCAGCACCAGGTGCCCGGCCACCATGTTGGCCAACAAACGAATACTCAAGATGGCGTGCTTGATCAGCAGGCCGAAAACCTCGATCACCCAGATCACCGGCTTGAGGAACCACAGCCACCAGGGCAGGTCCATGTGGGGGACCTGGTTGAGCCAGAAGCCCACCGGGCCGAACTTGGCCATGCCGGCCCCCAGCACCGTGCAGAAGGTGATCAACGCCATGATCAGGGTGACCGCCCATTCGCCGGTCGGGTTGCCCACCCAGGGCACCAGGCCCATCAGGTTGCACAGCAGGACGAAGAAAAAGATCGTCCACAGCAGCGGCAGGAAGCGGTCGGCATCGTGGGCGCCGATCGCGGGCCGGGCGACATAATCGCGGAGGTATTCGAGGAACGCCTCGAACATGTTGGCCAGCTTGCCCCGCGGGCGTTCGCCGCCCTGGATGGACTTGGCCAGCCGCACAAACAGCACCACCATCAGCAGGGCCACCACCAGCTCGACGATCATGAATCGCGAGATGCAGAAGCCGCTGGCGGGTTGGTACAGATTCTTCAGCGTGCCAAAAGGCTGCGGGATCAGGATCTTGCCCGACATCTCGTGGTTCCACTCTTCCACGCTACGGCCGGGGTGGGCCTCGCGCAGGAAGGCGGGGACGTCGCTGAGCTTCTCGTAGTGCACCGGCCACAGGACCTTGGGCACTTCGAAGAAGTAGCTATCGCGAATGTGCAGCAATGGTTTAGCCATGATTCCCAGGCTCCTTCGCCGCATCAGCGTCAGCGACGTTGCGACCCGCGGGGGCGACCTCCGCCACCGCAGCGGCGCGGCCGGTTGTGCGGGCCGCGGCTTGCCGCGCCATCGGCAGAACCAACAGTGTCTCCACCAATAATCCCACGAGGTACAGGATGACCAGGCATTGCGGGGCGCCGGCCTTGGCCAGCTCGCCGCCGGTGGCGTGCAGCACCATGACTGCGCCCAGCGGCAAACCAACCCGAAACAGCATCCCGCCCAACTGTGCATGGACGAATACCGCGGTGCCCTTGGCCAGGTTGGCCACGAGCAAAGCCAACGTTCCCCCCAACCACACGATGAACCAGGCCAAGAGGGCCGCGTACCAGCCGTCGGCATGGCTTTGGGCGCGCCACGCGCCAAGAGGCACGGCCGCTACGGCCAGCGCCAGAGCGAGCACCAGGCAGCTCGTGCCGAACCCCCATGGGGTGACCTTCGTAAGGTCGCTGGAGCCACGCACGGTCACGGTCGCTCGTTCTCTTGGGAGGTCGAGGGAGGTTGTTGTTCGGAAGCAGAACGCTTGGAACGCGTCATCACCAGCAGATGGAACACGCCCAAGGTCATCCCCAGCCCAAATCCAAGCAGGCCGAGGAAGGAATATCCCCATCGGCTATCCAGCCACTGCCCGATGAGCCCTGGTACTACCATTTCGGCCGAAACAACCAGGATGCGGCTGACCCACTCCATTGCTAACCCAATGGGGTGCGGGTCGTGCGGCGCCTGGGGCACGACGTAGTCTCCTGTCCGTAAACCATCGACAGGATCGCGACGCAGGCGGACGCGTTGCGCCTGGGAAGAAACCGGGGCCTGGCCCTCAGTGCCGGCGAAGTCGTCCTGAGGGGAACGGCTTAGCAGGTGAAAGGGGCGGGCGGGGCCTGCTCGAAAGTGAGGCCGCTCACTTAATTGGCCGCAGCTTACCCAAGCCCGCTAAGCAAAGTCAACCAGCCACCCTGGGGAATTTGTGATTTTTTTCCCAAAGTCGGATTCGCCCCGTAAGGTGTGCTGCCTAAACGACTTGTGACGCTTGTTCAGGCGTCGATCTGAGGGGCGGGCGAGTGCTAGCATGCCCTCCCAGAGAGGGTGCTTCGGCGGGCCGCAAAACATCCCGTGCGCGCAAAACTAGCACTGGATGCACTTTAGCTACTCAGAACCAAGTCGGCTTGGGCGGGTTATCCCACGAAATCGTTGCGTTTTGAAGATCGATCGTTTACGATCGAATGCACCGACTTTGGCCGGTAGGCACCTGCCAAAATTCCCGCTGTGGGGGGTTCGCAGCCAGGCAAAAGCGGTTAGAATCGGCGAGTGTGCGGGACGTGCGACGCCCTGAGCTGGCAACTTGAAGCTGGCCGTGTCGCCCCCTGCCCTCCGACAAGCCAGACGGGTGACGTCCCACCGATGAACAAAACGGTGGTTTTTGATGTAAAGCCCGAACTGGCAAAGGTCAACGAAAAAAACAATCTGAGCAAACAATAACACTCGGGTCGGCCCGTTTCTCACCCTCAAGCAGTTACCGACCCCGACCCGGATAAAACGACACTCGGTGAGTGACACTTTGACCGGCTGGTTGGTTCACGGCTCACCGAGCTGGTTCACAGGCATACAGACGGCATCCCAGGTTACAACCCCGCCTTGTGAGCCCACGGCTGGCCACGATTGGTCGCCGGGCGATGGCTCCAGACGAAGCAAACGGTAACGAACAACGGCTCACGTCCTCCAGGTTTTAGCTGGTGGCTGGGCCAAGAGGAGGATCCCTACCACTGCCTCGGCTTGTGTGGCTTTCTCGGCGTTTGGACCGTTGCCCTACGGTAGGGAGCGGTATTACCGGGAGCGTTCAGCTAGCAAGCCAGGTGCCAGTTGCAACTTTTTGCCTTCCGGCGAGTGCAGCCCCCGAGCGATCAGCCCCGACTCCCCACAGCTTCTGCCAAGCCTGTCTTTGATGGGAACCATAGGCGGAAGTGGTTGCGGCGCAGTGATTCGGAGGTCGCCGGAGAGAACGAACATGCAAGCCCGCAGCGGATAAGGCCGCTCAGCTCTTGATGCTGACGGGCCGACCTCCGCGGCCGGCTTCAGGTCAGGGCCAACGATTGGATCGGTGGTCCCAGGAACGTGCAGGCAAAGGAGCAGCCGGTGCCGCAGAGACGGGCAGAGGTTCGGGGGGCTCTCTCGCCGGTCCGATGAACGATGGTCGGCCGGTTCGATCGCATTAGGTCACGGATGACGTCCTCGTGTATTGCCAGCCCCGGCGATGGCCGCGGGGTGCAATCTGGAGAACTCCATCCGATGACCGCAGAGCAGCTCAAAGGCTATACCCTCAAAGTCCTCGGGCAGATGGCAAAGGAGCAAGGCGTGCCGGGGTGGCACGCGATGCGTAAAGACCAGCTGGTCAAAGCATTGCTCCGAGCTTCGGCAAGTAAGTCCCGGTCGTCGGCCGCTTCCAGCCGCAACGGTACCAGCCACGCTTCCGCCTCTCGCACTTCTTCTCGCAATGGTGCCGCGGCCTCTCGCAACGGAGCCGGCCGTTCTTCTAGCAGCCGTGCCAAGGCAACCAAGACCACCTCGAGCCGTTCGGCCAGCGCTCGCCGCAGCACAACGACTTCTCCCGCCAATCGTGCCGCCCTGCGAAGCAACGCCACCGCCACCAAGGCGAAGGCCAAACCCAAGAATCGCACCCTGGTCATGCGGCGGCTCCAGGAAGTACGGCAGGCCCAAAGCCGTCTGAAAGACATTTCGCACCAGGATGTGCCCAGCAACAAAGACCGGCTGGTGGTGATCGTCCGCGATCCCTACTGGCTGCACGCCACGTGGCAGCTTTCCCGCCGCAATGTCGAGCGGGCAGAGGTTGCCCTGGGCCAGGAATGGCACCTGGCTCGGCCCGTACTGCGGCTGTTGGAAGTGCAGGCCGGCAACAGCGCCGCCGAGACCGTGGTCCGCGATATCGAGATCCACGGCGGCGTCAACAACTGGTACGTGCCGGTCAACGATCCGCCCAAGAGCTACCGGCTCGATATCGGCTACCTCACCGAGAGCGGCCGGATGTTCGTCCTGGCTCGCAGCAACGTGGTGACCACGCCCCGGGCAGGTACGCTGGATACGCTCGACAACAACTGGACCGACGTGGCCGAGAACTACGAAAAGATCTACGCCATGAGCGGTGGCCACCGCACCGAGGGCGCCAGCGAGGAGCTCCAGGAGTTGTTCGAAGAACGGCTCCGCCGGCCGATGAGCTCGCCCACGCTGGGGCTGGCGGCCAATGGCCACCCGGGCCGCAAGCCGCGCGAGTTCCAGTTCGAGCTCGATGCCGAGCTGATTGTGTACGGTTCGACCGTGCCCGGCTCGCGCGTCACCCTCCAGGGCGATCCGGTCGAGCTGCGGTCCGATGGCACGTTCACCGTCCGCTTCCGTCTGCCCAACTGCCGGCAGGTGATCCCCGCCGTGGCCCAGAGCGCCGACGGTTTGGAACAGCGGACGATCGTGCTTGCCGTCGAACGCAACACCAAGGTGATGGAACCGCTGCTGCGGGACTCCCACGACCTGTAATCGCCAAGCTGGTCTGAGTTTCGCCAAACCATGTGGGCTGCGTCACCAGTGCCTGGTACGCAGCCCACTTTTTTGCGCCGGTGGCTATGTAAGGCAGCGGCGTGGCAGTCAGCTCACTCGCCAGATGGGGGGCAAATTCGATTGAACGTATCGGTATCGCTTGATACAACAGATGAGCTGTACACTCGCCAAGTTGTACGGCCGGTTGAGGGGGATCGCCTTGCCCTCCACTTGTGCCGTGCCCTACCCTGCCGCCGCTCTGCTTGCTTAAGTCACGCCGGCACGAGCAGGTCCTGCAAATCGTCCTGCTGAAAGGAACCCGCCCATGCTGACGATCGGCGATTATGACCGTCGTCTTGGACGCCGCGACTTTCTCAAGGTCGGCAGCTTGATGTTGGGGGGGCTAACGCTGCCGCAACTGCTCTCTGCGCAAGCGGCCGGGCAGACGTCCTCGCTGTTGAAGGACCGTTCGGTCATCTTCCTGTTCATGCATGGCGGGCCGCCGCAGACCGAAACCTTCGATCCCAAGATGACGGCGCCCGACGGCGTACGCAGCGTCGTCGGCGAGGTCGCTACCAGCCTGCCGGGCGTGACCTTCGGCAGCAGTTTTCCGCGGCTGGCGGCGATGGCGCACAAGATGTCGGTCGTGCGCTCGTTCACCACCGGTAACTCCAATCACGACATCAAGCCGATCGTTTGCGCCGATACGCTCAACGCCAATCTGGGCTCGGTGTATTCGCGCGTGGCCGGCATCAACCACCCGGTGACCGGTATGCCCACCAACGTGGGGCTGTTCTCGCAGGCTGTCGATCCCGACGCCAAACCGGTGACCAAGGCGTTCGGCGATTTCACGTCCAGTGGCAGCATCGGCGCGGCCTACGCTCCGTTTGTGCCGGGGGCGGGCGGCAATCTCCAGCAAGACATGAAGCTCACGATGCCGCTGAATCGCATCGACGACCGCCGCGGCCTGCTTTCGCGGCTGGATCAGGTGCGTTGGGCGGCCGAATCGTCGGGCTATTTCGATGGGCTCGATCGCATGCGTGAGCAGGCCTTCAGCACCATTCTGGGCGGCGTGGCCGAAGCCTTCGATCTCTCCAAGGAAGACCCGGCCACGATTGCCCGGTACGACACGGCGCCGCTGATTAATCCCAGCGAGATCAGCCGCACCTGGAACAACTGGCGCAACTATATCGACAACGCCCGCAACCTGGGCAAGCTGCTGCTGCTGGCACGGCGGCTGTGCGAGGCTGGTGCCGGCTTTGTGACGGTGACCACCAGCTTCGTATGGGACATGCATGCCGACTCGAACAACGCCACCATCCACGAAGGCATGTACTACATGGGCCTGCCGTTCGATCATGCGGTGTCGGCCCTGATCGAAGACCTGGAAGCCCGCGGCCTCTCCAACAAGATCCTGCTGGTGTGCTGCGGCGAGATCGGCCGCACGCCCAAGGTGAACAAAAAGGGCGGACGGGATCACTGGGGCAACCTGGCTCCGCTGATGGTTTCCGGCGGCGGCCTGCAGATGGGCAAAGTGGTTGGCCAGAGCACCCGCGACGCGGGCGCCCCGCAGACCGATCCGATCACCATCCCGCACCTGATCTCCACGATTATGCACTCGCTGTTCCATGTCAGCGACTTGCGGCTGGCCCGCGGCATCCCCTCGGATGTCATGCGGCTGATCACCGGCGGCGATCCAATCACCGAGCTGATCTAACTCCACGGGCGGCTCGCTGATAGCGGGGCGACGTTTTGCGTCGCTCGTCTGCTGCTCTTCTGCGCTTGTTCACGCGCGCCAGCATCGCTGCCGCTGCGCGCGTCCGCTGGTGGAGCCAACAGGGGGCATTTTCCGCCCTGACTTGCCCCGCCAGCGGCCGGAAAGCGTGCTGGCACGTGGAACCGCCCTGGACGGCCGACTGGCTTTGTGTTACTTCCCGCACCCCCAAGATTCGCTTTTCATGCGAGGCCTGGCATGTGCGGCCGCCGGCCGACGTGGTCCTCGCAGGATGGTCCTTTCCCCGGGACTTGACCATGCGGAAAGAAACCAAGGTCGGTGTGTCGCTGGTCGCCCTGCTGTTGGGCGTCTTCTGCTTTGTGCTTTACAAGCGGGTCCAGGGACGCAGCCGCGAGGCGGCCGAAGCCCTGGCGCAGCAGGAAGTCGTGGCCGCGATGGAAACCACCCAGGTCACCGCCAAGCCGGTACTGGATAGCCCTCCGCGCCAAGTGCCCGAGGTTACCGGCAGCCGGCTGATGGAACAGGCATGGCGGCAGCCCGTGCGGCCCACGCCGGCGCCCGAATCGCAGTTCGCCGGCAACGGAGCCCGATTGGCCCAGGCTCAGCCGCCCGCACCGGTCGAAGCGGTTGATCCGTTTGCGGGTCGCGTTAGCCGTTCGATGGAGCCTGTCGCCGAGCCCGTGGCTGCTGAAGCCGGTGGCGATCGCGGCTTTGTCGCGAGCGAAGCCGTGGCCCAAGAGATGGCAGCCGCTCAGGACGTGGCCGCAGCCGATGCGTTGGATCGTGGTGAGGAACCGCTCGCCAACGATCGCGTGACCGTGGCCGTTCGTACCAGCCGCGCGCAGGACGTGGAGGCCGGCGCCCTGGCCAGCGAGGCAGAACCGGTGGAAACCTACCGGCTGGCCGCCGAACAGCCGACGCCGCCCGAACGGCCGCAGGCGATGGAACCGCAACCGGTGGCCACCTACAGTGCCGCTGAGCCTGCGGAGACGCACCCTGCCTACCGCGAAACCTATCGGGCTCAGGCGCCTGTCGCTCAAGTGGAGCCGGTGACGGCCGCGCGGCGGTATGAAGAACCGCGTTACGAAGAACCTCGGCAACAACTGCCGCAGCGCGAGCACGGCCTGCGTGACGAATCTCCGGCGGCTGGTTATGCGGCCCGGGTGTACCAGGAACCGGCGGCTCGCGATCCGTACGCGGAGCCGGTAGCGCAAGAACCGTACAGTCGTGGCGGTTACCCCGGCCAGGATCTCGATCAACGGTACGCGATGGACGGCCCGGCGAGCCGTGCCGCGGAGCCGTATCGCGGAGCCGAAGAGGATTTTGAACGCGAACCGGCTCGCGGCAGCTTCGCCCAGGCCCGGTTTGTCGCCCAGGGGCGTCCGGCGGTGGCCGAGGAAGCCGCCGATCCGGTTCCCTACGGCGGCGACCGTTGGCACCCGGATCGCAATGCGGCGGCGCCGGCCGCTCAGCCTCAGTCTCAGACGCCGGCTTCGCAGTCGTACTACGACAGCCGTGGTGCCGCAGGCGCCGTGGCCTCGCAGCCTCCGGCGGCTGCTCCGCGTGGCCAGTACACCGTGATGCCCAACGACAGTTTCTGGACCATCTCACGCAAGCTTTACGGCGATGGCGGCTTCTTCAAGGCCCTGGCCGAACACAACCGCCGTAAGTTCCCCGACACGCGGAGCTTGAAGGTGGGCGACGTGATCTCGGCTCCGCCGGCCGAAGAGCTGCGCAAGGCGTACCCCGACCTGTGCCCCAAGTTGCGGCAACCGGCCCCGGCCACTGCCCGGACCGTATCGGGTCAGCAGCGGCTGAATGCCGGCCGCATCTACGTGGTCGAGGAAGGGGATACGCTGTTCGACATTGCCCGGCATGAACTGGGCTCGCCCGCCCGCTGGGTCGAAATCTTCGAGCTGAACGCCGACCGGCTCAGCAACGATTTCGACTACATCAAGCCCGGCACCGAATTGATCCTGCCGGCTGATCCGGTTCGGGGCGATGTGCGGCGCGAAAACGTCACCCGCCGGCCAGGCAATCCGGCCTCGCGCTAAAGCCCTATCAGGTCAATGCTTCTGGCGGCCGGTGCGTTGCGGCTGAAGCACGGGGTCAGCGGCCACAAACATCCGGGCAGCACAATAGGCCGCTACCGCGCGCCGGCTCGCATCACGAGCGTTTCCAGTTCGCCTTCTTGAACCACTTCGTTGTGCTGGTTCACGACGCGCCGCCGCCAGGTAACGTGGCCGCGGCGTCGGCCATTCTGGCGTTTGGCAATGACTTCGGTCACCACGTGGATGGTGTCGCCGATGTAGATGGGCCGCTCAAACCGCCAATTGAGAATCTGGACGAAGGCGGCCGTATCGACGCAAGGGCTGTAGCTGCCTAGCCCTGCCATGTAAGAGAGCCCCAGCAGGCCATGGGCGATGCGGCCTTTGTACGGGGTTTCGCGGGCGTGCTCACGATCGACGTGCAGCGGATTGAAGTCGCCCGTCAGGCACGCAAAGTTGACAATGTCCGTTTCGGTGATCGTGCGGGCCGGACTGGTCCAGGTGTCTCCGACCTCAAGCTCCTCGAACGTCAGGGGAGAAGACCGGGAGTGCGATGTCGTCGAGTGGCTCACGATTGGGGAGTCCATAGGTTTCGTTGCCGCCGTGCTACGAAAGAATCGTTGCCTTCGAGTGCAAGCCGGTCAAGCTGGCGGACCGGGCGCGATGACTTTCGTACCCTGTCAGTACGCAGGTACAGTGTACCTGCCCTAAATACTTTAGCGACTGACACATAGTTAGAAAAAGATCAGCTCCCCGCTGCCGGGGGCCAAGGACCAGGGGCCGCTCTTGTAACCTTAGGACGCGAAACGAGCGGCGTGGTACGCCAAATTGTCGCGGTTTGTCGCAGCCGCGGGAACGGCGTCATTGGGTACTGCTCCCAGTTGGCAGCGACGAGCGAGCGCACCTTGGCCACCAAAACACGGCAGACTGCCAGCTTGGGCGCAGGCGGCGGCTGTTCGCTACATCAGTGTGGTGATGAGGCTGCACGTTCAAGCAGTGCCACATGCCCGCGGTGGCCGCGATACAATGCGAGCCAGCCCGGTGTGGTCGTTGGACCGGTTGCCGCGGCCTATGCCCGCTTTTGCCGAGGTTCCAATGGATGGCTCAGTTTATGCCGTGACGGCGCCCCAAAGCCGCTGCCGATTGGGCGTGGCCAGGGCGGATATTACGCCACCGGCGGACATTTATCAGCGGATGTGGGGGGCTGCCCGGCACGATCGCGCCGCAGGCATCCACCGGCCGCTCACCGCCACGGTGCTTTACTTCGCGCCGTTCGAGCCATCGGATGGCGATCCCTGGGTGCTGATTGCCCTGGATCATTGTCTGCTGTATCGCCGCGAGTCCGAAGCGGTAACAGCCCAGGCGGCGGCAGCAGCGAACGCCGCCGCCCCGTCGCTGGGTATCCAGCCCAAATGGTTACTGCTGGTGTTTTCGCACACGCACGCGGCCGGTTTGATGGCCTGGGATCGTTCGCACTTGCCCGGCGGCGAGCGGATTCGGCCCTACCTTGAGGAAATGGCCACCAAGATCGGCCAGGCGATCGCATCCGCGGCGCAGGCGGCCGAACCGGCGACGATTGTTTACGGCACAGGGCGCTGCGCGCTGGCCGCGCATCGCGACCTTTGGGACGAACGCTCCGGTCAGTACGTGTGCGGCTATCATCCCGCTGGTCCCGCGGATGACACCGTACTGGTTGCCAGGGCAACAGCCGACGATGGACGGTTGCTGGCCACCGTGGTCAACTATGCCTGCCATCCCACGACCTTGGCCTGGGAAAACCGGCTGATCAGTCCGGACTTCCCGGGGGCGATGCGCGAAACCGTCGAAGCAGCTTGCGGGGCTCCCTGCGTTTTCTTGCAAGGAGCATCCGGCGACTTGGGGCCGCGCGAAGGTTTTGTGGGCGACGTGGCGGTGGCCGACCGCAACGGGCGCATCCTCGGCCACGCAGCGGTTGCCGCGCTGGAGAGCCTGCCGCCGCCGGGGATGCGGTTTGAGTACACGGGCCCGGTGGTTTCCGGGGCGACGATTGGCGCCTGGGCGTATCGTCCGTTAGATGACGCAGCCCTGGCCGCTACCGGCACCTGGCAACTGTGGCAATGGGAGCTGCCGCTCCCCTGCCGCGAGGACTTGCCCACGGTTGAAGACGTTCAAACGCAGCGCCAACAGTTGCTCACCCGGGAGGAAGAAGCCCGGCGTGCCGGCGATCAGGCAGCCGCGGCCGACGCCAGGGCATTGATTGAACGGGCGGACCGCATGTTGTCGCGGCTCAGCGTGCTGGATGGACGCCGCGAGTTTGCTTACCGCATTCGATTGCTGAAGGTTGGCAGTGCATTCTGGCTGGCGGTGCCGGGCGAGCCGTATCAGGATCTCCAGGTGCAGTTGCGGCGAAGGTTTCCCGGCGTGGCGATCGTGGTGATGGGGCTGGCCAGCGGCTGGGGCCCCAGCTACCTGCCGCCACGCGACGTATATGGCCGGGGTATCTATCAAGAGACGATTGCCCTCTTGGCTCCCGGTTGTTTGGAACGATTGATTGAAGCGGCCGGCGACGCCATCGAAACGATGCTCGCCCCGCGGTAGTTCACTTGGCAGGTTTACCCCTTGGAACAAGCATTTCTGGCGTGGCTGGCTCAGCAGCTTCCGCAGCACGCGGCGGCCCCCTGGGGCATTGCCGACGATACGGCCCTGGTGCGGCTTGCCAGGGCCGAAACGCTCGTCACTGCCGACTTGATCAGCGATGAGGTTGACTTCCGACTGGCCGAGGTCGATCCTCGCCGCATCGGTCGCAAGGCGTTGGCCGTCAACTTAAGCGACATGGCCTCGATGGCAGCCCGGCCGGTGGCGGCCATCATCTCGCTGCTGCTGCCCAGTGAGGCCGCCTTGAGCAGAACCTTTGGCGGCCAGCCGCCCTACGACACGCTGGAGCTCGCCAAGCGGCTGTACGAGGGATTGTTGCCGCTGGCCAAGGCACACGACGTGGCCATCGCGGGCGGCGACGTGAACGTGTGGGATCATCCGCTGGCGATCAATGTCACCGTGCTGGGCGAAGCCGGCCCGGCAGGCCCCGTGCGCCGCATCGGTGCCAGGCCCGGCGATTGGATCATCGTCACAGGCCGGTTGGGCGGCAGTATCCTGGGGCATCATTTTGACTTTGAACCGCGGGTCAAAGAGGCGCTGGCTTTGGCATCGGCCTATGAGCTGCACGCCGGCATGGATATCAGCGACGGCCTGGCCTTGGATCTCTCGCGGCTGGCGGCGGCGAGCGGCTGCGGTGCCGTGCTGGAGTTGGATGTGGTTCCAATCGCTGCGGCGGCGCATACCCTGGCTGCTTCGCAGCCGGGGCAAGGGACGGCGCTGGACCACGCGCTGGGCGATGGCGAAGATTTCGAACTGCTACTGGCCGTGCCTGAGAAAGATGCCCGGCGGATGATCGACCAGCAGCCTCTGGCTGACGTGCCGGTCACATGCATCGGGCGGTTCATTGAAGAGGCCGGCCTTTGGGCGCAGGACTCCACAGGTCAGCGGATGCCGTTGCCGCCGCGGGGCTTCCTGCATGGTTAGCCAGCGGCAGGGGCATGGCGCTGCCCCGCCTCGCAACGGGCAACATAAAAAGACCAACGCCGGCGTTGGTGAGCATGTGCGCCTGCCTAGCACATGCTTGCTTCTTCAGAAGCAGCCTGGAGATGCTGCCCACGTCCCAGGCCATCTGATATATCGACTCCCGCTGATGGGGGCTTGAGGGAATCCCCCCATTTGTCGTAGGGAGGAGCCACCCGGCGGATGACACGCTGCGGGGGCGACAGCCCTGCCCGTTTGCGGCGTGAACCCCGGTACTGAATATCGGTGAAACGACTTTTCTCCCAGGCTATACTGGCCCCGGTATTGGGCGCTCCGGCCCGTTTGCTGGCAAGGCCCAGTGCGGCAGGCTACACTGCCGACCACCGGCCCACCGCCGGCCTGGCAACGTTCTGATTGTTCACTTCAAACCTGTAGAGGAAGCCTCGCGAATGTTGCGTTTGTCGTCCGCGTTGTTGCTGCTTGTCGCGTTGTCGGCAGGCATCGTGACGAACGTCGCCGCCGATGAGAAGAAGGCCAAGGCGATCGTTCCCAAGGAACCCATTTCGCTGCTGACCAAGAATCTCAAGGATTACTTTTACACCTGGCTGGCCGACGACCGCTACGAAGACCCGCGCGGCGTGTTCACCCTGCAGCCGGACGGCATCGTGCGGATCTCGGGCGATGGTTTTGGCGGTCTGGTCACCAAGGACGAGTATGCCGATTACCACCTGGTGCTCGAGTACCGTTGGGGCACCGAAACCTTCCGCAGCCGTAAGGACCGGGCTCGCGACAGCGGCCTGCTGCTGCACTGCAAAGGTCCCGATGGCAACTTCGGCGGTTCCAAGGGCAACCCCGGCCCGTGGATGACCTCGATTGAATGCCAGATCATCGAGGGCGGCGTGGGCGACATCCTGGTGCTGCAAGGCAAGGATGAGAACGGCAACACGATCGAAGCCGCTGTCACCTGCGAGATCTCGCGCGATCGCGACGGCGAAGCCGTCTGGACGCCCGGCGGCCAGAAGCAACGCTTCACCAGGGGCCGCATCAACTGGTGCGGCCGCGATCCGGACTGGAAGGACGTGTTGGGCTTCCGTGGCCCCAAGGACGTCGATAGCCCCGGCCAGGAATGGACCACGCTCGAAGTGTTCGCCAAGGGCGATACGCTCGTCTACCGCGTGAACGGCGTGGTGGTGAATCGGGCGACCGAAGTGGTGCCCACCGAGGGCAAGATCCTGCTCCAAACCGAAGGCGCGGAACTGTTTGTACGCAAGTTCGAACTGCGTCCGCTGCCCGCGGAATTGCCGTAAGCGGCTGGGCGGCGCACCACGGCGCTCGTTGTGCCGTTTGCTCCAACCTCGGAAAGAAAACAAGCGGCCGGGTGTTTCCACCCGGCCGCTTGCCATTTGCGAGCGATGCAAGCTGCGTGGCTGGCCGTGCTGGCAGGGGCGGCCCGTTTAACCCAGCTTCCACCGGGCTTGCCGCAACACGGCGTTGGGAGTGCCCTTGAGCTTCTCGTACCACACGGTGAGCAGCGTCTGGTCGTCGAGCTGTACGGTGGATGGGTAGCCCAGGTCGCTCGAGGTGCCGTCGGCGGAGATCAGGATCGGTTCGGACCAGGTTTGGCCTTCGTCGGTGCTGATACGAGCCTGGTTGCCAAACGGCTGGCGGCGATAGCCGTAGGTCATCAGTAGCCGGCCGTCTTGGAGCCGCAGCAGGTGCGAGGGCAGCCCCCATACGCCAATTGCCCGGGGCTTGCTCCAAGTCTTGCCGCCGTCGAGCGATTCGGTCTGGAGCGTTTCCTGGGCGTTGCGTTTGTTGTGGTTCCGGATCTGAACGATGATCTTGCCGCTGGGCGCTTCGACCGCGTGCAGTTCGTGATATTGGGTGTGGTCGTCGCCGTCGCGGGTGGGAATCTCGGCCAGCCACCGCCAGGTCTGGCCATCGTCGGTCGATTCGCACACGCCAATCCGCTTGTCCCCTCGCCACAACTCCTTGCCGGCGTAGAGCAAGCGGCCATCGGCAAGCTGAATGGGGCCGTGAGGGCTGTTCACCAGGCAATCGTACTTGGGCGACCAGTTCAGACCCCCATCGGTGGAACGCAGCATCCAGGTGCCCAACTCCGCTTTGCGCTGCTCGGGCGAAAGGCGGTCGCGGGCTGCCTGCCAGCTTTTGAGCCGGGCTTCATCCCAGGCACCATCTTGGCCGGCGGGGATCTGTTCGGCGCGAGCCAGGCTCGGCTCGTACGCCAGCGAGGTGAACGTGGTGACCAGCAGCGTACCGGCCGCGGTTTCGAGGACGCCCGCATCGCGGTCGTCGATGGCTGAGTCCAACAATACCCGCGGCCAGGTCCAGGTTTCGCCGTTGTCGTCGGAGGTCAGGAGCTCCACGCGGCCGAACGGGCAGACGTGGGCCACTCGGCCGCCGGAACACACCAGCAGCAGTTGCCCATTCTTGCGGCGGGCGACCGTCGGCCAGCCGCAGTAGTGGTAACCTGGCGGGCTGATGATGCGGGTATCGAGCACCGTGGCCGCAGGCGCGGCAGCCCCGACTTGCCTGGGCGCGACGCCCAGGGCAGCCATGGCGGCCAATCCTCCGGACAGTTTCAACATCTCGCGGCGTGTGACGTGCGGCATGGCGTGTGGCCCTTTCGTCGTGGAAGAACCTGGGGTGACAGGTCGCACCGGTTAGGCAGATTCCGCGTAAGAATCGGGCAGCGAGGTCTGGCGGTTATCCGCTTTGCTCCCCTGCCCTGCTGGCGGCGCTTCGAGCCTAACCGCGGCGCATGCGCAACACAACGAAAAGGGCCCGCGAAAGCCGCAGGCTGCGAAGGTTCGGGGGCGGGCGGTTTCCCCAAATGCAAAAAGGCTGCCCGGTGCGAGGGGCACCGGGCAGCCAGCAGATCTTTGAGGCTGCGGATGCAGCTGGATCAGCTTAGTAGGTCAGGCGGGCCGAGGTCGGAACCACGCGGCGGGCGTTGTAGCGAGCCGAGGGATCGGCGGTCGGAGCCGGGGGAGCCGGCGGAGCGACGTCGATGGCGCCTTCAGCGGGAACCGGGGCACCGTGGCCACCGTTGCAGCCGCACGAGCCAGCGGCGGTCGTGCACACGCTGTCGCAGCAGCTCTTCTTGCAGCGCTTGCCGAACAGGTGATCCAGCAGACCCTTCCGCTGCTTCTTGCAGCACTTCTGCTCGCAGGGGTTCACGCAGCAGGCGGGCTCGCAGGCCTTTTCCACCACGCAGCAGCTGGGTTCGCAAGCCTTCTCGCAGCAGGCGTTGTCAGCCACGCAGCAGCTGGGCTCGCAAGCCGACACGCAGCAGCTCTTCTTGCGGTGCTTCTTGAACACGTCCTTCAGGCCGCTGAACAGGTCGCAGCCGCGCTTCTTGCAGCACTTCTGCTCGCAGGGGTTCACGCAGCAAGCGGGCTCGCAGGCGTTTTCCACCACGCAGCAGCTGGGCTCGCAGGCATTGCTCGCCACGCAGCAGCTGGGCTCGCAAGCGTTGTCCGCGACGCAGCAGGTGGGTTCGCAGCAGTTACGGTGACCGTGGCCGACGCTCATCATGCGGTTGAGCAGCTCGAAGGCCATGCCTTGGCTACACATTCCGATGCTGATAGCCAGCGCTCCAAACATCTTCCATTTCATTGCGCAACGTCTCCTTTCCATGGAACCGGGGTCGGATGCATCCCCAACGAACACCGGCGACGGCCGTGCGGGAATATTCTTCTCGGTCGTCTCGCCTTCCGGGCGAGTAGGCCTCTGGGTGGGCGCAGCGGGTGATCGGCGGGTTTGGGGCTCGTTGGCTGTTACCTGAAACCTCAGTTCTCTAGGTCTACTAGCCAGGTAGCCCGTCGAGCCGCCAAAGCTCGAACCAGATTCGGGCCCCCTAGCGCGTCCCTGCGGTGCTGGGTAGCACGTTCGACAGGTACGGTATCGGCCTCCTGGCCGAAACGGCTTGAACGCCCCAAAGTGTTTTTCTGCGAATGGTTTACGCTTCCTTCTAGGTAAACAATTCCTGCCCCGTAGGCTGGTGAAACTTTGCCGATTTTGCCGCCTGCTGCCCGCCCCCCTTCTGCGTCTTCGGCGGGCGCGGTAAGGGCCAACTCCGCTGGGAACTTGCTGCGAATCGCTCCCCCCAGCGCGGTTGACTTTGCCCCCACCACTAGGTACAACCCGAAATATCTACGGTTGTTGATGCAACGCCGCCGAACCCCAGGAGTGCTCGCCATGTTAGACGTGCTGCTCGGCCGTACCGGACGTAACTGCCAGGGGACCAGCCGCCGAGACTTTTTGCGTGTGGGCGGGCTGGGGTTCGCCGGGCTGACGCTGCCCCGGTTGTTGCAGGCCAGGGCTCAGGCCGCGGAAGCCACGCGGCGCGATACCGCCGTGATCTGGCTGTGGCTCAACGGCGGCCCCACGCATATCGAAACTTTCGATCCCAAGATGAACGCGCCGGTCGAGTTCCGCAGCGTGACTGGCGAAGTCAAAACGCGCCTGCCCGGCGTGACCTTGGGTGGCAACTTTGAGCGTCTGGCTACTTGCGCCGACAAAATGGCGATTGTCCGCTCGTTCGAAGTGCCGACCAGCAGCCACAACCGCGGCTGTTTCTGGGTGAACACCGGGTACGAGGAACGCGCCAATCGGCCGTCGCTGGGCTCGATCAGCTCGCGCGTTCGCGGCCCCAACCATCCCAAGACCGGCATCCCCACCTACGTCCGCATCGGCCGCGTGGGCTTTGGCGACGAAGCCAATCGCATGGCCGGCCCGGCCTGGTTGGGCAAAGCTTACGCCCCCTTTGAGCCCGAGGGGCCCGCTCGCGAGAACATGCAGCTCACCACCGAGGTGCATCGGCTCGCCGATCGCCGCGACCTGCTCAGCAAGCTCGATCTGATGCGGCGCCAGGTGGATGCTTCGGGCATGATGGAAGGCATCGACGGCTTCAACCAGCAGGCGATCGACCTGATCCTGGGCAACGCGGCCGACGCCTTCGATCTCCAGAAGGAATCACCGCAAACGATCGAACGCTACGGCGAAGGCCTCGGCCAATCGCTGCTGACCGCGCGGCGGCTGTGCGAAGCCGGTTGCGGCTTTGTCACCGTGGGCTTCCAGGGCTGGGACATGCACGGCAGCATCCAGCGCGGCATGAACCGCCTGGGCCCCGAAGTCGATCAGGCCGTCTCGGCGTTGATCGAGGATATCTACGCCCGAGGGCTGGACCAGAAGATTCTGTTCGTGGTCACCGGCGAGTTTGGCCGTACGCCGCGGATCAACCAGCGCGCCGGCCGCGACCACTGGGGCCCCTTGAGCACGCTGGCCTTCGCGGGCGGCGGGCTGAACATGGGCCAGGTGATCGGCGAGTCGTCGCCCAAAGCCGAGACGCCGGCCACCACGCCGATCACGCCGCAAGACCTGATGGCGACCGTGTTCCACGTGCTGGGCATTTCGCCCGACGTGCATTTCGAAGACCCGGCCGGCCGACCGGTCCCGATGCTGGCCGACGGCCGCCCCATCGCCGACTTGGTGTAAGCACCCGCTACATCCATCGTCCGGCTATTGGCATCCGGTGCATGGACGCTGCTGTGTCGTGCGCCCATGTCTTCGCCATCTTGTAGGTTGGGCACGCCCCAACGGATCGATGACTGGCGGTCAAAACATCTGACCGATACGCGACAGCAAAGCCTGTCGCCTCGCTGCGCGCTGGTGTGCCACTGGCTTTATCTGTGTTCAATGCCGTTCTCAGCCAGGCGATGCCTGGTCTTCGGCAGCTCGCAGCGCCGTCGCGGCGCATGGAATATGCGCTGTCACGTCGTCTCTACATCTTCCTGGCGTTGTAACAAGCGGGCAGCCAGATCAAGGTGCGGCCGCTGCCGTTTCGCGACGGTCTCAAGTGGGGCTGGATCAACGTCGACGGCGGTGTGATCTGCCCGGCCGAGTGTGATTATGCGAGTGATTTCAGCGAAGGTGTGACTTTCGTGCGTCGCGGGAACGAGTGCCTGCTGCTGGATAAGTCATTCCGCACGGTTGCCACCGTGAAGGAAAAAGAAGTTTACAGCTCCTCGCAATTTCACGAGGGGCTGTTGGTGCTGACGCAGAAGGACACCTATAAGGATTTTTATATCGATATCCAGGGACGCCACATCTTTGATAAGGAGTTCGATACGGCGTTCGATTTCTCCGCCGGCCGGGCGGCTGTCGAGGTTGGCGAAAAGTGGGGCTTCATCGACAAGTGCGGCCGCTGGGTGATCGAGCCTCAGTTTGATGCCGTAAGGCGCTTTACCCCTGGCTCCCACACCACGAGGGTGTACATCCCCCATGGCGGCGGGTGCGGCTATTGTCGCCTGATTGACCGTCAGGGGAAGTTCGTCACCGCTCGCAAGTTCGTTTGGCTGGGAGTTGTCGCCCAAGGCCTGGTCCCGTTTCGCCGCGACTTGTTTAAGCAGCAACGGTACGGCGTGGCCGACGAGCAAGGCAACGAGGTCTTTCCGCCCACGTCTACAGAGTGCGACCAAGTCATCTGGCGCGAAAAGCCGATGTGAGGTCGCGAGCGTTTTGATGACCTTACGAAAACATTGGGTTGCCGCTGGCTTTGCCAGCGAGCGTAGCTCGGCTGCAACTGGTAGGGTGGCCCCTTGCGGGCCACCATTTACACTCGTGAAACTTCGAGCAGACTCGACGACCACCACGTCCACCGTGCAGATCAGAAATAACGCTCCTCAATCTGCACTAGGGATAATTGTAGCGACAGGGGACAGTTCTCGGTTAGGCTCTTAGTGTTTTGTGGTTGGTATTTCGGACGTGTTGCTTGCTTGTCAGAGGGCATGATGTTGCCTTGTTTCAATTTCTTGCGGCGTTGGTTGGCGGCCTTGGCGGTGGGAGTATTGCTCTCTGGGGCGAATGGAGATCCGCTGTCGGCCGCCGAGCCGGCCGGATCGTTTGACGTTCGCCATGAGAGACTGTCTTCAAATGTCTTTTCCGCGTGCCAGGCGGCGTGACATCAGTGCGATCATGCTGATATAGATCATCGCTTCGCTGGTCTCCGGGTTGCGTTCGTAGTCTTTGCTATGGCGGCGGTATTGCTTAAGCCAAGCAAAGGTGCGCTCCACAATCCAGCGCTTCGGCAAGAGTACGAATCCGCGAACAGCGACCGGTCGCA
>Ga0207874_1001253_pt1 | contig 30150 bp, 24 predicted proteins | sample HigsolmetaAR201D_FD_184833 | JGI IMG/M metagenome (GOLD analysis project Ga0207874, IMG submission 184833) | Ionic liquid and high solid enriched microbial communities from the Joint BioEnergy Institute, USA - AR20-1-D (SPAdes) (version 2) ...
TGACCGAGGCGCAGGCCCGGGAGAAGGGCTATAAGGTAAAGGTCGGCAAATTCCCCTTCCTGGCGAACAGCAAGGCGAGCATCGTAGGTCATCACGACGGCTTCGTAAAGGTCGTCGCCGACGAGACTTACGGAGAAATTCTCGGCGTGCACATTATCGGCCATCAGGCCTACGAGCTGATTTCGGAGGCGGTTGCCGCAATGGAAGCAGAGGCGACGGTAGAAACGCTGATGTCCACGATCCACGCGCACCCGACGCTCTACGAGGCTGTTGGCGAGGCCTTCAACGCCGTCTACGGGCTGGCCATCAACTTCTAGGACTTTATGGCAATTTGTGAGGTTCGAGACCTCGGACGGATCGGTTACGGGGAGGCCTATCAGCTTCAGCGGGAGCTCGTGGAGCAGCGGAAGCGGAGTCTGATTCCCAATCAGTTGCTGATCGTCGAGCACCCGCACGTGCTAACCCTCGGCCGGAACGGCCGGATGGAGAACCTCCTGGTCAGCCGGGACTATCTGAAGCAGCGCGGCGTCGAGTTCCATGAGACGGACCGTGGGGGCGACATTACCTACCACGGTCCGGGCCAGATTGTCGGTTATCCGATTTTCGATCTGCGAGAATGGAAGCGCGACGTTGTGGCATATGTGCGCGGTCTCGAGCAGGTGCTGATTCAGGCGCTTGCAGAGTTCGGGATCGAATCGGGGCGGATCGCTGGCGCTACCGGAGTATGGGTGGAGGACCGCAAGATCGCGGCCATCGGGGTCCATATCAGCCGCTGGGTCACCTCCCACGGGTTTGCGCTCAATGTTACGACGGACCTGAGTTTCTTTCGATTGATCGTCCCCTGCGGACTGACTAAGCCAGTGACATCGATGGCGGCCGAAGGGGTAAACGCGGACCGGGAGGGCGTGGTTGCTGCCATTACTCGACAGTTCGCGAACGTATTTGAAGTCGAGATGACGCAAGCTGAATTGACAACGGAGAAGGCGCAATGACCGATGTTGTGATGCCCCAAATGGGCGAGAGTATTGTCGAAGGGACTTTGACACGCTGGCTTAAGAAGCCGGGCGAGCGAGTCGAGCGCGATGAACCGCTCTTTGAGATTTCGACGGATAAGGTGGACACGGAAATCCCCTCGCCGGCCGCCGGCATTTTGAAGGAGGTTCTGGTTCAGGAGGGAGCGACGGTGGCTGTCAACACCGTCGTGGGCAAGATCGATGAGGATGGCGGAGGGGCTGTTGAGGCTCCGCCGGCTGCGGCAGCGCCGGGTCCGCAGGTGGTTGAGCCCGTGCTCACACCGGCGAAGGAGGCTCCGGCAACGGTAAAGCCGGACGTTGAGGAGATGGCCGCTCCCGCGCCCTCGGTGGCGGAGCCGGAAGAGATGGGGCCGCCGCTATCGCCGCTCGTACGGCGCATGGTGCGAGAGCACAATCTGGACGTCAGGCAGATTAAAGGAACCGGCTTAGGCGGACGGATTACCAAGCAGGACGTTGAGAATTATCTGGCTGCAAGGCAAGCAGCGCCTGCCGCAGCCCCGGCTGCGCCCGCTCCTCCCGCACCCGCTCCCACGATGCCTGTACCTCCTCCTGTCGAAGCACCTGCGCCCGTACCCCGAGCAGAGGCGGCCAAGACCAGGGTCGAGCCGATGAGCAACATGCGCCAGAAGATTGCCGAGCACATGGTAATCAGCAAGCGCACTTCGCCGCACGTAACCACCGTTCACCGGGTCGACATGACGAAGATCGCCAAGATCCGTGCGCGGCTGAAGGCGGAGTTCCAGGCTCGTCACGGCTTCGGTCTTACCTACCTCCCCTTCGTTGTGCGTGCCGCCGCGGAAGCACTGCGAACCTTCCCGATCTTCAACGCGTCGATCGAGGGCACGAACATCCTCTATCACAACGAGATCAATATCGGCATCGCCGTCGCTTTGGAGAACGGCCTGATCGTCCCTGTGATCCGCAACGCGGACGAGAAGAACGTGGTCGGTCTGCAGCGTTCGATTGTGGATCTTGCCACGAGGGCACGGTCCCGGCAGCTGAAGCCGGACGAAGTGCAGGGCGGAACATTCTCCATCACGAACTTCGGCAGTTTCGGAAGTCTGTTCGCCACGCCGATCATTAATCAGCCGCAGGTGGCGATTCTTGGAGTGGGTGCAGTCGAGAAGGTTCCGGTGGTGGTGGACGACGCCATTGCCATTCGCAGCACCTGCTACCTCGCGCTTACGTTCGACCACAGGCTGATCGACGGAGCCCTGGCCGACCAGTTCTGCCAGAAGGTGAAGTCGGTACTCGAGAACTGGGCCGACGAGGTCCTTTAATCCGCAGATAGTTTGCAGACAAGGAGGGCCGTAACTGGCCCTCCTTCCGTCTATAGTAGGGAAGATGTCGACAGAGAAGCTCTTCCTGGAATATTCGACGCGGAAGCTCAGCCAGCTTGCGAACCGGATTCAGGAGTGCCTGCGCAGGCTGTCTGAGGAGCAAATCTGGGCACGTGGTTCGGAAGGCGAGAATGCCGTCGGCAATCTGGTCCTGCACCTGGCGGGAAATGTCCGGCAATGGATCGGAAGCGGCGTGGGGCGCCTGCCGGACGTACGGGATCGGGACGCGGAGTTCACTGCCAGAGGCCTGATCAGCCGCGAGGAATTATCGAACCGCCTCGACCAGACCGTCAAAGAGGCGAACAGCATCATCGAAGGACTTACCGCCAGCCGCCTTCAGGAACGTGTTACTATACAAAATTATGAAGTTTCCGTTCTGGAAGCGGTCTACCACGTAGTTGAACACTTCTCGCAGCACGCCGGGCAGATCATTTTCGCAACGAAGCTCATGACGAGGCAGGACCTCGGATTCTACGGGCACCTGTCAACCAAAGCTGGGCATCAGGAAACGGTTCCTTAGTCCAAGTAAGGGGTTTATATGAAACCACGAGTTGTGGCGGGTCTTCTGGCAGTGCTGGCGGCTACCAGCGTCTTCGCCCAGTATCCAGTCGTAGAGATTCCCTATGAAAAGTTCACCTTGCCTAACGGGCTGACGGTGCTCGTGCACGAAGACCGGAAGGCGCCGATCGTCGCGGTCAACATCTGGTACCACGTTGGCTCGAAGAACGAGCGTCCGGGCAAGACTGGCTTTGCGCACCTCTTCGAACACCTGATGTTCAACGGGAGCAAAAACTTCAACCAGGATTACTTCAAGGCTCTCGAGAAGATTGGAGCGACCGATCTCAACGGCACGACCAACGAAGACAGAACCAATTACTTCCAAAATGTTCCAACGCCCGCCCTCGACCTCGTGCTGTGGCTCGAAGCCGATCGGATGGGGAATCTTCTGCCGGCGGTTGATCAGGCGAAGCTCGATGAGCAGCGCGGGGTCGTCCAGAACGAGAAGCGGCAGTATGAGAACCAGCCGTATGCGATTGCCGAAGAGCTGACGGTGAGAGCGACCTACCCCGCCGGGCACCCCTACTCCTGGACAGTCATTGGGTCCATGGAAGACTTGAACGCGGCTGCCCTGACCGATGTTCAGGAGTGGTTCAAGCAATACTACGGACCGTCGAATGCCGTCCTTGTGCTTGCGGGCGACATTGACGTCAAGACGGCCAAAGAGAAGGTACAGAAGTATTTTGGCTGGATCCCGCCTGGTCCCCCTGTAGCCCGGCATAAGGCATGGGTTGCGAAGCGTACAGGTGTACAGCGGCAGATTGCGCAGGACCGGGTTCCGCAGGCTCAGATCCGCAAAGTTTGGAACATTCCTGAGTGGATGGCGGCGGACACGGATTACCTCGATCTGGTAAGCGATGTCCTGGGCCAGGGAAAGACGTCGCGGCTGTACAAGCGTCTGGTGTATGAGGACCAGATCGCGTCCCAAGTTTCCTGCTATATCGATCCGCGCGAGATTGGAGGCCAGTTCTACATCGTTGCGACGGCGCGCCCAGGAGAGAGCCTGGAGAAGGTCGAGAAGGCAATCGACGAGGAGCTGGCAAAGTTTCTGAAGGACGGGCCGACGCCCGAGGAACTCCAGCGCGTGAAAACGCAATACTTTGCCAACTTCGTTCGGGGAATTCAACGAATTGGCGGCTTCGGCGGCAAGTCCGACATTCTGGCAACGCACGAAGTCTACGGAGGCGATGCCGGGCTTTATAAGGTGAAGCTCCGCCGCAAGCAGGAGGCGACAGCGGAGGATTTAAGAGCGGCGGCTAACCGCTGGCTTTCCGATGGCGTGTATATTCTCGAGATCCACCCCTTCCAGGAGAGGAAGGCGATCAGCTCCGGAGGCGATCTTTCCAAACCGCCCGAGGTTGGAACGACGGCGGATCTGCGCATGCCCCAGATTCAACGCAAGACGCTGAGCAACGGCCTGAAAGTCGTTCTGGTGGAGCGGCATGAGACACCCATTGTAAACTTCCGGCTCATTGTGGATGCCGGATATGCGTCGGACCAGTTTGCGACGCCAGGCACGGCCAGGCTGGCGATGGACCTGCTCGATGAGGGGACAAAGCTGCGAAACTCGCTTGAGATTAGCGAGCAGCTGGCGCAACTGGGCGCGACGCTGACAAGCGGATCCAATCTCGATTCGTCGATCGTGTCTCTTTCAGCGTTAAAGCAGAACCTCGACAAGACGCTCGAGATTTACGCGGACGTGATCCTCAATCCGTCCTTCCCCGAGGCCGAGTTCCGGCGCTTGCAAAAGGAATTGCTGGCCGCGATCCAGCGAGAGAAGGCGCAACCGTTCCAAATGGCGCTTCGCGTGGTTCCCGGACTCATGTTCGGACGCGATCATGCCTACGGGAATGGCTTTTCCGGGTCTGGCACCGAGGAGTCGGTGTCCAAGCTGACAGTCGAGGGCATGCGGAAGTTCCATGCCACCTGGTTCAAACCGAACAATGCGACCTTGATCATCGGCGGCGACACTACGATGGCCGAGATTGTTCCGAAGCTGGAGAAGGTGTTCGGTTCCTGGAAGCCAGGCCAGACACCCAAGAAAAACATTGCCGCCGTCAGTCATAAATCAAAGCCGTCGGTATACCTCATTGACAAGCCCGGCGCCATTCAATCCGTCATCATCGCCGGACACGTCGCTCCGCCTAAGAGCAATCCGGACGAGATTACGATTGAGACCATGAACACGATCCTCGGTGGAGCCTTCGTGTCGAGAATGAACATGAACCTGCGCGAGGACAAGCACTGGTCCTACGGCGCCTTCTCGCAGTTCGTCCCCGCCGTTGGACAGCGGCCGTTTGTCGTCGTTGCTCCTGTTCAAACCGATAAGACGAAGGAGTCGATTAGTGAGATGCTGAAGGAGCTGAAGGGCATCACCGGCGAGAAGGCGGTAACGGAAGAGGAACTTGAAATGGCGCAGGGGAATCAGACGTTGAGCCTGCCGGGGTCGCAAGAGACGATCGATGCTCTTCTTGGGCACGTCACTGAGATCGTCCGGTTCGGGTTGCCGGATGACTACTTCCAGACTTATGCGCAGAAGGTGCGCAGCGTGAGCCGCGAGCAGGTGATGGCTGTGGCGGAAAAGGTCGTTCAGCCCGACAAGCTGATCTGGGTGGTCGTCGGCGACCGGAGCAAGATCGAGCAGGGACTTCGCGAGCTCGGCATCGGCGAAATCAGCGTGCTCGATGCCGATGGCAAGCCGGTGCAGTAACTGCCTTGTAAATCGTCTGCTTCAACGGAGAGGGGCGCGGATCGTCTAAAATACGGACAGCGCACATTGTCTGTGCGGGAGATGACGATGCGCCCCCTGCTCTGGACGCTGCTACTGATTTCGCCGCTGCTGTCACGGGCGGAAGACCCGACATTAACCGTGGTGCTTGACTTCGAGCACAAGCTGCCGGTTCCAGCGCTCCAGGAGATGCAGCGCGAACTGCAGGCGGTGATCAGTGAGTCCGGCACGCGCCTCAATTACCGGCTTCGAGACGAGGTCGGAGCTGAGTCCTTTGATGACGTTATCGTCATCAAGTTCAACGGGCAGTGCAAAGTGGACCACTTTCCGATTGTCTTTGACGAGAGAGGGCCGCTGGCATTTACCCACACAGTGAACGGCGAAGTACTTCCTTTCAGCACGGTTTATTGCGAGCGTGTGCGCAAGTCGGTCCGCTCCGCGATGTGGGGCGGTGAGTTCAAAGAGGCAGATGTTCTTCTGGGCCGCGCCCTTGGCAGGGTGGTCGCTCATGAGCTGTACCACATCCTCGGCAAGACGCACGGTCACGGCAAGGACGGCATTGGTCAGAAAAGCCTGTCTGGCCGTAAGCTGATTTCGGGAACGCTGCGGCTTGATCCTGCAGACCTTCAAAAGCTTCGCACCGAAGACTGATCGACAGGTCCCAGGCCGGATCCGGCAGGTATAGATATAATTTTTGATCCGTATAGAAACTTCTTTGAAACCCTGTAGCCGGGCGTACTTTACAGAACGCCTGTGCCTGAGTTAGGATTCTGTCACTGAGATTCACGGCTTCCAAGTCCGCCGACACCGAATCTCTCCAACGCAAAGACTTACCCGCCTAGTTGCGATCTACGCTCTGCCAGGTAGCAAGAAGGAAAGAGAGATCGCTGTTCTTTCCGGTTAGTTCATGGAAACTCTGCCGAGGAACGGTGTGCACAAAGGGGTCAAAGATGCGTCTTTTGCGGTTTATTTATCGGCTGGCAGCTGTGTGCCCGGCTGTTCTTCTTACAACGATTCTCGCTTTCGGTCAGTCCTACCAGGGAGGAATTCGCGGAAGCATTACGGATAGCGGAGGCGGGGTGATCTCCACCGCCAAAGTAACTCTGATTGATGAAACGACCGGCCTTTCGCGGTCTGCTCTTACAAACGCTTCTGGCGAATACGTTTTTAATGCGGTAGTCCCGTCCACTTACACGGTTGTGGTGGAGGCTCCGGGGTTTAAGAAGTTTGAGCGAAAGGGGGTGATCGTCGCCACTCAGCAGTTTCTGACGCTGGATGCGAAGCTGGAAGTCGGCCAGGTGACGGAGAGTGTGACGGTGACGGAGGAAATACCTCTGATCGAATCTTCCAATGCTTCCACGGGACAAGTGCTTGACCGTCAGAAGCTGGTCGATTTGCCGAATTTGGGGCGGAATCCCTTCATGATGTCTCGAGTTGCGCAGAACGTGACGCCAGTCGGAAATCCCGCCTATAACCGCATGCAGGATCAGAGCGGCAGCTCGCAAATTACGATCGCAGGCGGGCCGGTCCGCGGAAATAACTACCTGATCGATGGAATTCCGATAACGGACATGTCGAACAGGGCCATTATTATTCCGTCCATTGAGGCTGTCGAGGAGGTGAAAGTGCAGGGAAGCACTTATGACGCCGAAATGGCCCGGACCGGCGGCGGGATGTTCAACACGTATCTGAAGTCGGGCGGCAATGAGTATCACGGCAGTCTGCTGGGCTACATCCGCCAGACGGAGTGGCTTGCCAACACCTTTTTCAACAACCGTAACAACACGCCGATCAGCGACCAGCCCTTCCGAAACTATGGAGGATCTTTCGGCGGGGCGGTGAAGATTCCCAAGATCTACGAGGGTAAGAACCGGACCTTCTTCTGGGTCGCTTTCGAGGGCTATCGCGATACTCAAGCGAACTCGACGGAATTTGCCACACCGACCGAAAGGGAGCGCGTTGGCGACTTCTCTCAGACCAGGAACCGGAATAACGGTACACAGGTTATCTACGATCCTCTGACGACGAGGCAGGATGGACAGGGCAGATATATTCGCGATCCGTTTGCTGGCAACATCATACCGGCCAGCAGAATCGATCCGGTCGGACGGGCGATCGCCGCTACGTATGTGATGCCGACCAGGCAAGCCGCCTATTACGGAGATTCGAATGTGAGCGCCGCGACGACGCTTCCGAGCATCGCCGATCAATACACGGCGAAGCTGGACCACCAGTTGACGTCGTGGTGGCGCGCCAGCCTGTCCTATCTTCGGTACAACAGCACTGAGCCGGGAGATGACTGGTTCAAAGATAGTATCTCGAGTCCGGCACAGTGGCTTCTCGACCGGCGCGTGGACGCCACGCAGTTCAATAACCTGATCACTCCGGATCCAACGACAGTCGTCAACATACGGTACGGGTTCAACCGCTTCCCGAATCTGGAGTATCAGCGGAGTCTGGGCTTCAACCCCGGCACTCTCGGCTTTGCCGAAAGCTTCGTCCGAGATATCCCCTCCTACTCCTTCCCGAACATTGCGATGGAAACGATGTACAGTCTGGGCACGAACAGCAACGCCTGGACTGTTTTTCATTCGAAGAATTTGCTTGGGAGCGTGGCGAAGTATATCGGGCGTCACAGCCTGAAGGCGGGAGCGGACTACCGGCGCATTGCGACCGATGGGGTCACATACGGCAACAGTTCCGGCGCGTTCAGCTTCAACGACGTCTTCACACGCGCGAATCCGGACGCGGTGACACCCGGGACCGGGGCTGACCTCGCCAGCCTGCTCCTCGGAGCGCCGTCCAGCGGCAGCGGTTTCGTTCCGACGAAACTCTATAACTATGTCAACTACTACGCAGCCTATATTCATGACGACATACGGGTACATCCTCGTTTGACGCTCAACCTCGGTTTGCGGTGGGAGCGGGAGACCGGCCTTGCTGAACGAAATAATGCGTTGATCGTGGGGTTTAATCGGGATGTCATCAACCCGATCAGCACGACATCCGGTTTTATTACGCGCGGCGCGGTAATGTACGCGGGCGTAGGCGGAAACAAGACGACGATTGGCAATCCAAATCTGAACAAGCTCTCTCCGCGTATCGGCGTTGCGTTTGTGATCGACAGCAAGACGACAATCCGGGGAGGCTATGGCATCTACTGGGCTCCTCAAATCGCCCTGGGGAATGTCTACAGCCCGGAGGGGTACACCGCGACGACGCCTTACGTCGCCAGCCTGGATAACAACCGCACTCCGGCGGGCTCGCTGAGCAATCCTTTTCCCAACGGTCTGAACAAGCCTGTTGGTAACTCGCTCGGGGAGTTGACGGGCATAGGGAAGGACCTGTCAATTTACGATCCGGATTCGCGCTCTCCCTGGGTACAGCAGTTCTCGATTGACATTCAAAGGGAGTTGCCGGGCGGTGTGGCGCTGAGCGTCGGTTATGTGGGGTCTCGCACCAGGAATCTGCAGTTGACGGCTGCCTCAATCAATATCAATCAATTGGAGCCGCGATACTTATCGGAGGGCCCGGCGCTGAACGCTCCCGTGGCGAATCCGTTTTACGGGAAAGGCGGTTCGGGCATTGTCGGCGGAGAGACGATTCCCCGCTCCCAACTGCTTCGGCCGTTTCCGGCTTTCGGAGCAATCAATTACATGCTGTCGGATTACAGTTGGGCACGGTATGACTCGATGGTGGTCAAGGCGCAAAAGCGCTTCAGCGAGGGCCTGACGTTCCTGACTACATGGACATGGTCCAAAAACCTGGACGCCTCATCGGGAGGACCCGGGAACAATCTGAATGCGGGGAACGTGGGGCCGCAGAACGTGTACGATCTCGAATCCGAGTATTCCCTCTCGAACATCCACACGCCTCACCGCTGGAGCACGGCGTTCACCTATGAGCTGCCCTTCGGACGCGGGAAAGCGTTTCTGAGCGGAGGGCGCGTCCGGGATCTGGTGGTCGGGGGCTGGTCCGTCAACGTCGTGAGTATCTATCAGTCCGGGTTCCCGCTTCAGATTCGAATGAACTCCAACCTGAATAGCGTGATCGGCGCAGCCAGCCAGCGTCCGAACGCCACAGGCATCTCGCCTGAGACGTCCGGCTCGCTGACCGATCGCATCGACAGCTATATCAACCCGGCTGCTTTTTCCGCGGCCCCTCAGTTTACGTTTGGCAATGTCAGCCGGACGATTTCAATGCGAGGGCCGGGGCAGGCCAACTGGGATGTTTCCGTGTTCAAGACCTTCGCAGTTACAGAGCGCTTCAAGGCTCAGTTCCGGGCCGAGGCTCTGAATGCGATGAATACGCCGCTGTTCCGTAGTCCGAATACGGCGTGGGGCAATTCGCAATTCGGGCGGATCACTTCGCAGGCCAACTTCCCGCGGATGATTCAGCTCGGTGCTCGACTCTTCTTTTGATCGTTCAGCATGTATTTGCCTTGGGGGAAACTGAATGCAAGTTCCACTTTCCGAAGAACTCAAGCAGAACTTCTTGAAGCGCGGCTTTTCACGCCGCTCTTTCGGCCGCCTGGCCACGCTGATGACAGCAGGCGCAGCACTGCCCTTCTACAACGAGTCAGCGCTCGCCCAGTTGTCGCGCATCGGCCCGCTGCCTCCGGACGCGGTAAAGATCAATGCGAATGAGAACCCGATGGGCCCGTGCCCTGAGGCAGCGGAAGCGATCTACAACGTGATCAAGAAGGGCGGCCGCTACCTTTATGAGGAAACCTTCGAGTTCGCGAAAATTATGGCGGATCAGGAAGGGCTGAAGCCGAATTACGTTCAGCCCTTTGCCGGTTCGAGCGACCCGCTGCACCGGGCGATCCTGGCGTTCACGTCAGCAGAGAAGCCCCTCGTGCTTGCCGATCCGGGCTATGAGGCCGGTGAACGAGCCGCCCGGTTCATCGGGTCGAAAGTGATTAAGGTTCCGCTCAAGAAGGACTACTCCCACGACGTCAGGGCGATGGCGGCAGCCGACCCGAACGCGGGCGTCATCTACGTTTGCAATCCAAACAATCCCACCGGAACCATCACACCCCGCTCCGAGATCGAATGGCTGGTTGCGAACAAGCCTGCCGGGAGCATCGTGCTTCTGGATGAGGCGTACATCCACCTGACAACCGAACCGTTCGGGAGCGATTTTGTCGCAGCCGACAAGGATGTGATCATCCTGCGAACGTTCTCCAAGCTTTACGGCATGGCGGGATTGCGCGCCGGAGCGGCGCTTGGGCGTCCTGACCTGATTGAAAAGCTCACACCATACGGAGCGGGCGCTCTTCCCGCCACCGGTATGGTTGGAGCCGCCGCCAGCTTGAAGTCGCCCAAGGTGGTGCCGGAGCGGCGAAAGATCATCGCCAACATCCGTGAAGACGTCTTCGATTGGATGACAAAGAAGAACTATAAATTTGTTCCGAGTGTGAGTAATAAGTTCATGGTGGACGTCGGGAGGCCAGGGCAGGAGGTGGTCCGCTTGATGGCGCAGGAAAAGGTCTTCATCGGAAGAGTCTGGCCCGCCTGGCCGACGTACGTCCGCGTGAGCATCGGAACAGCCGAAGAAATGGAGAAGTTCAAGAAGGCTTTTGAGAAAGTAATGGCCTGATGCCCGAGCCGGGTAGACCCCGGCTCACTCACACGCAGCCACGAAGCCTGCCAACGAAAGCGTCCAGGAAGACGTGTCTCATCATTCCAGGGGCGTTAGTTGCAAAGTCTAAAGTTTCGTTACAGTTGGCGGGCGCTTCTTGGCGATCTTGCGGGCGGGGCTACCGCTGCGCTGATCGCTCTGCCTTACGGTCTTGCCATGGCGTCGCTCATGGGGCTCCCGCCTGTCTTCGGTCTCTTCACGTCCCTCTTGACCGCTCCGATCACAGCGGTCTTCGGGCGCAACCCGGTGCTCATCGGCGGTACGTCTTCGGTCACCGTTCCATTCATCGCGCTGGCCGTAGCCGATCAGGGCATTGGCGGGGCAGCGAAGGTATCGCTGGTTGCAGGCGTTTTCATGATGGTGTTCTGCGTCCTCAGGCTCGGACGTTACATCTCGAGCGTGCCCGGCGCGGTCGTTTCCGGATTCTCGTGCGGCATCGGCGCAATGATGTTCATCTCGCAATTAAAGACAATCTTGGGGATCACGACTGTCAGCGCTTCGTGGGTCTCCTCGATGGCCGGGCAACTGGTGCAGGTGATTCGCCACATCAATTCCATGCGCTTTGAGCCGGCGGTGCTTGGGCTTGTCGTGATTCTGTCGGCGACGGTTGTGGCCCGCCTCTGGCCGAAGGCGCCAGCGCCACTGATCGGAGTGGGGCTGGCGTTTGTTGCCGGCCGCGCCATGGGGATCCACGAGCGCGAGATCGGGCTCCTGCCGCTTGAGATTCCGCCGTTTGCCGGGTTTTCCTGGAGTCCGTCTGATGTCTACGACGTGATCCCTTCAGGCTTCGGGCTGGCTTTTGTCGCTTCTGTCAACATCCTGTTGACATCCCGGGTCGTGGAGCACTTCAGGGGGAAACACCGGCCGATGAAGCGAGCAGATGCGGATACCGAGCTCGGGGCGTATGGGATCGCGAATGTCTGTGCGGGAATCTTCGGGGCGCCTATCAGCGTTGGCATTCCAGCCCGCAGCCTCGCGAACGTCCGCTGCGGCGGAAGCACCCGCATGTCGAACCTTTTTCATGCATTGATCCTCTTCGCCCTTCTCAAGCTCGGGTCGGAGTTCGTTGCTCACATCCCCGTAGCGGCGCTGGCGGGTATCACGGCCTGGATGGGATTGTGCCTGCTGGACTGGAGCACCTGGAGGAGGCTCCCGCGGATGCGTCGGGTGGACGCAGCCGCCTTCCTGAGCACCGCGATCGCCGTGCTGCTGGTCAACGCTGTGGCGGCCGTAGCGCTCGGTTGTTCTTTATATGTGGCGCAGCATCTCTATCGCCGGTCAGGAAAATCTTCCTCACTCGGGAATCTGACTACGCCTGAGGAGCCGCAAGCGGCCGGTTAAGGGCGGGCTGCTGACCAAAATCATCCTTTCCGCAAACATTTCCCTTCGTTACTGTCCGACAGAAGAATTTGCGTACAATAGGAATTTCGCAGTCATCGTGGAAGCGGGGCGTGCGCCCGCACGGCGCTCCCCGCGCTTCTGAGTTCTACGGGGGATCCCAAAATGAGCGCTGTAGCGGTTACCCAGTCCAAAGCGAACCGCGCCCTACGGTTCTATGGCCTTACGAATGGCAAGAAGGTAATCGTCGCCGTCACGGGGGTGGCCTTATTCGGATTCGTGGTGGGCCACCTGATCGGCAATCTTCAGGTTTTTCTGGGGCCTGAGGTCATGAACGCCTACGGGGCCACGCTTCATAGCAACCCGGCGTTGCTTTGGTCGGCGCGGATCATCCTGCTGGCTGCCGTCATCCTGCACATTACGGCTTCCGTCCAGCTTGCGATCAGGGCAAAAGCAGCGCGTCCGGAGGGTTACCGGAAGTGGAATCGGGTCAAGTCCAGCTACGCCTCCAGAACGATGATCTGGAGCGGGCCGATCATCGGCGCCTTTGTGGTCTATCACCTGCTGCATTTCACGCTGGGAAATGCGATGGGATGGCAGGGACGGCAGTTTGCGACGCAAACGGTGGACGGGCACGTGATCCCCGCGCCGTATGAAAACGTCGTGGCAGGATTCCAGAACCCGATCGTATCCGGAGCATATATCTTTGCCATGGCGCTGCTCATGCTGCACCTCCGGCACGGGCTGTGGAGCATGTTTCAGACGGTCGGATTGAATCATTCCCGGCTGTCGCCCCGGCTTCAGCGCTTTGCGTCCGTTTTCAGCCTGATCCTTTTCATTGGATACATTTCGATTCCGATTGCTGTAATGCTCGGAATCGTTCGTTAGTTGCGGGAGTGACTGAATGGAACTCGATTCCAGGATCCCGGGTGGTCCGATTGAACAGAAATGGGACAAGGCCCGCTTTGAGATGAAGCTGGTGAATCCAGCTAACAAGCGGAAGTACAGCCTGATTGTCGTTGGCTCCGGTCTGGCGGGCGCTTCCGCAGCCGCCACCCTGGGGGAACTTGGCTACAACGTCAAGTGCTTCTGCTTTCAGGACTCTCCCCGGCGCGCGCACAGCATCGCCGCTCAGGGCGGCATTAACGCGGCGAAGAACTATCAAAACGACGGGGACAGCATATTCCGCCTCTTCTATGACACGGTAAAGGGCGGAGATTTCCGCGCCCGCGAGGCCAACGTCTACAGGCTGGCGCAAATCAGCGTGAACATCATTGACCAGTGTGTCGCGCAGGGTGTCCCGTTTGCGCGGGAGTACGGCGGCACATTGGCGAACCGGTCGTTTGGCGGAGCACAAGTTTCGCGAACCTTTTACGCAAGGGGGCAGACGGGCCAGCAGTTGCTTCTCGGCGCCTATCAGGCGCTGCAGCGTCAGGTCTCGCTCGGGCGTGTGACCATGATCCCCCGGACCGAGATGCTGGATCTCGTTGTGATCGACGGCAGGGCCCGGGGTATCATCACCAGAAACCTGATTACGGGCAAGATCGACGCGCACGTTGCGGACGCAGTGATTCTCGCTACTGGCGGCTACGGCAACGTGTTCTTCCTGTCGACGAACGCCAAGGGGTCGAATGCAACCGCAATCTGGCGCGCTTACAAGCGGGGTGCCGCGTTTGCGAATCCCTGTTTCACCCAGATCCATCCCACTTGTATTCCGGTCTCCGGGGATTATCAGAGCAAGCTGACACTGATGTCGGAGTCGCTTCGCAACGACGGGCGCATCTGGGTTCCGCTGAAGCCGGGCGACACGCGTCCTCCAGACCAGATTCCGGAAAACGAACGGGACTACTATCTGGAGAGGCGCTATCCGAGCTTTGGCAACCTGGTGCCTCGCGACGTGGCTTCGCGCGCAGCGAAGGCGGTGTGCGATGAAGGCCGCGGCGTTGGACCGGGTGGCTTGGGCGTCTATCTGGACTTTAGCGACGCGATCCGGCGTCTGGGCAAGAAGACAATCGCGGACCGGTACGGCAACCTTTTCGAAATGTACGAGCGGATCACCGGCGAGGATCCGTATACCGTGCCGATGCGAATTTACCCGGCGATTCATTACACGATGGGCGGCCTGTGGGTGGACTACCACCTGATGAGCACGATCCCCGGCCTGTTCGTCCTGGGTGAAGCCAACTTTTCGGATCACGGCGCCAACCGGCTTGGCGCGAGCGCGCTCATGCAGGGGCTCGCGGACGGGTATTTTGTTATACCGTACACAATCGGAAACTACCTGGCTTCGGCCAAGATCGAAAAGGTGGACACCAGTCACGCCGAGTTCAAGCGCTGCGAAAGCGAAGTCAATGAACGGGTCCGGAAGCTGTTGTCCATCAAAGGCAAGAAGAGCGTCGACGCGTATCATCGCGAGCTTGGGAAGCTGCTCTGGGATTACTGCGGCATGGCTCGAAATGAGCAGGGGCTGAAGAAGTGTCTGGCGAAGATTCCCGAGCTGCGCGAGGAGTTCTGGCAGAACGCAGCCGTCGTTGGCAGCGGTACGGAGCTGAATCAGGTTCTGGAACGCGCCGGCCGGGTCGCAGACTTTTTCGAGCTGGCTGAGCTGATGTGCCTTGATGCGCTGCATAGGAATGAGTCCTGTGGCGGTCATTTCCGGGAGGAGTACCAGACTCCCGATGGAGAGGCCCTGCGTGATGATGAGCACTACTGCTACGTAGCGGCGTGGGAGTACCGGGGCGAGAATCAGGCGCCGGTATTACACAAGGAGCCGCTGAAGTTCGAATACGTGCTTCCTTCGCAGCGCAGCTATAAGTAAGTTCGAGGTAATCGATGAATCTCATCCTTCATGTGTGGCGACAGAAGGGCCCCGGAGAAAAGGGGCAGATGGTGCGCTACGAGGCGAAGAACGTTAACGAGGATATGTCGTTCCTCGAAATGCTGGACGTCCTCAACGAGCAGCTTGTCCTGCGCGGTGAGGATCCGATCGCGTTCGATCACGATTGCCGGGAGGGCATCTGTGGCTCCTGCGGCTTCATGATCAACGGTGTCGCTCACGGGCCTCAGCGCGGGACTACCGTATGCCAGCTCCACATGCGCCATTTCAAGGACGGCGATGAACTGTGGCTTGAGCCCTGGCGGGCAAAGGCATTTCCGGTCGTGAAGGATCTTGTCGTGGATCGCAGCGCCTTCGACCGGATCATTGCCGCGGGCGGCTACATCTCTGTCCCGACCGGCAGCGCTCCAGATGGCAATGCAATCCCCGTGCCGAAGAAGAAGCAGGAGATGGCGATGGACGCCGCCGCCTGCATCGCCTGCGGGGCGTGTGTCGCCATGTGCCCGAATGCCTCCGCCGCTCTGTTTACCGGAGCGAAGATCTCTCACCTCAATCTGCTTCCGCAAGGTCAGCCGGAACGCTACGAGCGGGCGGAGAGAATGATTGCACAGATGAATATCGAAAACTTCGGTCACTGCACGAACATCGGGGAGTGCGAGGCCGTATGCCCGAAGTCGATCCGTCTGGAAGTGATCGCGTTTATGAACCGGGACTTCCTGCGGGCGAAGTGGGTGGAAGGGGAAGAGCCGGTTCTGGCATCCCAAGGATGAGTTCACGCCTCAACCTGCGTATGCACGGGATGCTTGAAACGTGACTGCTATACTACGTTTCAGTGTTCCATCTCATTGAAAAGCGAGTTCTCGAACGAGTTTCCGACTATATCCGGAATCGGTATTCTGTTGACATTCCTGTCGGTCTTGAGCAGCCGAAGCAGGCTGCATTTGGCGAACTGGCCCTCCCGGTGGCCTTTCAGCTTGCAAAGCATCTGAAGCAGCCTCCGAAGGTTATTGCGGCACAGATTGCGGCGGATTTGAGCGGGATCGAAGGGATCGCCTCTCTCGAAGTAGCCGGTAACGGATATATCAATCTGCGCATCGACCGGGCGTACTACGGGGAGCGGCTTCTGCAGCCTGAACCGCCGGCACGGGAAGCGGACGGCCGCAAGATTATCGTCGAGCATACCAACATCAATCCGAACAAAGCGGCGCACATCGGGCATCTGCGGAACGCAGTGCTGGGAGATACGTTTGTCCGAATGCTGCGTTCCGCCGGCTATCGCGTCGAAGTACAGAATTACATCGACAACACCGGCGTCCAGGTGGCCGATGTCGTTGCCGGGTTCCATTTCCTCGAAAAGAAAAGAGTTGACGAGGTGAGGGAGCTGGCGAAGCAGGATCGCTTCGACTATCTCTGCTGGGACCTCTATGCACGCGTCTCCGCATACTACGCGGAGAATCCCGAAGCGCTGAAGTGGCGCCAGGATACGCTGCACGCGATCGAGAGCGGGGCCGGTGAGATTGCGGAGCTAGGCAACGTAGTTGCGGACCGCATTGTCATGGCGCATCTGAACACGATGCTGCGGCTCGGCATCGAATACGATGTGCTGCCCCGCGAGAGCGAAATTCTCCACCTGAAGTTTTGGGCCACGGCGTTTGAACAGCTCAAAGAGCGGAAAGCGATCTATTTTGAGACGGAGGGGAAGAATAAGGGCTGCTGGGTGATGCCCGGCAGCGCGTTCAAGGAAGAGGGCGAAGCCGCGGAGGACGACAGCAAAGTTATTGTCCGGTCGAACGGGACCGTGACCTACGTCGGCAAGGACATCGCCTATCAGCTTTGGAAATTCGGGCTGCTTGGGAAGGACTTTTATTACCGCAGGCTGCTCGACTACCCAAGCGGACATCCGCTGTGGGTTTCGACCGACACTCCGCAGGAGGAGAAGGCTCCGAGCTTTGGCGGCGGCTACAAGGTGTATAACGTGATCGACTCCCGGCAGTCTTACTTGCAGAACGTAGTAGTGGCGGGGCTCCGGGCGCTCGGCTACCAGGAGCAGGCCGAACGGTCGATCCACTTCTCCTACGAAATGGTGGCGCTGTCGCCCCGGACCTGCGCGGAACTCGGCATTGAGCTGTCGGAAGAGGACAAGCGGCGGCCGTACGTCGAAGTATCGGGGCGTAAGGGGCTAGGGGTCAAAGCCGACGATTTGATCGATAAGCTGATTGAAACGGCTCTCCGGGAAGTGGATGCTCGGCACCCCGAGGCTCCTCCTGAAGAGCGGCGGAAGGTCGCGACGCAGATCGCCACAGGCGCTCTCCGGTACTTCATGCTGAAGTACACGAGGAACTCCGTGATCGCGTTCGATTTCCAGGAAGCGTTGAGTTTCGAGGGCGAGACAGGCCCCTACGTGCAGTATGCGGCAGTACGAGCCCGAAATATTCTGCGTAAGCTCGAAGAGCGCGGCGAAACGCTTCCGGACTTTTCCAAGGAACTGGATTGTGAAGCGATGGGGCGGCAGTTAGCGTCCGATGACTTCTGGCAGCTGCTGCTGGCGGCTTCCAAATCTGGTTCGGCAGTGGAACGGGCCATCGCTTCCGGTGAGCCCAGTCACGTAGCTAAGTATGCTTTTCAACTTGCTCAGGCGTTCAATACCTTCTATCACGAGTATCCCGTGATCCACGAGGAGAATCGCGAGAAGAAGATGTTCCTGCTCTGGATGACCAGCTACTTCCGCTCGCAGCTCGAGCGCACGCTCGGCATCCTGGGCATTGAGATTCCTGATTACATGTAGGGCCGCTCCGTGACCTGGGGCGGGAATGGCACCAGATAAATTTGTAGAGGCTATCCATGGACACCACGAACTCATTCGGCTCGGCTGCCACTCTCTCCGTTGCCGGCAGATCCTATCGCATTTACCGGCTCGATGCGCTCGAGAAGGCCGGCTTTAATTTGCAGCGCGTTCCCATCTCCGTCAAAGTGCTGCTGGAGAACCTGCTCAGGCACGAAGACGGGCGCATTGTGAAGCGTTCCGAAATTGAATACGTCGCAGCCTGGGATCGGAATGCGCCGGCACGGGAAATTCAGTTTCGTCCTGCCCGCGTACTGATGCAGGATTTCACAGGCGTGCCCTGCGTGGTTGACCTTGCGGCGATGCGCGATGCGCTGAAGAAGATGAATGCCGATCCAAAGAAGGCAAACCCGCTCATTCCGGCCGACCTGGTCATTGACCACTCCGTACAAGTAGACGAATTCGGTACGAAAAACGCTTTCCTGGATAACACGCTCCTCGAGTTCCAGCGGAATCAGGAGCGTTACGCTCTGTTGCGCTGGGGGCAAACGGCTTTTCAGAATTTCCGGGTTGTGCCGCCGGGCACTGGCATCGTGCACCAGGTAAACCTCGAATATCTCGCTCCCGTGGTATTTTCCGAGAGCCGCAATGGTGAGACGGTCGTGTATCCGGACAGTGTGATGGGTACGGACTCTCACACGACGATGATCAACGGCCTCGGCGTCGTTGGATGGGGCGTTGGCGGAATTGAGGCCGAGGCGTGCATGCTCGGGCAACCTATCTCCATGCTGCTGCCGGAGGTCATTGGATTCCGTCTCTACGGTGAGCTCCGGCCTGGCGCCACGGCAACCGATCTCGTACTGACCGTGACGCAGATGCTCCGGAAGCTGGGGGTCGTGGGCAAGTTTGTGGAGTTCTACGGTCCCGGCGTCGCAAAGCTCTCTCTTGCGGATCGCGCCACGATCGCGAATATGGCTCCCGAGTACGGCGCGACTATCGGCTTCTTCCCGGTCGATCAGCAGACCCTCGATTACCTGGATATGAGCAACCGCCCGAAGGAGCTGATTGACCTGGCTGAAACCTACTTCCGGACCCAGGGAATGTTCCTGACTGCCGAGTCGCCCGAGCCGGAATACACTTCGACGCTTGAGCTGGACCTGGGAACCGTTGTTCCGTCGATGGCCGGGCCGAAGCGGCCTCAGGACCGGATCAATCTGCCCGACGTGAAGAAGAACTTCTTCCAGACGTTGGGCAATGATACACGCAAGGCCGAAATTCAGGTCGATGGCGCCAAGGCAGAGATCGCAGACGGTGCGGTTGTGATTGCCGCGATCACGAGTTGCACGAACACCTCGAACCCTTCGGTCATGATCGGCGCCGGACTGCTTGCGAAAAAGGCCGTCGAGCGTGGACTGCAAACGAAGCCATGGGTAAAGACGAGTCTTGCGCCGGGCTCGAAGGTTGTTACGGACTACTACCAGGAGGCCGGCCTGATGCCCTATCTGGAGGCGCTGAAGTTCCACCTGGTGGGGTACGGATGCACGACCTGCATTGGCAATAGCGGTCCGCTGCCGGAGCCTGTAGCTAATGCGGTGCAAAAGGAAAACCTGGTGGTGGCCGCAGTGCTGAGCGGAAACCGGAACTTCGAGGGGAGAATCAATCCGCTGGTTCGCGCCAATTACCTGGCCTCTCCGATGCTGGTTGTCGCCTACGCAATCGCGGGCCGCGTGGACATCGACCTTGAGAACGAGCCGCTCGGTACGGGGAAGAATGGCGAACCGGTGTACTTGCGCGACATCTGGCCGACGGAAGCGGAGATTCAGGAAACCATCCGCAAGGCGGTCCGCAAGGATCTCTTCCAGAAGGAGTACTCCCAGGTGTTTGAGGGCGACGCTAGCTGGAAGAGCATGAAGACGCCGACGGGGGATCTCTTTGAGTGGGACCCGAATTCGACCTATATCAAGCGCCCGCCATACTTCGATGACATGGTTGACCCGGCCACGTCGGTGAAGGATCTGTCCGGGCTCCGTGTCCTCGCGATGCTGGGAGATTCGATCACCACCGACCACATTTCCCCGGCGGGTTCGATTGCGCTGAATAGTCCAGCTGCGAAGTACCTGATGGAGCATGGTGTGAAGCCGGCGGACTTCAACTCGTACGGATCCCGTCGCGGCAACCACGAGGTAATGGTTCGCGGCACGCTAGCGAACATCCGGCTGCGCAACCAGCTTGCTCCGGGAACGGAAGGCGGCTGGACGACGCATATCCCGTCTGGCGAAGTGATGACGATTTACGACGCTTCTGTCCGGTATCAGTCCGAGGGCGTTCCGCTGCTGATTATCGCGGGCAAGGAGTACGGTTCCGGGAGTTCCCGCGACTGGGCCGCGAAAGGAGTTCGTCTACTCGGGGTTCGTGCCGTCATCGCTGAAAGCTTCGAGCGAATTCACCGGTCCAACCTGGTCGGCATGGGTGTCCTTCCGTTGCAGTTCGAGTCCGGCCAATCACGCGAGTCGCTTGGTTTGACCGGCTTTGAAACCTACTCCGTCGAGGGCGTTGTTGAGGCTGTGAATAACGCCGGCGGGAAGGCTACTGTGCGTGCGGTCGCGGCGGACGGAACGGAGAAGACGTTCACGGTCAAGGTTCGTATTGACACACCTCAGGAAGCTGAGTACTATCGCAACGGCGGAATATTGCCTTACGTGCTCCGGCAGATCGCCGGGGCGGAGGTACCAGCTCGATGAATCGACGAACACTACTGAGTACGATAGCGGCGGGGGCGGTAGCATTCGCTGCTCCGGGAGGCCGGGAAGAAGCGGTGATGCAGGCGGAGCGCGACTGGGCTACCGGGATCGTCAAACAGGACTTCGCCCTGTTGGACAAGGTCCTTGGGGACGACCTGGTTTACACGCACTCCAACGGACGCCGCGAGACCAAGGCGGAGTACATCGCTTCGATGAAGACCGGCAAGCAGAAGTACAATGCCGTTAAGCACGGCCCGATGCAGGTGAAGCTGTACGGCGACGTTGCCGTCGTGGCGACCGAGGCTGCGGTGAACACTGAGACCAACGGTCAGAAGAACGACATGACCCTGGTTCTCCTGCACGTCTACAACTGGCGTGGGGGACGCTGGCAGTTAGTCGCGCACCAGTCCGCGCGTAAGGCAAACTAGCGTCAAATCAGACCGGCACAGAGAGGGCCGCCGCATCAGAGCGGTGGCCCTTCGTGTCTATGGACGTTTCAAGCGCGCCACTTATAGAAGTAGAAGAGCAAGGGAACCTTGCCCGTGTTCACGATTCCATGCAGGCGGTTTGCCGCGCAGTACATCATGGATCCGGGGCCAACTTTCGTCACCTTGCCGTCGACCGAAATTTCGCCGGTGCCTTCTGTCACGACCATAAACTCCTCTTCCGGATGCTCGTGAGGCGGGTGCGGCGACATGCCGGGTTTCAGGCGAAGACTTCCGGCGGTCATTGATTTCAGTTGGTCTGTTGGGCCGTCGAAATAGATCAGCAGGTCACCGAACGGTTCCCGCTGCAGCTTGGCTTGGGTTGAGCTGATGGTTGTGTTCGGCAGCTTGGGCAGGCTCGCGGCGAAGAGCGCCGGAATTCCCGCGCTGGCGGCGGCCAGTTTAAGCACATCTCGTCGTTTCGCCATCTTCATTTCTCCAATCTTCGAATGGTTTCCAGCAGAACATCGCCTACGATCTGGAAACTGCGGGGACTCAGCTTGTCCATTGTGTCTTTTTCGGTGTGCCAGTAGGAATTGTCAGGTCCGTAGTCGAAGTCGATCAGGTCGACGGCAGGCACGCCAAGACGTACAAACGGCATGTGATCATCCTCGATTGCACCTCCTACTTCCAGGAAATGCTGAGCGTAATTAAGGTCGCGCGAGACTTGCCAGATCAGGCGGCGCAGAGAGGCGTCTGAGTTCACCTCCTGGATGATGTTCAGCGCTTTGTCACCGATCATGTCGACATTGATCAGGGCGATGATTTTGGAGAGCTTTCCTTCCGCCGACCATCGCGTTGCCAGATGGCGGCTCCCGTGGAGGCCATCGCGATCCGACCATTCGCCGATTGCCTCTTCTCCGTCGAACCAAACGATATACAGGTCGTGTTTCCGCCGCTGTTTTGAGACGGCGCGGGCCAGTTCGAGGAGGAAACCTGCCGAGGAACCTCCGTCGTTCGCTCCGACGAATGTGCGGCCTGGCATCCGCTTTGTGTCGTAATGTCCGGTGATGACGATGGAGAAGCCGGAGGACCCGGGAAAGTGCGCAATCAGATTGCGCATCGCGATGGGGCCTGAGGGAGGTCTGGCCGTAAAAGGATCTTCCGTCACGTTGCATCCGAGCGTCTGAAGCTGCCGCTTCAAATACGCCACCATCCGCGAATGAGCGGGGGAGCCGGACGGTCGAGGGCCGAGAGCGACAATCCGCCGCGTGTGCTCAAAGGCTGCATCGCCGCTAAAATTGGCAGACCAGACAGGGGCAGCCAGCACTGTGCCAAGGAGGGCCATTCCAAGGATCAGCCGCTTCCCGCCGACGCGGCTTATCGCTTTTGCGCTATGCATATGTATCCCAGTGTAGAATTCCGATCCCGGTCGAGCGAGTCGAGGAGCGGAAGCAAGAGCGCGAGCGGGGCGAGCAGCACGGCTCCAGCGAAGAACCATAGGCCGGGGAAGTGCTGGAGCGCGTTCAGCAGCCGCCTCGAGAGGAGGCGGAAGGCTCCGCCGACAGGCTGCAACTGGACGATCGAAAAGCCGGCGCGATGGAGCAGATATTCGAGCCCGTGCCGGGTGTAGCGGTAAAAGTCATGCGGAGACTGATGTACTTCCCATTCCTGCGGAACGACAAGGAGCAGGTGACCGCCGGGTTTGAGGACGCGGCCGATCTCCGCGAGTACACAGACCGGCTCCTGGACATGCTCGAGCGTAACGATGTTGATGCAGGCATGGAAGGTTCCGTCCGGGAAGGGAAGCGCGGCGAGGTCGGCTATGACGTCCAGGCGGCCGTAGTTCCACGAGGCGTCGCCGATTCCGAGATCGACTGCTGTATAGCGCTGGCGCGAGAAGAAGCGCGCATGCACAGCTTCTCCGGCTCCGGCGTCCAAAATCCGTGAATTCTCGGGGAGTCCGCGGGCAAAGGCCGCGACGGCGTCGTCGATCGCAGTTTCGAAGTGAAGGACGTAGCGGCGCAGCCATCGAGGCAGGCGGTCGCGGACGGCTGTATAACTCACTTTTTCTTTCGCGCCTCGACCATAATCGTAGAACCGGCGCGGCAGGCGGCTTCCAATACGGTGAAGGGGAGGGAGGCAGCGACCAGTCCAAGGTATAGCAGATCCTTGATCAGCTTGACTGATGGCGATTCAGGGACCTTGCGGATGCGGCGTGACATGGGATCCAGCCATGGAGCAATGGTGGTTGCAAGACCCGCGGGATTATCGCGCAGGTTGAAGTGCTTATGCCGGAGGACTTCAAAGCCGCATGCAGCTAGCAGCCGATCCAGGTGTTCGGCGCGAAAGTTAATCAAGTGCCGGGGGATATCGACGCCATTCCACGCTTCTCCAAAAAGAAGAAACTGCCAGCACGCGGCGTTCGGAACCTGCACAATCAGGCGGCCATTCGGGCGAAGGACACAATGGGCGGCTTCCAGGTAAGGAGCGGGATCAGCGATGTGTTCGAGGACGTGGAACATGGTGACCGCTGCGCAGCTTTCTGGAAGTAGCGGTGGCCGGGAGAGGTCTGCGCAGATCGCCGGCACCCGGTTCACGCGCCACGCGACGGAAGCCGCGCCGAGGGAAAAGTCGAGCCCAAGGACCGGGTGGCCGGAGTTCAGGTTCTGCAGGAAGAGCCCGCCTCCACATCCAAAATCGAGGACCCAGCCAGTCTCGCCCGATTCCGCCAATGCCCGCCGCACGAACTGGAGGTGATCGCGCAAAACGAACTCGCGATACTTCGTTGCGAGCTTGTCGGCAGTGTCGATGGCGGCGCCGTGCCAATAGGATTCCGGGTAGTAGGTACGGAGTTCTTCAGGAGTTGGAAGGGGGAAGAGGCGAATGAGCTTGCAATCTTTGCACTGAACGACACAAAAGCTCTTGTCGGTGGTTGCGTACAGGCGGTCTGTTCCGTGGAAGAGAGTTTGCGCCTCGACGCACCCGCAGAGAGGACAGCATGCCTGCTTATTGCCGGCTGGAACGCCCGCCGTTGGCTCAGGCGTTGTGCCGGTCAAATCGCCTGCTCCGTTAGCTCCTTGAGCGAGATGCGGTGCTGGAGGATGAGCTTCCGGACCTGGCTGGGCGACAGGCGACGGATGGTTTCGATCTGGCGTCGCTTGCGCAGCATCCGCGGGAGAAGACGGAGAGCTTGAAGATCGCCGCGCAGCATTGCCATTGCTGCCTGGAGTTTGCCGTTCAGACCCGGATACCGGGAGATCTCTCCCTTGCGGGTGGCTGCTGCCCAAAGCCCCGCTGTCAGTCTGGCCAGATAATACACGCCGTTCAGGCATAGGAGGCTCCATGGAAATAACTTCGCCGCGAGCAGGACACGATTGCGTTCAATCAGTTCCAGTCTGCGGCTGGAGTGGACGCCCAGGGTTGCGCCGCGGCGATGTCGAACAACCGCATTCGGCATGTACAAGCATTTCCATCCCGCGATTCGAGCCCGTAATCCCAACTCCGCGTCATCGGCGTAGGCAAACAGATCCTCGTCGAAGCCTCCGATGGAATCAATCATTTCATGACGGTACATTGCCGCACAACCATCGGGCCAAAGGACGTCCTCGACCTTGTCGTACTGGCCGAGGTCCAACTCCCCGGTTCCTCTCCCGCGGTTCTGACCGTCGAGATAAATGAGGTGACCAACTTTATCGATCCTGCGGGCATCTTCCCAAACCAGGATCTTGGATGCAGCCATGCCGACTTCCGGCCTCTCCTCAAAGGCCGCAAGCAGGGATGCAAGCCAGTCGGGGTCGGCTTCCGCATCGTTGTTGAGAAGCGCCAGAAACTCGGCGTCCGTTGCGGCAAAACCTTGGTTATTCGCCGCACAGAAGCCTTGATTCTCACGGTTTTTGATAATGACTAATCGCAGGCGGCCGGTTTTCCCGAATTCCTCCTCCGCCATCTCCACAGAGCCGTCTGTGGAGCCATTGTCGACAAGCACAACCTCGAATTGAACATTCCGCTGAGCCGCGAGAGACTCAAGGCAACAACGAAGGAGGTCGCGGCGATTCCAGTTCACCACTACCACCGCGATCCATCCTCTCCGATAAGCTTTCACCCGACTGTTGTATTATAGCGGTAGAGACGCGATCGCTGATCATGACCTCCGTCGGAGAAACACTGCGTCAGGAACGGCTGCGGCAAGGTCTGGATATTGAGAAGATTGCTTCCGAAACGCGTATAAATGTCCGGTATTTGGAGGCTATTGAGGCTGACGACGTAGACAGCCTCCCTGGTAACTTTTTCTACCGCAGCTTTGTGCGGCAATATGCCCGCTACTTAGGATTAGAAGAGGATCTGTTCGAGCCCGATCTGGCAAGAATGATCGAGGCAGAGCGGGCGGCTCCACCCCCGCTGCTAACCCCTGGCCACGATCCTTACGCTGTCCCGCCGCTTCCTTCAATAGGCCGCAGTTCTACTCCCAATCGCCTTCCTTTCTTTCTCGTGCTGCTAGTAACTGTTACTGTCGCTTGCTCCGCTTTTTACGCGCTCTGGCAGCAATCGCATGGCGAAATAAGTAGCAAACCGTCAGACACTGGGGGCAGTTCCATTGCGAGTCCGCCGCCGGGCGTGCCAGTAACTGCGGAAGCGGCAAGTTCTCAGCCGGAAACACGACAGAGTAATCCGAACCCCGGCGAGGAAACTTCTCCAACCAATACGACTCCTTCCGCGTCAGAAGGGGCTGCTGTATCAACGCCTGCGCCGGCGCAGCCAAGCACATCGACGCCCTATGACCCTTCCCAGGGGATGGTGCTCGAGGTGAAGGCAATTGAAGATACCTGGCTGTCTATCACGGCGGATGGGAACCAAGTCATCAAGCGGTTACTCCCTGCAGGCGAGAGCCGGCGGATTCAAGCAAACGAACAGATCACAATGGTCACAGGCAACGCTGGCGGCGTGCAGGTGATTGCGAACGGACAACCGCTCGAAACGATCGGTCCGCGGGGACAAGTGCGTGTTGTCGATGTGACTCGTTCGGGAGTAAACGTTCGGAGGATGCAGCGGCGGCAGGTAGAAGAGCAGCAAGAACAGCCGCAAGCGCAGCAACCGCTAGCACAGTAAGACTACGCCAGCGGGCGTTGCCTTGAAATAGCTTGGGCTCGCTGCCTTTCCCGTTCCATCAGTAGTAACTCAGATCGTCTGCGCTGTTTTACTCGATCGTCTACGCTCTTCCAGAACTTCCGGAAGTAATCGGCAGCCGATGCGACGGCAAAGAGTACGACTGCCCACATTACCAGCATTGCGATCGGATCAATCCAAGGCCAATGCATTCCCATCATCAAGAGGGATATCGCAAGTACCTGGGCTAAGGTTTTTGTCTTGCCGAGATCGCTAGCCTGTATCACGTAACCCTCTGCGGCAGCGATGCTGCGTAAGCCTGAGACGGCGAATTCACGCCCAACGATCAGGATCGCCATCCAGGCAGGGAGGCGATTGACCTGGACTAGCGAGATCAAGGCAGCCGAGACGAGCAACTTGTCAGCGATGGGATCGAGCAATGTTCCAACAGTTGTAATCTGACCCCAGCGCCGGGCAAGGTAGCCGTCAATCAGATCCGTGGCAGCGGCGATCAGAAAGATCGCTAGCGCAAGGAATTCGTTGGTGATGACGAAGGTATTCCATCGAAACTCGAGATCCTCCTGCACCAGGGCTGCGATGAGCAGCGGTACGAAAAAAATCCGGAGAAGGGTCAGAGTGTTCGGAAGGTTCATCGCCCACCACCTTGACTATAACCGCAGGGTGGCCCCTTTAGAAAGCTGTGGATTTTAAACGCACTTTAAATCTTCATTTTCCATTAAGATGCACGGGTTTCCCTGAAGACTTTCACATAGTTTTCCACAGGGCTGCGCCGGTGAAAGCGCGGGGGAAAGGCTATTCGACGATGTACTCGGAGAGGCGGCGTCGCACGGATTCAGGAACGTAAGCTTCCACCTCGCAAACATCCTCTTTGTACCTAGTATGTGTGACGCGACCGTGCTCGTGCAGGAAGTGCAAGGAGGACCCGTCGCCGATCGGAAACTGAAAGATCGCCCGTGTAATCGGGTCAGCCGGGAGGGCTTCGTCAATGAGGTTCAGAAGATTCTCTATTCCGTAGCCCGTACGAGCGGAGATAGTCACGGCTCGCGATTGGTAGCCGGCACCGGCATCCGCCATGATCCGGCGCCGGAGCGTCTCCGGATCGGCCTGGTTGTCCGGGAGGAGGTCAGCCTTGTTGAGCACGAGAAGGTGGGGAGTCTCTGCGGCGCCAATTTCGGCCAGAACCTTTAGCACGTGGGCGGTTTGTTCGGCCGCGAGAGGCGAGGAGACGTCCACGACGTGAAGATGAAGGGCTGACTCCGTTACTTCTTCAAGCGTGGCGCGAAAGGCTTTGACAAGCGTGGTGGGGAGATTCCGTATAAAGCCGACGGTATCGCTGAGGAGGACACGGCGGTTTGAGGGCAGAGTGAGCTGCCGAACCGTGGGGTCGAGCGTTGCGAACATCCTCGCGTCGGCTACGACCCCGGCTTGCGTGAGCCGGTTGAAGAGCGTGGACTTCCCGGCGTTCGTGTAGCCCACGAGCGCAATCGTAAGCAGGGGAACGCTCTGCCGTTTTGATCGCTGGATCTTGCGGCCGGAGCGGACGGCGTCGAGGTCGTGCTGGATTCGTTGAATGCGCCGGAAGATGCGGCGGCGATCCGTTTCTAACTGGGTTTCGCCAGGGCCGCGAGTTCCGATACCGCCGCCGAGCCGGGACATTTCGGCGCCGCGGCCTGCAAGCCTCGGCAAGAGATAATTTAGCTGGGCCAGTTCGACCTGAAGCTGTCCTTCTCTGGTGCGGGCGCGCCGGGCGAAGATGTCGAGGATGAGCTGTGTGCGATCGATGACCTTGCAGTGAAGCGCGCGCTCGAGGTTGCGGGTCTGTGTCGGGGAGAGCTCGCGATCAAAGATCACCAGATCGGCCTGCTGGGCTTCCACGAGCCGTTTGAGCTCGTCGACCTTGCCCGAGCCGATGAGGGTGGCAGGATCCGGAGCCGAGCGGAGCTGGATGATTTTCTCCAAGACTCGCGCCCCGGCGCTTTCGGCAAGAACGACCAGTTCTTCAAGAGATTCTTCAGCGGTGTATTCCAGTCCGGCAGGAGTGGCAGGTACGGGCCGCCGTGATCGGCCCGACAACTCCAGTCCGACTAGGATCGCGCCTTCTTGAAGGTCCTGCCGCAAAGGTTACGGACTAAATCCCTGTTGATTCGGAGGGTACCGCGTTCACAACATGAGAATGCGTCGCGGGAGTCGATGCACCCGCTACCGCGTGAGCGCTAGGCGTAGTGGCATGAGTTGGCTTCGAAATCACTACCGTCGAGATCGCGTGTTTGAATATAAGCTGTTCCTGGTTGTTAGTCTCCAGAATGACGGAATATTTGTCGAAGCTCTTGATCCGTCCTGATAACTTCACGCCGCTCATCAGATAAATCGTAAGGAAAGTCTTGTCCTTCCGCGCATTGTTTAGAAAAGCCTCTTGTATATTTTGTTGTGGTAGCTTTTCCATGGTGCTCCCTTCCGGCCCACTCACGGGGAGGACCTCCACCGTTTCTTAGAATCGGTTTCCAGATTGTACAACAAAAAGTTCACCGTATACACGCTGCCAGGGTGCAGCAATCGAATCTGCAAAAAGATCCCCGTACTATGAGTTTACTCCTCATGGTCAGTGTCCTGGGAGGACGGGGCGGCTGCGCCTTGCGCGAGCGCCTCCAGTTCCTGCCGGCTAACCGTCCGCTCGCGAGCCGCGAATTTGCTCGAGCTTGCGACAGGCTCAAGGGAGAATTGCGCCGCCCGAGCGAACTCTTCTTCGAGATTGAAGCTGGGGACCGAGCGGAGTTCCGCAACGCGGCCGATCCCATGCTCATCGATGGAGCATACGAGACCGTTGGAGAGCGAAAAGCGAATCCGAACCCGCTCCCTAATTGCGAACTTGCGCACGTCGTTCAACTTCATTCTTTCTCCGTGACAGGTTCTCCGAAACGAAATCGGAGGGCTGCTTGATGATAGCAATTCAGGTCCCGAGGGGTAAAGACAAAAGCTGTTGCGGTGCGCAGCGCAGTGGTATGCTGAGGGGCATGAAAAATCGATATCTGTTGATTGCCGCTGCCATCGGATTGGCTGCAATGCCGGCGCTGAGTGCTGACAAATTGGAAAAAGGTTGGACGAAGATGTTCGACGGGAAGACGCTCAACGGCTGGAAGGCCAACGAGCGTCCCGAAACCTGGACCGTCGAAGATGGCGCCATTGTCGGTCGCGGCCAGCGGAGCCACCTGTTCTACATGAAAGAGATGTGCGAGAACTGCGAGTTCAAAGCAGAAGTGAAGATCAACAAAGGCGGAAATTCGGGAATGTACTTCCGGGCGGAATTCATGGAGGGGTGGCCGCGCGGGTATGAAGCGCAGGTGAACAGCAGCCACACAGACTGGAAGCGCACGGGAAGCCTGTATAACTTCGTCAACGTCAAAGAGCAGCTGGTTCCGGACGACACCTGGTTCACGCAGCACATCATTGCCGACGGAAATCACATCATCATCAAAGTGAACGACAAGGTCGTCGTCGACTACGTGGACGAGAAGAATACGTACACGAAGGGGTATCTTGCGCTGCAGGCACACGATCCCGGCAGCGTTGTCCGATACCGGAATCTGATGATGCGGAAGCT
>Ga0207874_1001254_pt1 | contig 30133 bp, 25 predicted proteins | sample HigsolmetaAR201D_FD_184833 | JGI IMG/M metagenome (GOLD analysis project Ga0207874, IMG submission 184833) | Ionic liquid and high solid enriched microbial communities from the Joint BioEnergy Institute, USA - AR20-1-D (SPAdes) (version 2) ...
ACTCGATGCGCGATGACAACATTCTCCGCTACCACACTTTCCCCGTGGAACGTCGTGATGCATACCTGACACGGCTGCACGGCAGCAAAACAGTTCAGCGTCTTGGACTGTCCCGGTGGCCACTCTGGGAGCGAGATCCCGTCACGAGGACCTACCGTGTCGACCGCATTCTGGCCAGCGCCGCTGCCTTCATTGAAGCTGAGGCTAGTGCGCCTGGAGGGCTGACGACATATGGCCAGCGCTCGCGCACGGTCGAGCAAGCGGCTGCCCGGATCGCGCAGTCTATTGAGCATATGGGGCGCAGCCGCAGCAGCGCGCGCAAGAAGGTGTGGATGTTCATGCGCTGGATGGTTCGACCGGCCCCCGATATTGGCGTCTGGAAAGGTGCGCTCAATCCGGCTGACCTCCGCGTCCCTCTCGATGTCAACACTGGTCGTGCGTTCCAGGATCTCGCACGGCGGACGGTGATCGGCACATGGATGAAAGAGAGGGGCCTCGCGTTCGAGGTGGACCGACTGGGTCAGCTACAGCCGACGGCAGCGAATACTGAAACCGTGACCGCGATCGCCCGCTGGCTGTATCCCGATGATCCGGCGCGGGTGGACTACGCCTTCTTCTCTTACGGGCGCCGTCACAAGAACGAAGCGGATACCTGCCACCGCATCGTCACCTGCGAGGCTTGTCCCATCCGTACTCTCCTTGCCTGCACAGGACGGCCACACGCTCGACGTTGACCTTATAGAACCTGCCGCAAGCTGCCAGGCTTCAACTCGGGCGGTTAAGCGCGTTTCTCTCCGGCTTCAGCTAGTGTGCTGGACATGCCTATACTGAAGATCTTCGCCTATTGCCTGTATTCGAACAAATTGCACGCACGGCTATTGGACCGCACGCTCGAAACCTGCCGGTGCTGGTACAACGAGTGTTTTGCCGAGCGGCGTGATGCCTACCAACAGCGCGGAGAAACGATAGGCAAGTTTTCACAACTGGCGAAGGTGAAGGAGCAGAAGGCGCATAACCCCTACGCGAGAGGCATCCACAGCCACGTCCTGTAAGTAGTCGTGGCCGATCAGGACATGGCGTTCCAGGCGTTCTTCCGGTGCGTGAAGGCGGGCGAGAGGCCAGGATTTTCGAGGGTCAAGGGCCGCAACCGCTTCGCCTCGTTCGGCTTCAAGGAGTATGGCAACGGCTGAGTCTGTCGGGCATCGGGCGAGGTGTGGTGCGCTGGCATCGTCCGCTCCAAGGCTAGATCAAGACGGTTCGCATTGCGCGCCGCGCTGGGAAGTGGTAATGCCTGCTTCACCTGCAAGGTGGATGCTAGGCCGTTGTCCGCGACCGGGTGCGAGATTAGTGTAGACGTGGGCATTGCCAGCCTGATCACCACGAGCGAAGGTGAGCAGGTGGTGCACCCCGGCTGGTATCGAGGTGCACAGCGGAAACTGCGCGTGCTTCAGCGGCGCCTCGCGCGGCGGAGGAAGGGTAGGACGAGCCGACGTAAGGTCGTGCAAGTGCTTCAGTGGCAGCACGAGCGCGTAGCCAACCAGCGCAAAGACTTCCTGAACAGGCTGGCACACCGGCTGATTGAGCACTCCCGCGGAAGAATGCGTCCGAGCCCAGGTGGATGATGGTGCGATGCGCTGTGTCCATCTTATCCTCGGGAGTCTCGCCAGCCGGAAGTGCAATCCGCTGATCCAGGCACCGATCGCTGCTGCTCGCACATAGTGGTGCGGTCGAAGCGCTTGTTCCAGGTTCCCCCGCCCGACTTGACAGAGCGCATGGCCCGTGACAGCGAGTGGGATGTTGTGGTGCGGCCGCGGGCTGCGTCACGGATCGCAGCGGCGTAGGCTCGCAGGTGCTCTGTAGTTGCCAGCGAAGCGAGCCAGGGCATCAGGGTGCTCAGATCTTGCAGGAGCGCAGGCCGTCCGGGCCGCAGTCATACGCAGTGTCGCCTGGAGATGTTGCAGATTCGCGGCTGGCTCTGCGACAAGGTGAGGCACCAGGAGTGCTTCGTCGTACGACACCTTGAGGATGATGGCATGATCAGCGTCGAGGGCTTCCAGCCAGACCGCCGGCTGCTCGCTCTCCGGCAGGCGGGGAACCAACGCGGCGAGCGCACGGGCGCGCCATCTCTTGTCGGCAAAGGCACGCGTCGCCGCGAGGGCTTGGGGAAGCAACTCCGCCGGCAGGCGGGGAGCCAGCGCTGCGAGCGCACGGGCGCGCGAGGACTCGTCAACAATCGCTCGTGCCACGTTCAGCGCTTCGCCCATCGAGGGCTGAGGGATGCAGCCGTGCTCGAGCAGCGCTTGGAGCGCTTGTACCTGTTGTTGTGGCCGAGGCATCTGTGCGATGTGGGCCAGCGCCGCTTCGGCACTCCATCTCCCGTTCGGCGTGCCGACCGTCACTAGACCGACCAGTAAGGCGGGGGAGAGGTTCCCGCTCAGGCTGCGAATGCTGGCGCTGAACAGCGCACACTGTAGGATGAGTCCGACGTTGCTGTTCGCCTCACCGTGACGCCAGAGGTGCTCGAGGTCGCTCAGATAGCCGGCGTAGCTCCCCTCGGCTGCCAGACGCAGGCTCGCCCACGGCTGGTAGAACGTGCCCTGAACCGGCCCGACCTCCGTCAGCACACGTTCGACCAGGTCCCACCGCTGCGCCTCAGCCAGGTGCAGCACCCAGAACTGCCGGACGTAGGCCGGAACCTGCGGCTGCGTGCTTGGGTCCTCCCGCAGCCGCTCGTACCAGCGCTCGCCGTAGGCCACGAAACGCTGGTGCAGTTCGCTGCGCTGACGTTCGGAGAGCACCTGCTCGTGGTAGAGCTCGCGCAGGCGTGGGTGGCTGAAGACGTAGCCGCGCTCGGCGCTCCCGTCGCCGATGATGAAGCGCGCGACGGCCTGCACGGCCTGGTCCAGCTCAGCACTAACGGCGAACGGCTCGGGAGCCAGCTGCTCGAGGTCATCGGCGGTGAGCGGCCCGAGGGCGACCGCGCACAGCTCCAGCAGCGTGCGAACGGCTCTCCGCTCGGTGCCCCGGCGTTCCAGCTCCTCGAGCCAGTCCCGGACGAAGCTCTCCAGCCCAGGCGGCAGTCGTGTGAGGCGAGCGAGGGGCAGCTCCTCGTCACGCAGCGCCTCGACCAGCAGCCGGATGGTCAGCGGGTCGCCTTCGCTGATGCGCTCGAGCTCGTCGAGGAGGTCGATGTCGGTCGCGAGCGTGTCGAGCGGGGCGCCCATGCGCTGCAAGATATCGGCGACTGCGCTCCGCTGCAGTGGGCGGAGTGTGGGCGCAAAGATCTGTGTGTCGCGCCAGCCGAGGGTGTTGAGCCAGTCGTGCCGGCTGCGGAGCCCCATCTCGCGCGCCGAGGCGAGGAGCTTGGTGTGCGGCGGAAAGTCACTTGGGAAGAGCTTGCGGTTGACCTCCCAACCGATGGCCTCGTCGAGCCCGTCGAGCACGACCAGCAGGCGCTGGCCATCCGGAGGCGTGCGCTGCAGCCAGTCGGCGATCAGCGGTCGGAGCAAGTCGGCGAGAGGAGCAGGCCCTGGAGCCGCTCGGTTTCACCGAAGAAGGCTGCCAGGCTGTGGGCCAGGGCGCTGAGCGCGGTCTGGGCGTCAGCGGTGCCGTAGCGCAGGCTGATGGGCACGAAGACGACCGACCAGTCGCCGCGCAGGTGCACGCGGGCGACCCAGTGGATGAGGAACTCGTCAAGCTGCGCGAGCTCGGCGTCACGCCCGCCGAACACCTGCTGGTAGTCCTCGACCATCCGTAAGACGGCGGCGCGCTCGTCAGGCGGTGTGGGAAGGAGGAGCTCCTGGAAAACCTGAGTAATGGTACTCCGGCGCGCCTCAAGCGCCTCCCTGAACTGCTGGAGTTCCTGCTCCAGTCTCGAGCCGCGCACGATGCTGCAGGCGTTCGCGATTACGCGCAGCACCGGCCGGAAGCCTTTGCCGCTGACGATATCCACAACTGAGGCCAGATCCGCGGGGAGGTTGCCTGAATCAGTGCCTTCGTGACGCAGCCTGTCGGGCAACCCTTCCAGCAGGGCATCGCGAACGGATGCATCGAGGGGATCCGGGACCTGCGCGAGGAGTGCGATCAGGCGGTCGCGTTCTTCGGGATGCAGGACGGGCATGGCGGCGCCATCAGCAACTCAACGCGCGCAACCCACCGTGCGAGAAAGCACGTGCGCGTCGCGCACAATCAAAGACCAGCGCAGGGCCCGCTCCCGAGCAAGCGGGCTTTGCGCTGCAACGAGTATAGCATGCGCCCGCACAGGAGGGGATTCCCTAGCTCCGTACAAAAGGGCCAGGGAGGCACGTTTTGTTGAGTTGGCGAAGGCAGGGGAAGCGAGGGTTGAAGGGAGCACAGCGATGGTTTCTGTCACTGTTCCCTTCCCTCCCACTCCCTCAGTGAGGCGTGAGCCGTGTTGCGACGAGGTTCACCACCTCGCCCTCACGCTGCACGATGCCCTCGACCGTGAGCAGGCGCCCGGTCCGCCGCTCGCGGTACAGCGGCACCAGGTGGGGGCGGATGATGACGTTGATGAACCCCTCCTCGTCCTCGAGCGTCAGGAAGTGGTAGCCCTTCGCCGCCGGCGGCGCCTGGTGGACCACCACCGTGCCGGCCACCTTCGCGCGCTGCCCGGCCGGCAGCTGTCCCAGCGACGTACTGCCGGTATACCCCCGCGCCGTGAGCGCCTCGCGCCAGCGCGCCAGCACGTGCTCGCCGGTCGAGACGCCGAGCAGCGCCATCTGCAGCGCCTGCTGCTCGCCGGCACTCAGCGGAGGCAGCTCCACCGGACTGCCGGGGATCGGCAGGTCCAACTCGTCCGCCTCGTACCGCAGCGTCCCGAGCTGCCAGACCAGCTGCCGCCGCTCCACTCCCCAGCCGTCGCACGCGCCGGCCAGGATCAGCGTCTCAACCAGCGGCTTCGGCAGCCGCGTCCGCCGGCACAGGTCGGCCAGGTCCGCAAACGGGCGCGCGCGCCGCGCCGTGAGGATGCGCTCGACGCCCGCCTCGCCCAGCCCTGCGACATAGTTCAGCCCGAGCCGCACCGCGCCACCCTCCAGCGTGCAGCGCGCCTCGCTCGCCTGGATGTCGAGCGGTGTCACGCGCACCCCGTGCCGCCTGGCGTCTCGCACCAGCACCGCCGGCGGCCAGAAGCCCATCGGCTGGTTGTTCAGCAGCCCGACCAGCAGCGCCGCCGGGTGGTAGCGCTTGAGATAGGCCGACTGATAGACGATCACCGCAAACGCCGCCGCGTGGCTCTTGGGGAACGAGTAACCGCCGAAGGCTTCGAGCTGCCCGAACACCGCGCTTGCCGTCGCCTCCGAAACGCCCCTCGCCCTGGCGCCGGCCACAAACGCCTCGCGGAACGGCGCGATCGCCTCCGGCCCCTTGCCGGAACCGAGCGCGCGCCTGAGCCGCTCGCCCTCGCCCGGCGTCAGACCCGCCAGGTCCCGCGCCACCGTGAGCACCTGCTCCTGGAACAGGATGACCCCAGCGTCTCCGCAAGCGCCCGCTTCAGGCGCGGGTGGGCGTAGGTCACCGGCTCGATGCCCATGCGGCGTCTGAGATAGGGGTGGACCATCTCGCCCTGGAGCGGGCCAGGGCGGATCAGCGAGATCGCTACCATCAGATCGGCAAAGCAGGCCGGCTTCAGCTTCGGCAGCACCTGCGCCTGCGCCCGGCTCTCGACCTGGAACACGCCGATCGTGTCGGCCGCGGCAATCATCTGGTAGATCTGCGGGTCGTCGAGCGTGAGCCGGTCGAGGTCGAAGGCCGGGTCAGCCGTCGCGCGCACCAGCGCCTCGGCCTCCGTCAGCGCGGAGAGCATCCGGAGCCCGAGCAGGTCGATCTTGACCAGCCCCACCTCCTCCAGCATCGTCTTGTCCCACTGCACGACCACCCGGCCCGGCATCGCCGCCGGCTCGACCGGCACGCGCGTCGCGAGCGGCGCGCGGGTCAGCAGCATCCCGCCGTTGTGCTGTCCGAGGTGGCGCGGCAGCGCCTCGAGCTGCCGGCACAGCTCGGCCGCCAGCGCGCGGGTGGGGTCGTCCGCGTGGTCGCCGGGCGTGAGCAGGTGCTCGCTCGTCAGGTCGAGGACGCGGGCGACATCGCGCAGCGCCGCGCGCTTGCCAAAGGTCGAGAACGTGCAGGCCATCGCCGCGTGCGCCTCCCCGTAGGTGCGGAACACGTACTGGATCACCTCCTCGCGCCGGTCGGCGGCGATGTCGAGGTCGATGTCGGGCAGCGCCGGGCGCTCGTGCGACAGGAAGCGCTCGAACACCAGGTCGTGTGCCAGGGGGTCGATCGGGCTGATGTCGAGCAGGTAGGCGACGAGCGAGCCCGCGGCGCTCCCCCGCCCCTGGCAGCGGATGCCCCGGCTCCTCGCCTCGCGCACGATGTCCCACACGATCAGGAAGTAGTTGCTGAGCTGCGCCTCGGCGATCACGCGCAGCTCGTAGGCCAGCTGCCGGCAGGCGCGCTCGCTTCCGCCGGGGTAGCGGCAGCGCAGTGCATCGGCGCACAGGCGCGCCAGGTAGCCATCGGCGTCGTAGCCGGGTGGCGTCGGGAAGCGCGGCAGATCCTGCAGCCCGTAGGCGAGGCGGTAGCCGCACTGCTCGGCGACACGGAGCGTGTTCGTCAGCAGCTCAGGGTGGTCGGCGAACAGCGGGCGCAGGCGCCCGCCGCTCTTCAGGTAGTACTCGGAGTTCGCCCGCAGGCGCGAGCCGGCGGCGTCGAGCGAGGTACGCAGACGGATGGCGGTCAGCACGTCGTGGAGGGGCTGCTGCTCGCGCCGGGCGTAGTGGACGTTGTTGGTGGCGACGGCGGTGAGGCGCAGGTGGGCAGCCAGGTCGAGCAGGTGGCGCGCGAGCAGGCCGTCGCCCGGGTGCAGGTGGTGCTGGACCTCGATCACCGTGTGGTCCTGGCCAAAGCGGTCGCGCAGCCAGCGCGCCGCCCGCTCCGCGCGTCCCATGTCGAGGCGCTGGATGGCGGCGGCGACCGGTCCTCTCCGGCACCCCGTGAGGCAGATCAGCCCGCCGGTGTGCTCGGCGAGCGTGTCCCACGGGAGCGCCGCCTCGCCCTTCGGCGCGCGCGCCTGGCCGTGGCTGATGAGCTGGCAGAGGTTCTGCCAGCCGGAGGCATCTCTGACCAGCAGCGTCAGGTGGGAGCCGCCCACCATCGTCACCTCCGTGCCCAGGATGGGATGGATGCCCCGCGCCTCGGCCGCCCGGACGAACGGGACGGCGCCGGAGAGGGTGTCGTGGTCGGTGAGCGCGAGCGCCTGCATGCCGAGGTCGGCCGCCCGGTCGACGAGCTCGTCGGGGAGCGACGCGCCGTCGCAGAGGCTGTAGGCGGAGTGGCAGTGCAGCTCGACATACGGGGTGGTCCAGTCAGTCATACAGGCGCTGGAGCCGCCACAGGCCGCTCCGCACGTCGTGGTAGAGCAGGAGGAGCTGGCCGCCGGCCGTGATCACCTGGAAGTACTCGCGCCAGGCGCGTCTCCGCCACCAGCCCTCGTCGACCCGCCAGCGCTCGACGACGCGCGCGACCGGCAGGCGCCGGCCCTGGATGCTGACGGCGACGGGTGTGGCGAGCGCGTCGCAGGTCACCTCGATCGGCAGCCCGTGTGGCCAGAAGCGCGTCATCGCTCCTCCCGTCGGGCGAGGCGCACGCGCTGCTCGAGGCAGCGGGCATCGGGCCTGGCGAGGGTGGCGCGCAGGAACTGAGCGCCGTGCTTCGCCGCCAGGCGTGTGAGCGTCTGCTCCAGCCGTGCGGCGTGCGTGACCTCGGGCGCGAACAGCTCGTGCTGTGTCGCCATCAGCGCGGCCGGCTCCAGCGTGACCGTGAGCGATTCGCAGGCATCCCGGAGATCGAGGCCTCGCAGGAGCGCCAACAGGAGCGCCTGCAGGCGGGCCGGGTCGCTCGCCGGCTCGGCGAGTGTGCGGCTGGCTGCGACAGGCGGGCCGTGCGCCGGCGTCAGGGAGAGCGTGAGACGGCGTGCGGCCTGGCCGCGGTGGAGGAGGTGGTGGGCGAGGCGCTCCGCAAGCCGGGCAAGCGCAGCAGCCAGCACGTGCGCATCGGTGACCGGACCTGCGAAGCGCCGCCCGGCGACGAGGGGCGGGGTGTCTGGCGGTGCGGCGAACGGGAGCGGGTCGCGCCCGTGTGCGAGCTCGAACAACATGCGGCCGGCGCGGCCGAACTGGGCTTCGAGCGCATCACACGGGAGGCGGGTGACGGCGCCGATGGTGCGCAGGCCGAACTGCTGGAGGCGCCAGACGAGCGCCTCATCGATCGGGAGCAGGTCGAGGGGGCGTGGGGCGAGCCAGGCCGCCTCCATCCCGGGCGACACGATCTCGGGCTCGCCCGCCGTTGCCACCCGGGCGGCGAGCTGGGCGACGGTTGGGCGGGTCGCAAGCCCGACAGAGGGGACGACTCCGAGCCGCCGGCGCACGCGCTCCGCGAGCAGGTGAGCGATCTGCGTGAGGTGAGATGCGCCGGGGTGCCCGAGGTCGACGGCGAGCGCGACGTCGGGGGGAGGGGCGAGAAGGGCAACGCGCGGGCTGAGGGTGCCGAGTGCAGCGCGCAGGTCGAACAGCGCGGCCTGATCGCGCTCGGGCTCGTGCGGATGCACGAGCGCGTCCGGACAGCGGAGCCGCGCCCGGTGGAGCGCGAGGCCCGGCGTCACGGCCGGATCACTGGCGGCGACGACGACCGCCTGCCCGTCGTGCTCGGCGATGAGCAGGAGTGGACGGTGTGCGCGGTGTGGGGAGTCGCGCCGCGCGACGGCGATCGGGAACGAGGCGATGTGAACGACTGCGATCCAGGTCATATGAACTCCCAGTCGGCTGGAAACGTGAGCGGTAGTACGGTGGCCGCGCCATCCGTCCCGCCGCGGCGCTTCAGGACGGTGATCCGCACGGAGCACGCCGGAGCTGCGCCGTTGTCCTCCCAGGTCTGGCGGGCGACGTGCAGGCGCAGCGCGGCCGGCTGCGCGAGCGGGGAGTGCAGCGCGTCATCGTGTCCGCGTGCGCGGGCGGCCGGGAGCGGCGTCAGGGCGAGGAGCGCGCCGGGGTGAGGCGCGATAGCCGCCAGCAGGCGCCGGAGCGCGGGGGAAGCGAGCGCGCGCTCGCCGGCTGCGCGTGTGCGGGCGAGGGCGTCGATGACGACCAGCCCCACGCCGCCACTCGTCAGCAGCGCCTCCGCGAGCTCGAGTGCGTCGATGACCCCGGGGGGCCGCACGAGCAGGAGGGCGGGCAGATCGACGCCGCAGGCGGCGGCGTAGGCGGCGTCGAACGTGGCACGCAGATCGAACCAGGCGGCGAGCTCGCCGCGGGCCTGGGTATGGGCGAGGGCCATGAGCGCGATGGTGGTCATCCCGGAGGTGGGGGTGCCGAGGAACTCGGTGAGGCGGCCGCGGGGGAGGCCGCCGTGGAGCAGGGCATCAAGCGGCAGCAGACCGGTCGGAAGCGCCGGCGACGGGGCGATACGGCCGGCGCCCCACGTGAGCGCGCGCAAGCCCCAGCGGCGCTGGGCAGCTGCGATGAGGCCGGCGAGCGGGTTCTGGCGCCGGTCTGATGCCTGTTCGTGATCTGGCACCCGCACCCTCCTGGACACCACCCGGAGCGAACAAACGTGCGGATGCTATCCTAGTCGAGGTTCGCGTCTGCGAAGATGACGGGAAGGTGACAGCGTGGGAAACCGCGTGTCGGTCGTATGGGGCGCCGTCGTGATCTGGGTATGGAAAACCGGGGTGACACCGGCCGTCATCCGGCTATCGTTCTAGACTCGGCGCCTGCGAGTGGCTCTTGATGTGGCGACGCGGCTCCTGGAAGCGACATCGCTGAGGGTACTGCCAGTCGAGTTCAGGGGTGGGTGTCGTGTACCCCACCGCGCCGTATGCGTTTAGCAGGCGGTCTCCGGCGGAGGTGTTTATGCATGTGTAGCTCGGCATAGTCTGTGAGAAAGAGCAGACAGCACAAGCATGACGAGTTGGAGGAGTTGGCCTGAGAGGACAAAAGGGATTGCCATATGACGACCCCTTTTGTCCTCTCAGGCCAAGGTCGTTACTCACCAGGACTCCTTTCAGGATGTTGCCGGGCTGGAGGGCGCGCGGAGGAATGAAAGGTGCACCACACGATGTCTCCACACACTCAGGATAGGCGGCGCGCAATGTGCTGTTGGTGAGCCAATCGCTCATCTGTGCTCTACCTCAGCTCGCACACCTGAAGTTGCAACCGGCACCCGAACAGGCCGATGCGCACAAGCGCATGCTTCAGGCCGCCAATGTCGCCTGCACCTCCATCAGCGATAGGGAGAAGGAGTCGTCATATGACGACTCCTTTTGTCCACTCTGGACAAGAAGAGTGGTCTAGCACCCCGAATCGACAATACGAACATTTGTATGCTATACTCACTCGTGTCCACAGAGGACAACCTCTCCTACAGCGCTGGAGGTCAGCATGAGCCAGCCGGCCGAGACACTTGTCATAACCTTCTTCGAAACGCCGGTGCTTGCGGTTCGCGGCTCGGATGGCACGATCTATCTCTCGATCCGCGACCTCTGTGCGGCGATCGGGCTCAACCTGAGTTCGCAGCTCCGCCGTCTCCGGAGAGATGCGGATCTCCGAGACGGTATGCAGTCGTTCCGGGTCATGACGGCCGGCGGGCCACAGGAGCAGGACTTCCTCATCCTCGAGTTCGTCGTCACCTGGATTAGTTCCGTCAATCGGGTTCGAGCGACCCCGATTGTCCAAGAGCGGCTGCGCTACCTCCGGCTATTCATCATCCGCGAAGTCTACGACTCGATTGCGCGTGCAGCTGGTCTTCCCGAGGGGCAGAGCCGGAACATCGAGGACCTGCGCGATATCGAGCGCTTTGACGCGGCCATCACCGGCATTGCTGAGCGTCAGCGCTCCCTCGAGGAGAGCCAGGAGAAGGCTCGCCAAGCGTGGCTCGATCACGAGCGGCGTATCCGCGAACTCGAAGCGCGTTTGGCACAGGTGGGACCGATCTCTAATGCACAGCGCGGCCACATCTACCAGCTCGTCCAGATCTGGGCGCAGGCGCTCGCCGACCGCGAGCAGATGCCGTACGGACGAGCGATCGCAACGTGCTGGAACACGATCAAACGGAAATACGGGGTCGCAAAATACGAGCATCTCCCGGCCGCGCAGTACGACGACTGCGTCCGTTTCATCACGCAGGCCTACGCGCGGTTGACGGGTAGCGAGCTGACCGGCGAGCAGCTGAATTTCCTTGACGTCGATGATGTCGCAGAATAGCACCTTCACGCACAGCGTCGGGCGGCGCATCGCTGCTGCCCGGCGTGCGGCTGGACTAACCCAGGCCGAGCTCGCGACTCGGCTTGCCTGGCCGCGCGACACGCTCATCCACTACGAGCATGGGAGACGGGCAATCACGGTCGATCGGGTTGCGGCGATTGCCGAGGCACTCGGTATCCCACCGGCGACGCTGCTGATGGACGACGAGTTGCTTGCGCGCTTGTTCACCCGCCTCGCCAGCGATCCCTACCTCCCGAAGCAGGTGCTCTATTTTCTGAGCACGCTCGACGAGGATGATGGGGCGTAGCGGTGGTCTTGTGTGCGTGGGACGCAATGGTGGAGCAAGAGTTTCCTCTCGACGGCGGTGCGGACCTGGCAGTCGGCCGGTCAGGCGGTTCGGCGCAAGGGCCGCGCTTGGTCTCCTGCCGCCCTCACTCTGCTTCAGCACTTTGAGCGTGAAGGAATTGCTGGGCGTCGCGTGCACTGGGCTTTGACAACCGCGGGCGGGAGGTTCTGAGCTATATCGAGGGAGAGGTCGGCCGAGCTACCGGCTTTCTCTCTGGCCTGGCATCTCTCGTCCGCCGGCTCGCTGGGCACTGTACTCGACGAGATCTGGCCGCTACCTCACATCGGTAATGACGTGGTTCGTGGTCTTGATAGAATAGCGGCACGCGAACCGGCGCACACCGGATCGCCATGCACTGCCAGCACTTCGCTGCTAGCTCGCGCTCGCCGATAAGGCTGTGGGCTCATACCAACGCCCGCTACACGCTCGGACGAGACACGAGAACTCGCAGATCGAGCGCTGGTTGTGCGTCGCGATCCTGCCCGCGCCGGATGTACGTGCCACAGCCGAAGACCGCAAAGCCAGGAGCCGCGCCCCGTGGCTGCCTGGCATCCCCACGCACGTTCCCCACGCGCTCGCTCTGCTCTTTCTCCTGAGCTCCTAGAAGCTACCCTCGCCGGCCTTACCGGCCTGCCGTAGCTTGTTTGCGCTCTCTGTAGCAGGCGGGAGATCGAGTAACGCCTCATCTCAGGCGGCTGCGCCGCCGATAGTTTCGGCCTCCTGCCCCCAGGAGCACACTGCATTCCAGAGCAGCGTGCCGGGGGCGGCGACGCTGCGGGTATCGCCGAAAGGAGCTTCCCTATGGTCGTCGTCGATTACGCCGTTCGTGCCGAGACCTATGGCCGCCTGGGGGCTGACCCTCGCCGCCAGCTGCCGGATGGGGAGTGCATCACCGCGCCCCGGCGCTCGCTGCCTCGCGTGCAGCGCAGGGTCGCGGCGCGCACCGTCACTGTGCCCGACGCCACATCGGCATCCTGCATGCCAAGCGCACGGGGGGTGTCGCCGGCCTGATAGAGAACGGCGCGGGGGCACTCCGCCCTCGCCGGCTGGACAGGTGTCCAGCCGGCGATGCCAGTCCCCGGCTGCAGACCTTGCCTGCACCAAACGATGCTCGGCCTCTCAGGAGCCACGCACTCTGGACAACCGCCAGAGCAGCGCGGCGCCGAGAGGCTGCTGCGCTGCTCCCCATGCACAGCGCACGGAGCACCCCAATGCATCCTTACGACACGCCCACGCCGACCCTCCGGGCCAACGGGATTCAGTACAGCCAGGGCAGCGCCAGCGGGCGCGACCTCAACCGGGAGCTTGTGTCCAGCCGGCCCGAGGGGGTCAGCCGCGAGGAGATCGACGCCCTGATCACCGCCGTGCCCGCACTCGCCACGCGCTACAGGCGGGCGACCTTGGCGGGCAACCAGGTGGAGATCCGGCGCCTCCGCGCCTACGCGCGCAGCCTGTTCGTGCACTCCCCCTCGTACCGCTATGCGGCGAGGCAGGTGATCGTCGCTGAGCGACGCGACTCCTACGCAGCCGCCCCTGCAGCGCCCGCGTGCCCTCCGCCGAGCCGGAACCGCACCTAACCTGTCGTTTCGCTCCGCTCTGGACCAGTGACGCCATGCCATGGTGTCCTGGCTGAGCGACGCGGCGTGTCCCGCTTGCGAAGCGCGGGCTGCCGCCCTGCGCGGAGGCCACCGCCGCGGCGGCCGGCTGTACGTAGCCCGTCCACGGCCGCGACGTGAGCATCGCCGGCCTCCGCTTCAAGTAGTCAGGCCGGGCGCCTCACGACCACTTGACCAGCTTACCGGCTCCGTGATCGAGCGCGGCGCCATCCCTTCGTCTTCTGTTCAGATCTCGTCCCAGAGGCGCGCGACGCGCCTATCGTTCCCGTCATCCTCCCGCCAGGAGCACACAACGCTCCTGCGGGAGCGGTGTGCTCGTTGGCCCTCTCCGAAAGCGAGCACACCTTGCGATCCATTGCCACCCTCGCCGTGATGGCCGTGATCACCGCCGTCAGCATCGCCTTCACCAGCGCCGCTGCTGTGACCGCCGCCGGCCAGATGCCCTCCGTCCAGTCCGTGTCCGACGCGCAGGACGGCGGCTTCCACTGGTGGCGCGTGGGCTTCAGCAACGGCGTCATCTGTGACGTCCCGCGGCCCCTGACGGCAACGCTGGCGGGCAGCAAGCCTGCAACCGGAGCCGTCACGTCCTTCAATGATGACCGTCTCGTTGTAGCCGGCGTCCGGCTGTGGGGAGCTGTCCTGTTCACTGACGCGGCGGGGACCAGGCACGCCTGCTACTAGCACGCTATCACCTGGCTGCACTCCGCCTCGTCGCTGCCACCACCTCGTTCGCGGCACCTCCGCTGCGCCAGATCGTCACGATTCTGCATGTGGCCGCTGGTCGGGAAATCTTCGTCCGGCTGGTCCTGCCGACGGCAGCCGCCGTGTTCGTCGAGGCTCTTACTCTGCTCTGGAAACGCTGATGATCTGTGAGCCTGGCCTGTCTGGCCGGCTCCTGTCCGAGCTTCAGCGCGTGTGGCTGGAGAGCGGACAGGAGCTGGTCAGCGGCCAGGCGCGCAACGGGCGCGTGGCGGCCGCACCTGACGAAAGGAGGACTGCGATGCTCCACGCACCTGCTGCCGACCTGTGGGATGAGCTTCAGGCCACTCAAGAGGCGCTTGAGTGCTCAAGCGATGAGCCGCCTGTGGCGCTGCAACACCTGCAGCGTCTGCTTCGCCGCCGCCGGTCGCTCGCGCTTGATCAGGCGCTGCCGCAGCTGGCAGACGCCGGCGCCGAGATCGACGCGATCTTCGATGTCTGGGCGCAAGGCCCGCACTGATGCATGCTTGCGGCGCTGATCTGTAGGCCGGACAGGGCCTGCGGGTGGTTGAGACAGCAGCGGTCGCATATACGTGACCGCTGCTGCCTCGACTGCGTGCGCTGGCTAGCCGCGAGCACACGACAGGATGTGCGGCTGCTGGGTCTTTGAGGCCAGGAGAGCAGCACCATTCGGCCAAACTTCCCCCGGCATCGCCTCACGATGAGGCGATGCCGGGGTTTTTTTGTTGCCGAGGGCATGCATGGAGGCAGTGGGGCTCGTGGCTCGAGAGCTGCCAGCGGTAGAAGGAGGTGCGTGGGCAGCCTTCACGATTGGAGGCTTGGCGAGGCATCAGATCTCCCCTCCCCGATCGAGTTCGCCAGCCAGCCGGCGGAGCTGCGGCTCGGCTTTCGCCGCCAGTTCCTGCGCTTCAATCTCTTCGCGCAAGAGCCAGCGATGGCCGCACGGAGCGCGCGCAGCAACTCGTCTCGCTCAGGCGCCGCGTACACCGCGTACACCGGTGGGAAGATCATCGAAGCTCTGCCGCACTGTTCTAGATGGCCGCGGCGCCAGCGCGCACGGCGTGATGCATCGCGGGGCCAAACAGCTCGTGCGCTGACGGCGCTTGAGCATAGGGCCTTTCTACGGAGCTGCCGAGCTGCAGCCGAAACCTTGGAGTCGTTGCCTCAAACTGTGAGGCTGGTGTAAACGAGAGGTCGAGTCGGAGACAGCTTGGGAGCAAGAGCACCCAGTAGTATCGATGTGCCGTCTGAGAGGTCGAACAGATGTGCCGCGTTCAACTGCTCGACGATCGCGCGTGTCCAAGTCGGACACCACGGTCAAACCAGCATCCGATGTGCTCACAAGCATCGAGAAGCGTCCGACCTTGGTGAGCTAGGAGACACCGGGCTTCATCGGGCATCGTCTGCAGGCGGTATTGGTTATGCGGGGTGTCTGCTGTGTTCAAGCTAGCCGGACGAGATCTGTGACAGGCGGCGACGGCGAGCCTCCTGCCACACCTCTCGGTCGTTGCTGCTCCTGCGGGAACAGGCGGTACGTGGCGATATCAGTATCAGGAGCGGCCGCGGCTTTTTACGGCAGGTCACAACGAGCCACGGAAGCGACAGAAGAGATCTATGATGGCTGCTGCAATCTGCTGCCCGCTAGGTTCTGTATGGCAACTGGTATCAGGTAGAGGCTGAACCAGCTGTCAGGAGGCGCAAATACCGCTCGATGATCGCCAGTTCAACCAGGTCAAGAGAGTGCACGGCTAGCTTCTCGTACCGTGTCGCAACCGAACGGCGCGCTTTGAGCCAGTCGACACAGCGCTCGAGGACATTACGACCACGGTAGCGCTCCCGATCATAGCTGTATGGGCGACCACGACGGCGTGCGCCACGCTGGGCAGAGCGGTGGTGTCACCGCTCCGATCTCGTGCCGACGCAGCCACTGCCGAAAACGCCTGACATACTCGCTCCTGTCGCCACCCAAGCGTCGTGGTCGTGTCCGCGGGCGTTCTGTTTGTCGCCCGCGAACGCTGCTCGCTAAGGTCTCAACCTACGTCGCCTCGTGCGCCTGACCGGCCAGAAGCAAGGCTGCGAGTGGCAGGCTGTTGCCATCCACAGGAGGTGGATCTTGGTGCCAAAGCCGCCGCGTGAGCGTCCCAACGCGTGATCGGCTGGCTCGTGCACAGGCCCTCTGTTAGATGCACCTGCGACGGCATGACTGGCGCGGACATTGGTACTGTCGCCCCACCTTGCCAGTCGAGCGGTCCTGGGCGTCGGGTGTGTCGCGTAAGGCCAGCAGGATACGGCTCAAGCGACTCGCTTGGCACCAGCGCCGGCAGCGGTCGTAGATGGTGCTCCAAGGGCCATAGCGTTCAGGGATATCACGCCACGGCGCACCGGGGCGCAGCTTCCAGAGCAGTCCTTTGAGGACGCGCCGATGTTCCGCTCAGGGATGTCTTCCGGCGTCTCCTGGTCGTGACAAAGAGCTTGCAGCGAGTATGCATCAGCACGCTGATACATACTTGCTGCAAGCTCTTTGTCTCTGCTAGCAGTTGTCGCACAGAGCCTAGTACTCTAGCCTTGACGGACTACTAGCCACTTTGGTCGACAGGATCTTTGGTCAGGGGAGACTGCTTGTTGTTTTCCACACCGACTCGCTTGTCGGTGTCACCAGGCAGCATGTCTTCCACACCGCCACTCTTGTTAGCGCCATCAAGCGGCGTACGATCTGGCGATGGAAAAAGGATAGAGAACGGACTGGCCCAGTAAAGGTACCCCCAATCCTTCTCCTGGAACTTCATGATGATGAGCTTATGCGACGGGACATCATGTCGCTTGACCCCTCCCGGAATCCTCACCAAGATCCCTGCGGGAGACCAGACGACCTGAGGACTATCCGGCTTACTACCCGGCGCAGGCACGCCCAGGCCGATTGCAGACCCACCACCGCCACCACAGGCAGAGAGCGTCAGGAGGACCGCGAGGAGCACGGGAAGCACGAGGAACCGCCTGTGACGCATCGTAGACCTCCTTGTCTAGTCTGGTTACAGACCGTACGCGGCCGGGGCAATGCCTGCCGCACTCCCACTACAAAGCGAGGTGCTATTGTGATAAGAACAGGAGATATATTCTCAGATCGCTCTCACAGTGCTAGCTTCAGAACTTGCACCGCTGCTTCCCAACAGTAGCACGCTTAATCAGCACCAACCCGAAATGACCGGCACGGCAGACTGTAACCTTGGCTAGGCGCATTGGTGACATAGAGTGATGCGGAAATCGCGCCAAAGGAACGTCACGGCGGTATTCACGCCCTTGACGCTGCTGTTCTCGCTCCTAATCCCGAGAACCACGCCAGCCAACGCCTATCTCATTGGCCTAGCTCAAGCCAGTGACCTGAAGGCGCGGCCCGTCGCTCCGCTCGCCAACACTTCTCGCCAAACGCTTACGTGTTCTGGATGGCAATCAGTATATCACCGATCGCGTGGAAGATGAATGGGGCGTTGATGAGAATACCATTAATTTGGTCTTCCCTGTCTTCAGGCTACCCGTCCTGGCACTCGTGTGACCACCACTCTCCGCATTATCCACGGCTGCTTCCCCACCCCGATATGTTTGTGAGCTGGTTAAGGATATTCCGAGCTCAACCTATGCCATCGCGCCTCGAATATCGTTCAGGGCAGCCAACCGCGACCATGAAGGGTCACGCACGCTAGCGCGCTCCAGACACTTTAACAATTAGCATATCCCGTGCCAACGTTCTGGCACAGGGATGCCGCCATACGCTAGCATACTCCCGATGCGTGGAAGTCGGCCGTTAAGGTAATCATTTATTTTGTTGTTGTGCAATATCCCTGCCTAAGAATACATTATTTATGGAATAGTTTATTCATCCTGCATATTATGATAGACTTGTTTTACCTCGCGCTGCTAAGGTGTCGAATAGATCCTTGGCTTTGGGTACCAGAACTCAGCCCGACTGGGGTACACCTAATACTAATGTGGGTGTGGAAGCCCATTCATCATCCATCCGTCCCGCTCCGTTACAGAGGAACCGGCAGGGGGGAGGATTGGCCCGCAACCCCGCCCCATGAGCCTCATGGCCCGTGGATGGGGGAGGCTGCGTAGGCAGGGAGGAGCAGCGCGCAGCAGCGATGCCTGGGCGACAGCTAAACCTTCGCCCAGGCATCGCTGTAACGGCATGGCCTCCTGCTGCTCACTTGGGGAGCCTGGGAATCACCTCCTGCCTGATGAGGTTGTGGAGCTGCTGAACGCTGGCCAGGATGGCCTTGCTGGTACCCGCCCAGTCCTTCTGTCCGTAGGCGGTCCCCTCGTTGAGCACGTGCCGCACGACCCGCTCGAGCTCCGCGGGCGTGGCCTTGGCGAACCAGTCCGCCTCACTCTTATAGTCGGGGATGCCGTAGCCGACAATGCCGGTGCGCCTCACCCGGCGCATCACCATCCCGCCATGGGCGGAGCCGGTGTTCCCCTCGATCGTGACCACGGCACCATCAGCCCGCACGGATTCCACGATCCCGACGTGGCTGATGCGATTCACCCCATCATCGGGCCAGTCGAAGAACACGACATAGCCGGGCCGCGGAACGCGTGTCCACCTGCCGCGCCGCTGGAACCACGCCGCCCCGCTTGGGGTGTAGGAAAACCCCTTCGCCGTCGACGCCGGCAGCGGCAGACCTGCGTGGTAGAAGACCCAGCTGACGAACATGGCACACCAGGGTCCGATTAGCCCGTACCACTCCGAGTAGGGTGTTCGGTTCGAGTTATCGGGTTTCTCATAGACGCCGAGTTGGGAACGCGCGAGGTTCAGCACCGCATCAACTGTTGCCATGCTCCACCTCCGGCTCCTGTGAGATCTCCTCATCGTCGCCATGGGGTCCGTTATCGGTCTCGACGAGGAGGGTCGACTCCACTCCAAGCCGCTCCTCATCGGTCGCGGCTTGGGCGAGCTGCTGCACGCCGGCGTCCTGGCCGATACTATTCTCCTCGTCGGTAGAGTCGTCCCTTTGGGCCGCGCCCTCCTCGCCAGGCTCCGGAGCAGATGTCGGCAGCGCCCCCACGCTGGTCTCCATGGTTGCGGCCACGTTGCCGCCATCAGCGGCAGGTAGCGCCTTGAGACGCGGGATCACCTCCTGCCTGATGAGGTTGTGGAGTTGCTGAATGCTGGCCAGCGTGGCCTTGCTGGTACCCGCCCAGTCCTTCTGCCCGTAGGCAGTCCCCTCATTGAGCACGCGGCGAATCACACGCTCGAGATCAGCTACCGTTGCCATTGGTGTGCACCTCCGTCTGTGAGGATACTCACTGTAAGGATACCCATCGCCATAACGGACGGTCCAGTCGTGCCCTGCACCTCCTTTCCATATACACGTGCCCCTTTTTAGGGCCGGGAGTAGCACCTCTGTTTTCGCCAGACGGGCAACACGTGACCTTGACCTGCTTTCATGGGCAGTCGGTCAAGCAGCCCACTGGCTGTGAGAAAGTCGCGCTCCAAGCGCAGCTGCTCGTTCTCTCGGCGCACGTGGGCGAGCTCAGCTGCGCCAGAGACAGCCTCAATAGACAGCTGGCGCTCCATTGGCTGCGGGTGCGAGTTGATGCAGCCGGCGCCGGAGTGTTTGCAGGTCAATCCCGTGGTCGCGTGCGGCCTGGCTGCGTTGGAGATGCTGCTCGGTCACGCGCTTGACTGCTTGCTGCCGGAACTCATCGCTCTAGGTCCTGCGTGTGCTCATCATGGGTCCTCGTTTGGCTTATCGGGTAATACCCTATCCGAGGTGTCCATGAGATCGGGTCAACTCCACCTGAGGGTCGGTGGGTGTAGCGATATAGTCCGCAGCACTGCTGCTAGCGCCCCTACCTTTTAGCTACGGCGCTCTAGTCCGAAAGGAAGATGACCGGTGTGGTGATAGTGTGTGACAGGACACAGCACGGGACATCTCGGCCGCCGAGGTTCGGCATATGATTGTCTAACTATGATAACGTCGTACCGGCGCCTTTTATCGCATCGATTGCTTCAGCGCCGTCGTAGACAAGACTAACCTCATGCCCTGCTCTGAAGTTAGTCCCGAAGGTCTCTGAGTAAGACTTGTCGTCATCCACGAGCAGCACATGGACCTTCGACTGGTGTTCCAAAGAGTTTCTCCTTCCGGATAAGGCACGCCCGGACGCGCCCAGCTCGGAGCTCTATGCTGGTAGGCGATTCTTGCAAGACGTGCGAGCAAATCTTGTGCGCCTGCTAGAAAGCGGGTGTAGTCTGGCTGGAGATCCCACATTGAAGATGCTGCGATCGGGATATCCCCGATGTCCTGTGCAACATCCCACAACACATTTAGAAATATTGGAAAGACGTCTTATGATGAGCTGCTAGCCGTGAACATCTCTCAGGCTGCCGTCACCAGCCCACTGTGTCGGTCCCAGTACTGGGGCTGGATATAAGTTGCCCGTTTTAGCTGGACGATGTTGATGGCCGGAGGTGTACCTCAGCGAAGTGACAGCGGGGAGCTCATACGAAATGGCAGACACGTGCCCGTCCTGATGCTGACCGTGCGTGCGGACGGGGTGGGGCGCCTGGAGGGGTTCCGGTCCGGTGCGGACGACTGTATCACCAAGCCGTTCAGGTCACGCAAGCTGAATCTACCGCATCCACGCAATCCTGCGCCGCTTCTACCGCTCGACCTGACGCCTAAGGGTTCGATCTGCTCCACCTCCCGGCCTGCAACCCGTACAACGTCTTCTCGCGCAAGGATTTGCTGCGGCGTGTGTAGGACTGACCCAGATCCTGGACACCCGTAGCGTCGATGTTCATCTCAGCCGGCTGCACCGGAGGCTCGGCGCCGAGCGACCGCGCGAAAAACGGTCGATGGAGGGTTTAAGAGAGTCGAGCTTACTCGTGCGTCGCTACGGCGGTCGCGCTGAGGTGGCGTCGCGCTTAACTTCCCGCTGACCGATTTGGGATGGGCGCTGAGTTCGGCAGCGATGTCTTTCTGGTAGATATCGCGCTTGGCGAGTGCTCTAATGACCAAGACGTCCTCAATGTGTGAGCATCGACCGTCGCGGGCCGTGTAGAGCACCGCAAGACGGTGCGGCGGCGTCTCGTGCACCAGTTCCTGGGCTAGGCTGACACCGAGTAGGAATACCGGCGCCCACTCGCTTGGTGGCTGCGCATCGGGTATGGAGGCTTCAACCTCGCCGCTCAGAAACCGCCAGAGCCGTCGTATACGAGGCGTCTAGGTTCGGCCAGACTCGTAGTGCTCCAGACGAACCACAGGCGTGTATCCATTACATATATGGCCCACACAAAGAGCGGCGGACGATGCGTCGTCCCTGATGGATGTTCTCCCTGGTAAAGTGAGCCAATCTCTGTGCAGGACGCGGCAAGCTTATGATATACTCGAAATCAAACCCACCCCATGCCTGATTAGCGTCGGGGGGCGAGCTTCTGCGTATCTTCAGTTCCGCACGGTGTGCCATGCTATGCTAGCAGCCCTCGGCGCACAGGAAAAGCGAGCAAGCGCATGACGCTCCTCAACCACGACGAACGCGACCGCCTAATCAGCCTCTTGAAGCAGCTCCCGAACATCGAGGATGCTGCTGTGCGGGACATGCTCCTCGCAGGGCTCCCGCGCGAACTGCGCCTCTCTGTGAAGTCTTCCGGTATTCCGCTCGTCGACCTGCATGCCATCCTCGAGGCCACGGAAAGCCCCACTTGGGCGCACCTGTCCGATGGCTCCTGGCCGCTGCTTCGCGTGATCGAGAACGCATGCGGCATGGTGCGCGGCACGCAGTTGGAGGAGAAGTTGCAGCAGCTTGCCGATACGGTGCGCGAGCGTATCCGGAGGCTTAATAAGCAAGAGAAGAAAGAGCGTCCTAATCCCAAACCACCTTCTCGACAGCTCCTCGCGCTGCTCGTGTTGCCCGTCCTGCTCATGGTTACGGGGATTGGGCTGTTGTTGGCTCGTCCACCCGAGCGTGCACCAGTAAGGCTGCTTGTACATTTCTGGCATCCGCAGCGTGAGGACAACCATCTTACTACAACCGATATGGGGCTGCAACAGGCCGAGAGAGATGGGTATCAGAGAGTTCATTCTGTCGAGGGATTTATCTATGCAGGTCGACTGCCAGAAACGTCTCCTCTATTTCGGTATTTTAATGAGAAGAACGCGGATTATGCGCTTGCGGCTACTCCTGAAAGTCAGCGGTTACTTGAGGAGCAGGGCTATCAGAGACAGGAGCTTGAGGGATATATCTATACGACGCAACAGCCTGGCGCCGTTCCACTAAATATGTATTTTAGCGATCAAAGAAAGGATTATTTCCTCACGGCAACTGAGCAGGGACAGCAATTAGCGGTGCTCCGTGGATATCAATTTTTACGAGTAGAAGGCTATGTATCCTTTCCAAATGAGACGATAACGTTCCAAGAAAACCAGTGGCTCGTAAGCGACAAATGTGAACTCCCAGTACTTGCGGATTTCGGTGGATCTATGGTCAGCAACCTTTATCTCCGATCAGATGATCGATTTTATGAAATAGGACGTCATGGACAACTCTCCTATGGATATGTATATAGTAAAGAGTATCAAGGTATTGGATGGGTGGAAACGAGGTGGTTACGTGAACCATCAATAATGACATGGTTTGAGCGGAGGTTAAGAGGATTTACTGACTGTTCCTAATGCTTAGGCTGTGCTTGACTATCCGGTAGCTGGTAGCTCAGCAACGGCGAGAGGAGACGGAGATAGCGCTTCATGGCGGGCTTGAGCACCCCGAGGTAGTTCAGTGCGAATTTCTCGTAGCGGGTTGTGACGCCGCGATACTTATGAGGGAGCCGACACACTGTCCGATCGTCGAGCGCTCGCAGTAGAAGTCACGATTGTAGGGGACTGGCCGGCCAACTCTGAGCTTGCCACGCCGATGGAGGGGCGGTATCGCCGGCTGAAGGGCGAGGCATTTTGGTCGTTGTCGTGCTCGTGCTGATGCGCGTGGCATCTGAGCGCTGGTCAGCAACAGATCGAACTGGGTTGCTTCGTGGGTTTGTCCGGCCGTGAGCAGCACGCCGAGTGGCAGGCCGTTGCGGTCACCGACGAGGTGGAGCTTGGTTGAAAGGCCTCCGAACGAGCGACCGAACGCGTGGCCTTGCGCTTCCGTGTTGCCGCCTGCCCTTTTTTGGTGGGAGCGCCAGCAGCCGCACGATGATCATGCACGATACTGCCGTCCACCGACCATTGGTCCCAATCAATCAGCCCGTGTTCGTCGAGTGTGAGTTAGAGCGTGTCAACGATCTGGTCCACAGTCCAGGTCGCCATCACCAGATGTCGCGATCAGAGATGGTTTGCCATGGTCCATACCGTTCGGGAATATCGCGCCAAGCCGCACCGGTGGCCAAGCGCCAGAAGATACCGTTCGGAATGGGGGTGCGCACCAGCCCGCGGTCGCGCAATGCCGCCCACGTCGAGCCGGTGCCAGGATCTACCAGACCAGCTGTACGGAGCGCGCTGTAGAGCGCGCTGGGTAGTGACACAGGCTCGTACATCACCCATCGCCACTCTGAGGCCTGCGCGCGGCTCCAGTGGCCACGTGCAGCCATCTGCCGCCGAGCCCGCTCCTCGGCCTGGTCGCAGTCATACAGCGCCCGCAGATAGGCGCGCTGGCGTTCGTTCAACTCAGCCCACATCGCACTCAATCTCTCGGCGCCTGGGGAAGGGCTCACCTGCCCCCTCGGCGCCGCTGAACAGCTCGGCGAGCCGCCCGGCATGAGCGTTCTCCTCTCGGGCCAGCCCGCAAGATACGTCTCCGTCGTCTGCAGACTGCTGTGGCCGAGGCGGCTCTGTGTCTCGCTCGCCTTAGCGCCGGCGTCCTCTATTGCCCGCGCGAACGTGTGGCGCAGTGCGTAGAAGTGCACACTGCGGCGGGCGATGCTGATGCCCTGAATCTGCCGCGATGAGAGCGGTGCTCTAGTGCCGATGCAACCACTCGAGCAGCACCTGGTCCACCGCACATGCGACCTCACGCGGCATCGAGGTTTGGAAGCTGCGGCTGCGTCTCATTCAGCACCTCACCTGTCCCCTGCTGGTAGAAACGGTTGAGGAAGGTGACGCAGTCATCATACTTGCTGGGGGGAATCTGCTCGTACTTTGCTACCACGTAGCATGCCTTGAGCGCACCCCAGCGTTGGCCGATAGCCTTGCCAAATGGGATGACCTCGTGCGTGGTATTGCCACATCCGCGCCTCGAGCCCCTTGATGCGGCGCTGTGTTCATGCCCCATGTCTGCCGTGCCATGTCCTGGCTCTCCTCGAGCGCCAGCGGGCGCTCAAGAATACTCGTGATGGCGTTTTCGTAGTAGCGGGGGTCGCGCAGGTCTTCGATATCGCGGCTGGATCCGGTTGGCATGCCTGCTGCATAAGGAGGTTTGTCCAGTTTGGCAGAGTTCCGGTGCTGTCCGGCGCCCGAGCCGTGTCTGTACATACAGACACACCTACTGAGAAAGTCGTTCACAGGAGTAGCAATAGCCGCTGCGCATCAAGCAGCACCTGCCCGCGTGCATCGCGTATCAACGACTGCTCGGTCTCCCAAGTACGGCAAGCGACAGTCACCAAGCCAGCATGACACGCAAGGCTGGCACGTCAGCAAGGATACAGGGACGTTCGGCAAGCCAAGGCCGAAACAGCGCCAGCTTCAAAAAGATAAGGTGCGAGAGTATAATACTTTTGCACCCTATCTTCTGACGAGGCTGACATGTTTGTGGATCGCCGTGACGAGCTCGCCATGCTGCAGCACATCCTCACGCGCCAGCGGGGTGGCGAGCTCTTCCTTCTCTATGGCCGTCGCCGGGTCGGCAAGACCGCCCTGCTGCGCCACTGGGCCGAGCACAGCGGCCTTCCCTGGACCTACTGGATGGCGCAGAAGGAGCCAGCCGAGCTCCAGCGCCGCCGTCTTGCCGCTGCTATCCGCGGCCGCCCACCCTCGGCGACCGGTCCTGCGACTGCGAGCTGGTCGGATCTCTGGGATGACGTCGCCGCCCTCATCCGCGACGACCGGCGCATCCTCGTGCTCGATGAGATCCCCTGGGCGGTCGAGGCCGACCCGGCGATGCTCTCGGCCCTCCAGTACGCCTGGGACGTCCACTTCCAGCACTCGCGGCTCATCCTGGTCCTGTGCGGCTCGCATATCCGCACCATGGAGACGATCCTCAGCCAGCAGGCCCCGCTCTTCGGCCGTCTCACCGCCCAGCACCACCTCCAGCCGCTGCCGTTCGGCGCGCTGCGGGCGTTCTTCCCCACCTGGAGCCCGGAGGCGCAGGTCGCCGCCTATGCCATCGTCGGTGGCGTGCCGCAGTACCTCTCCTGGTTCAATCCCGCGCTCTCCCTCAGCGAGAACATCCGCCAGGAGATCCTGGCGCCAGTGAGCGTCGCGCTGTCCGAGGTCGAGCTGCTGCTGGCTGACGAGGTGCGCGACATCCGCACCTATCTCACCGTGCTGAACGCGATCGGCGAGGGTGCGCACGCGCTCAAGGACATCGTCGCGGCCACCTTCACGCCGGCGACAACGCTGACGAAGTATCTGAGCGTGCTGCAGGAGCTCCGTTTGGTCGAGCGGCGGGTCCCGGCGACGGTGCCGCCCGCGCTGCAGCACCGCTCGAAGCAGGGGCGCTACCACCTCACCGACCCGTTCCACCGCTTCTACTTCCGCTTCCTGCGCCCGAACGCGGCCGAGATACCCTACCAGCCGGACCTGGTGCTGGCGCAGATCCAGGAAGGGCTGCGGGCCTTCGTGGGCCAGACGGCGTGGGAGGAGCTGGCGCGGACGTGGGTGTTCCGGCAGGGACTGCGGGGGGCGCTGCCGCTGCGGCCGGAGGTGGTCGGGAGCCACTGGGGCCGCGGGGTGCAGACCGACGTGGTGGGGGTGAGCTGGCGCGAGCGAGCGGTGTTGATGGGAGAGTGCAAGTGGGGCACGGACGCGGTCAACCGGCAGACGGTGCGGCAGCTGCTGGAGCAGACCATCCCGCGGACGGTCGCGGCGCTCCCCGACGGAGGGGCGGGGTGGCGGGTGGTGCCGGCGCTATTCGCACGGGCAGGGGCGACGCCGGATGCCCGCGCCCTCATGGACGCTCACGGCGGGATCGTTGTCGAGCTCGCGACGCTCTACGCCGACCTCGCCGAGGACCTCGACTGACCAGGGTGATCCTGAGCGAGACGCCGTGCTGCCGTCTCGCTCAAGACAGCGCTATTCCTGCTGGTCTCTCAGAGCATCGACGAGCACGCGCAGGTGCGAGAGCTGCTCCGCGTCGGCCGTGTCGAACAGGGCGATCAGGGCTGCCGCCGCCTCGCTCGAAGCGAGGAGCGCCGCCGGAGTCGTCCCATAGAGCCGCGCGAGGGCCGCAAGCCGCTCGAGCGTTGGCTGCGTTGTGCCGCTTTCGTACCGGACGAGCGCGGTGTGATCAACCCCCACCTGCTGCGCTGCCGCCCGCACGGTGAGCCCAGCGCGCAGGCGCGCCGCGCGCAGCCGAGCTCCGACCGTGGCGACGATGTTATCCATATCGCGCCTCCGGCTTCAGAAGAGTCCCTGCTGCTCAACGGCGTCGATGTCCCGTCCAGCATACGCGCGGTAGAGATCCTTGAGGTACCGGATAATCTCGTCGCAGCGCGCCGCCGGCAGGTCGGTGTAGGTCGTCACGTGAAACGCGTCGTTGAGCTGCCTCCACGTCCGGTGCTTTGCGACGCCGACCGTGCTCTTGTCGCGCTCGGACCGCACCTCGGCGATCTGCTGGACCAGGTGGTCGATCGTGTGGCGTTGCTCGGGCCGCAGCTTGCTTCGCACCTGGTGCTCGAGCTCCCTGACGCGCTCGCTCAGCTCGAGCAGCATCGCGCGGAGCTGCTCGTGGGCCTCGAGGTTGCTCGCTTCAGCCGCCGCCTGCCGCTCGCTGAGCTCCTCGAGCCGCTCGAGCGCGGGGTTGATGCGATCGAGCTCGGCGAGGTCCTCGATCGTATTGCTCGGGCCCTGGGGCAGGCCGGCAAGCTCGTTGAACGCCCGGCGAACGGCGTTGCGCAGATAGGTCCGCACATACGTGAAGCGGAGCTGGGCCTCGTCGCTGATCCGGCTCGTGGCGATGGAGGCCAGCCACGGCGCGAGATCATCGAGCAGGAGAAAGTCGAGCGTGCGCACCTGGTTGCCGCGCGGAACGGTGAAGGCCCGCAGATGCAGCCCGCCGTCGGCCACGATGCGGCGGCGCTGGGACGCGAGCCGGAGATTGAGCACGTCGCAGAGGTCGTTGAGGCACATCCAGATCAGGCCATCTGCCCCGCGCGCCGCAAGCACCACGCCTTCAAACAGCGGGATCGGCAACGTCTCTCTGGGCCGCTCGGGCGCGGCATCCTCCCTCGAAGTCATGCGCTGTCCTTTCGCTGGTGTGTCTGACACACCAAGTATAGCAGAGGTTGGTGCGTGTGTCACACCAAACAGATCCTCACGGATCCCCTTGGTGTGTTAGACGCACCAAAGGGATCCGTAAAGATCATGTTGGTGCATGTGGCGCACCAACATGCGCTCGTGCCTCTGCCGGCAGGAGGGCATGAGGCAAGTGGCGCCGGCGATGCCGGGCCGGTTGGTCACGCGCTGGTACGCCCCGCGTGCTAGAGTGACCTCGCATTCGAGCGTGGCCCGCCCGGCTGCGTGAGGCAATGCGCGCCGCGCCAGCTGGCACCCGCTTCTCTCGAGGGTGATCACCTGGGCAGGCGCGCGGAGCACGCGCCAGACCGGCTGGGAGCGCTCCCGGCACAGCCGCCCTGCGGACTGCGGCCGGATGTACCTCGCTCAATTGAAGATCGCAGAGCCAGGGGGCTTGGCCTGCCTGGACCACGCGCACGCGCAGCTCCTGCTGCGCGCCTGAACGCCTCGAGTTTCCCGCTCTCTCACCCGTAACACCCGATCCCGCACTACCCGGCGGGCTCTGTCGATTCGCCCCGCCGCGATGCCACTTCCGTCAGTGCTTCTGCGGCTGATACAGGCACGCGGTGCGCGTATCCGCGCAACCGGCCTGCCCGTTCGTCTCTGCCTATCCCGCGCGTCCAGAGCACCGGCACATCGCAGTGCTCTGCGCCGTGCACATCGCATTGCCCCGCGCCGTTCCGGGCCAGTACTCCCCTGGCCTCGCGGCGCGCGAGCCAGGGGGCGATCCCACAAGGAGGTTCCCCCATGACTCGCACCCACACCCCCGCCCTCCCGGAGGAGCCGGCGGCGCCTGCGCCGCCGGACCCGAGCGAGGTCCCGCCGCACGCCACGCCGCGCACCCTCGCGGACGCGCTGCCACAGCTTCTTACGCCCTTCCCGATCGACCAGGTCGAGCTCAAGCCGGGCAGCGTCAGCCGCGACGGCACTAGCGCGCTCGCACTTGCCTACTGCGACTGGCGGCTGTATGCCGAGCGCCTCGACGTAGTCATCGGCCCCGGGCACTGGTCCGTCCAGCTCGTCCCCTGGGGAGAGCACCGCCTGATCGCCCGCCTGACGATCCTCGGCGTGACCAAGGACGCGAGCGGCGAGGGCGACCCTAGCGACCCCAACTGCGGCACGATCGCCGAGGCCCAGGCCAAGAAGCGCGCCTGCGCCGAATTCGGCTTGGGCCGCTACCTCTACCGCCTCCCCCGCCTGTGGGGGAAGGGAGAGGGCGACCGCACGGGCTTCCGCTTCGCCGAGGGCGAGGCGCGCCGCCTGGTCCACGAGATGTACGCCAGGGCGGGCCTGCTCGCTCCCGCTGGCGGCGCGGCCACGCGCCGTAGGGAGCTGCCGGCTGACGCCCCCGACACAATGCCGCCCCCGGCGAACACCGCCGAGGAGGTCCGCGCCCGGCTCGCCGAGATCCGCAGCCGCACAGGCGCGGCCGGTGCCAGCGCCGCGCCTGCTCGCGAGGTGCGGATGATCACCCCGCGCCAGCTCGCGCTGCTCGCCGAGCGCAAGCAGCTTGCGGCCGCGCGCAGGCAGTACGGCGTGACACGCCTGGAGGACCTTACGTTCGCCCAGGCCAGCGCGCTGATCACCGCCCTCAACACAGCACCCCGCACCACGCCTGGCTCCGCCCGCTAGCACCACGGCCCGGCGGGGCGGACACGGCCGCCCTACCCCAGGAGGTTCTCTGCATGCCAGTAGACGTATCTGCTGCCGGCGCATCGCCGGCCATCACCGATTTTGGGATAGCCGATGCCATCCCGCGCGACCCGCTCACGCCGTTCGACGTGCCGGGCGGCCCGCCCGCCGGCCTCGCGCTCGGTGAGCCGATCACTCTCACCGGCGACGGCACGGCCGGTACGGTCACCCTGACCGCCGCGCACATCGAGCAGGCGTATGTGCACTTCGTGACCTGCTACCAGGACAGCCCTGGTATCAACCACAAGCCGACGCGCGACCGCGCGAGAAAGAGCCGCGACGCGCTCCTCACACGCGCGTGGCGGGTTGTCGGGCCCGCTGAGACGGGCGCTCTCCCCGAGGAGACCAGCTTTCTCTCGGCCGCGGCGGGCGGCAGCGTGCTGCTGCTCCCCGGCAGCCGGTCGGACACCTACATGGTCGACGACCAGGACTGCCGCATCTACGGCAGGCGCCGCCCGAAGGGCGGCCCGGCCTACTGCCCGGACTCGCTCTTTGCCACCGTGCGCAGGACCCACCGCGACGAGGCCTACCCGGTCGCGTGCTACCACACCATCGCGCGCGAGCTCCTGCGGCTCGCGGTGGTGATCGCGGCGCAGGAGGCCCGCGCGGAGGCGGGGGATGCTGCGTCGCCGGCCGAGCACCCGGCGGACGACGCGGACACCGCCTGCGCGCTCGCGACGGTCCAGGCGCCCGACCTGTGGGCCGCCTGCTTCCTGGCGCAGCGCGCCGGCGGGCCAGTGACGATCCGCATCGCCGCCGGCGACCTCTCCGTCAGCAGCGACAGGCGGCGCGTCGTCCTCAACGGGACGGGCGAGGGCGCCTGCGCCGTGACGGTGGACGCCGATACCTTCGACTCGCTGCTGCTCGCGCCGCTCAAGCAGCGCGTGACATCGCTCGACGCCGTCGAGGTCATCATCGACCTGTCGGGCGGCGAGCCGCTCGTCGCGTTCAGCGGCGCCGCCGGCTTCGGCTGCGCGGCGCCTGCCACGCGCCTCCGCTATCACGCCACATCGAGCGGCCCGGCGATCCTCTCGCCGGCGGCGG
>Ga0207874_1001257_pt1 | contig 30071 bp, 19 predicted proteins | sample HigsolmetaAR201D_FD_184833 | JGI IMG/M metagenome (GOLD analysis project Ga0207874, IMG submission 184833) | Ionic liquid and high solid enriched microbial communities from the Joint BioEnergy Institute, USA - AR20-1-D (SPAdes) (version 2) ...
AAGGCCGAGGCGTTCAATTTCACAAATACGCCCCGGTTTGGCAATCCCTCGGCGAACGTCAGCGCCATGGGCGTGAACCAGCAGACCGGCGAAATCACCAACGTCAACAACTTCATGGCGATTACCAGCGCAGGCGACGAACGGAAGTTCCGCTTCGGCCTGCGCCTTTCGTTCTAACCGAAGACTCTGTGCGGCGGCCGCCGAGCCGCCGCACATTCCGATCCCTCCTCCTTTCCCCCAGAATGCCTTGATTTCGCCATGGAGCTGTGTTTCTATAGGGTGGTTAGGAAAGAAAGGTAACTAACTATCCCGATGCGGCTGCCAGTCGACGGATTGTTTCACCAGCTGATGAAGGCGCCGGTCATGCGGAGCGTCAACGGGATCGCGCTCCTCGATCTCATCCGCAAGTCCGGTCCGATTTCCCGCGCCGGCCTGTCAAAGCTAAGCAGGCTCAGCAAGCCGACTGTCTCCGAGCAGGTGAACTGGCTCATCCGTCAGGGCGTGGTGATCGAACTGGGACAGGGGAAGGTTGGCCGTACCGGGGGCAAGAGACCGACCCTCGTTGATTTCAACGTCGATGCAGGCCGCGTGGTGGGGGTGAACATTGGCGCCAGCAGAACCACCGTCGCGTCGGCCGATTTGAGGGGGCGAATCGTAGCATCCCAAACATTCGACACCGCGCCCGAGGAGGGAGCAGGGCCGGTTCTTCAGCGAATCTACCGGGCAATTACCGGATTGAAGAGGAAAGATGCGCTGGTTGCGGACAAGCTCCGCGTCATTGCTGTCGGCGTTCCGGGACGGGTGGATTGCGACCGCGGGGTGGTGCTCGAAAGCAGCAACATCTTCGGATGGCGCAAGGTAGATGTCAGATCCTATTTTCAAGACAAGCTCGGCGTTGATGTCCTGGTCGACAACGACGCCAACGTCGCGCTGCTCGGAGAGCTCAACCATGGCGACGCCCGCGAGGCCTCGAATGCAGTCCTTATTAAGCTGGACACCGGCATCGGATCGGCCATGGCGATCGAGCGAAGGATTTATCACGGCTCGCACTGGGCCTCCGGCGAAATCGGTCACGTCGCGCCCGATCCTCAGGCGGCGCTCGAACACCCGGACCCGCGCGGACATCTGGAGTCCGTGGTCGGGGCTGACCAGATCGCAAAACGAGTGGGAATCGCTGCCCGCCGTTCGCGCACGATCCGCTCGCTATTAAAAGCGAACACGCCCATCGCGGCACTGTTTCTGGCGGCCGCAGACGCCGACCCTGAAGCGGTTCCTATTGCCCGGGAGCTGGAGTCTCGTTTGAAAGTAGTCGTAGCGCAACAGGCCCTCGCGTTTGACCCGGATGTCGTTGTGCTTTCCGGCGAGATCTTCACGCACACACTTGAAGCGATTCGAAGTTTCCTTTCAAAGACAATTCCGTGGCCGGTCACGATTTCGCTGTCGAGGCTCGGCGACGACGCAATCTTACTCGGGGCCATTGTAATGGCTCTCGAAGCTGTATACGAGCAGATGTCCCGGCAGCTGCAGCCGGAAGCGGCGGCGCAGCCGGTTCGCGTTGGAGCGTAATCAAGGAGAAGTGTAACTCTTATGTTTTCTTACCATTTCGTACGGCTGTTTCTCGGAGCGCTATTACTCGTAGCGCCCGCTGCGATGGCCCAGGTTCGTGGCACGATCAGCGGCTACGTACGGGACGCCTCCGGCGCCTCGGTTCCCAATGCAACCGTTCAGATCACGCACGAGAGCACCGGCGCGAAGCGCCAAACGACGTCAGATGGTGAGGGCTTCTATCAGTTCCTTGCGCTTGTTTCCGGCTCATACACGATTGAGGCGGAAGCGCAGGGGTTTAAAAAGTATTCGAACACAGGCGTCATTCTGACCGGCGATCAGAACGTACGTGCTGATATTCAAATGGATCTCGGTGCCGTCACGGAATCGGTCGTAGTGAGCGCCTCGGCATCGGTCGTTGATACGCGCTCCTCGACGCTCGCCTCTGTTGTCAATGACCGCCGGATTGTCGAACTGCCCTTGAGCGGCAGAAACGTCATGGGTCTCGCATCCCTTCTGCCAGGTGTTACGCAGTCGACGGCGCCTTCCAATAGCGACGTTACTCATGCCCGCGGCGGATCGACCATGACCGTAAACGGAAGCCGCGCGAATCAGACCTACTACACTTTGAACGGAACGTTCTTCGCGAACCCGTCGCGCAACACCGGGCTGAACGTCCCGCCCCCGGACGCAGTGCAGGAAGTGCGTATTCAGACGAGCAACTTCAGCGCCGAGAGCGGTCGGAACGCTGGCGCGGTCGTGACTGTTGTCACCAAGGGCGGCGGCAACAGCTTTCACGGGACACTTTGGGAGTTCCATCGCAATAGCGCCTTCAACGCTCGCAACTTCTTTCTGCCCACGAAGCCGTCCGAGCGTCAGAACCAGTTTGGAGCCTCTGCGGGCGGCCCCATTCGCCGGGATAAGTTGTTCTTCTTCGGCGCTTACGAAGGTATTCGCGACCGCCGTGCCGCGACCGAGGTCAATGCCTTTCCGCCGACCGCAGCCGAAAAGGCCGGCAACTTCTCGCACCTGAGCCAGCAGCTCGTCAATCCCTTCACCGGCGATCCGTTCCCGAACAACCAGATCCCTTCGAGCCTCTTCGATCCGGTTGCCGTGAATCTGCTGAAGTACATTCCGGACGCACCTCCGGGCGGGAGGCTTTCAGGCATTGCGCCTGCGCCGCGCAACTCCGATCTTGGGATGGGGCGAGTGGATTGGAACATCTCTGACCGCCAGAGCTTGTTCGGTCACTACTACCTTGGCAGGAACGCAGTTGACGTCGAGAGCCTTGATTTCGGCTCAAACATCCCTGGCTGGATGGGGCGGCGGCAGAGCGTCCAGAATCAGAACGCCGGCATCAACCACACCTTCATCATTACGCCGAATTTGCTGAACCAGATTACGCTTGGCTACACGCGGTCCGTTTCATCGGATTTCCCATCCGTGACCCGCACGAATGCGGAGCTCGGCTTCGTCGGATTCCCCGATTACACGGACGGAGGCGCCACTCAGTTCCGCACATCCGGGCGGTTCAACCTGAATTCCGGCGGCCCGGTGAAGTTTCTCTCCAACAACTACGATCTGAATGAATCCCTGAGCTGGACCAAGGGACGGCATAACCTGAAGTTCGGCTTCCAGTTTCTGGACCTGTCCTTCTTTCAGTCCTTCCTTTCGCCTCCGGTGTTCACATTCAACGGAGCGCGAAGCGGGGACGCCTTCGCTGATTTCCTCCTCGGCGCTTACCGCAACCTTTCGCTGCCGTTCGGCGTCCGCGTCAACGACAGCCTGACGAGTTACTACGCCGGATATTTCCAGGACGACTTCAAGGTCACGCGCAACCTTACGCTCAACTACGGTCTGCGTTATGAAGTGATGCAGCCGTGGGTGGACAAGGCGGACCGGATCAACACCATTGATCCGCGTCCTGGAGTTCAATCAAAGGTTGTTCCCAATGCTCCTCCGGGCATGCTGTTCGTCGGTGATCTCCCCCGCGGCCTCTATCGCACGGACCGTAATAACTTCGCTCCGCGCTTCGGCTTCGCCTGGGACGTGACTGGAAACGGCAAGATGGCGGTACGCGGCGCTTACGGCGTGTTCTATGAAATGACCAATGCCGACTCGATCGCCCAGGAGAACCCGCCCTTTGCGGGAAGCACGGCGTTCGTCAATGGCAGGCTGTTCAACCCGGGAGCGGGCAACAAGCTTCCGCCTGTTGTTCCCAATGCTCAGAACTTCGAGTTCGTCTACCCGATCAACAATTTCTTCATCGATCTCGGCTTGCGCAGTCCGTACATCCAGCAGTGGAATTTCTCGGTGGAGCGGCAAGTCGGCAACGACATCTCTGTGCAGGCGTCGTATGTAGGGAAGGTGGGCCACAAACTGCATGCGTACCGTCCTTTCAACGTCGCCATTTTCCAACCCGGAACGGACGCGCAGGGCAACCCGCTCTCCACGCTCGAAAATGCTCCGCAACGGGCTCCATTCCACCCCGGTATTTACGGCAATCAGATGGTCGTCTTGTCTGACGCCTTCAATCAGAGCTATCACGGCGGGCAGCTGCGCGTGGATAAGCGGTTCTCTCACAACTTCTCAGTTTTGGCCTCGTACACATACGGCAAGGCGATCGATGACAGCTCGACGATCACCCTCGGCGGCTGCATCTCAAATCCGTACGATCTCCGGTCCGACCGCGGACGAGGCGACTACGACGCCCGCCACACCCTCGCTGTCTCGTGGTACTGGACGCCCATTGAGAGCCGGCCCGGTTTCTTCCGGCGCTTGATTGGCGGCTGGAACCTTTCGGGTATTCACCGCGCCCGGTCGGGCTACCCGCTGACGTTCTTTAGCGGTGACGATATCGCTCTCGGCGCTGATATTTGCGGAGGTAGCGCCCAACACCCGAATCTCATTGCTAAAGCCGCCCGGGAGCATGCTTCCCGCGCGGATATGATCGAGAAGTTTTTCAATACCGGCGCTTTCGCCTTCCCCGAGCGCGGGCACTACGGCTCCGCCGGCCGGAACATCCTCTCGGGTCCCGCGTTCTCCAGCTCGGACTTCGCCGTCCTGAAGGACTTCGTCGTGTGGAATGAGACGCGGTTCCAGTTCCGGGCTGAACTCTTCAACGCGTTCAACCAGGTCAACTTCACTCGAGTTCGCACTACCATGACGGACGCGAATTTCGGAAGAATTGACCAGGCAGGACCGGGACGAAGCATTCAGCTTGCGCTCAAGTACATCTGGTAGCGGGGCTGGAGGAGCGGAGGAGCGGGAATGGCAGCCTCGGCGAACGAGACAAAAACGGAAAGCCAGCAGCTGCGGCGTGTCCTCACCCGCTTCGATCTGGTCCTCTACGGTTTGGTCATTGTCACGCCAACGGCCGCGTACCCCGTTTTCGGAATCGTGCAAGAGGTTTCGAAGGGACACGCGGCCCTCGCCTACCTTGCCGCAATGGTGGCGATGCTTTTCACGGCGGCGAGCTACGGCAAAATGGCTGCCGCCTATCCTGCCGCCGGGTCGGCCTACACCTACGCATCCAACGCACTGCACCAGGGAGTCGGCTTTCTCGCCGGCTGGTCGATGATGCTCGATTACGTGCTGGTGCCGCTGCTCAGTTCTGTCTATGTTTCAATTACGGCGGCCCGCATTTTCCCATCAGTCCCATACCCCGTGTGGGCGTTCCTGTTTGCAGCCTTCGTCACCATTACCAATGTTCGCGGGATTCACGTCACAGCCCGCGCCAACCAGATCATGATGGCGCTGATGTCCGTGTCGGCTGTTGCGTTCGTCGGTTTTGCCGTGTCGTATCTGGTGGGCAGCTCGGGCGTGTCCGCTCTGATTGAGCCGCGGGCTGTATTGAATGCCGAGACATTTTCAATCGGTCCATTGATGCTTGGCGTCGGTATTGCGACGCTTTCCTATCTCGGGTTCGACGCCGTTTCTACGCTGGCGGAGGAGGCGCGGCAGCCGGAAAAGGACATTCGATTTGCGACAGTGGCGGTGTGCATTCTGCAAACGATCTTCTGTTTTGTGATCGTGTATCTGGCTGCTACCGTGTGGCCGTTTGGGAAGCCCTTCGGCAACGTTGAGACCGCGATTCTCGATATCAGCCAGCTCGTCGGCGGCCGCACGCTGTTTGGTTTTACGACGTTCGTGCTGCTTGTCGCCGGTGTCGCAAGCTCGCTGACGAGCCAGGCCGGCGCGGCGAGGCTGCTCTACGGAATGGGGCGGGACGGGCTCCTGCCCAAGCGTCTGTTCGGCTATATTCATCCGCGCTACGCCACTCCATCACGCAGTATCTTGCTAATGGGAGCATTGTCATTCTTCGGGGCGCTGATTGCCGGATTTCAGCTTCTGGTCGAGCTAGTCAACTTCGGAGCCTTCGTCGGCTTCATCCTGGTCAACCTTAGCGTGATCCGGCACTATTACCTGCGTCTGGGACAGAGATCCGGACGACACTTCTGGACGAACCTGATCTTTCCCGCGTCAGGAACAGTTGTCTCCACCTACGTATGGTTGAATCTGAGTGCGAATGCGAAACTCGTTGGCTTTGCATGGCTCGGAATCGGGCTTGTGTACCTGCTTTTGCTGACGAAAGCCTTCCGCCGACCGATGAGGAGCCTTGAACTACCTTGAAGCCGATTGGAGAACACGACCTCAAGACGTATGTCGCCGCCCACTGTTCGCGGCTGATCGAGATTACGCAGGACCTCGTCCGAATCCCGTCGGAGAACCGTGCGCCAGTTGGCGCTGAGCTGGCGTGCCAGGAGTACGTTGCTGCTTTCCTTCGCCGGTGCGGCTGGGATCCTGTGGTGTACAGACTGGATGAAGCGCCAGGCCTGTCGTCGCATCCTTTGTTCTGGCCCGGCCGCGACTACCATAACCGCCCGAACGTCGCGGCGCGACGCGCTGGCTCGGGCGGCGGCCGTTCGCTTGTGCTATCAGGCCATGTCGATACTGTTCCGGTGGGTTCTCAGCCCTGGTCGCGCGACCCGTTCGGTGGCCAGATCGAGGGGAACCGGTTGTACGGCCGTGGTTCAAACGACATGAAGGGCGGCGTGGCTACGAATCTCTTCGTCGCCGAGGCGATTGCAGACCTAGGCCTGCAGTTGCAGGGAGACCTGATCGTGGAGAGTGTTGTCGACGAGGAGTTTGGCGGAGTCAACGGAACGCTGGCTGGACGGCTGATGGGCTTTAACGGCGACGCCGCAATCATTTCCGAGCCCTCGTTCCTGCGAATCTGCCCGGCTCAGCGAGGCGGCCGCACCGTCCACATCACCTTCTCGGCTCCAAACGGCGGTGTGCTTTCCGAGCAGATGTCGGCGGGAGTCGTGTGCCAGCTTCGAACCTTCCTTGACGCGCTCGATGACTTCAGGGCAAGGCGAAGGAGTGCGCCGCGTCATTCCTTGTACTCGCACCTCTGCGACCCGGTCCCGGTGACTGTTACTCGGATCTTCACCGCTCCTTGGGGCACGTCAGAGCCGACAAACACTCCGGATACCTGCCGTGTGGAGTTGTTCTGGCAGAACATGCCTGGCGAAAGCCTGGAAGACCTGGACGAAGAGTTCCACGGTTGGTTTGAAGGCCTGCTCGAAGCGCACCCTGACGTGTTCCCCAGCCGGCCCGTGGTCGAACACCCGATACGCTGGCTCCCTGGTTCTGCCATTGAACCTTCCGAGGCGTTGGTGACGGAGTTGCGTTCGACGGCAGCATCCGTGCTTCCGTTCGAACCGCGAATCGAGGGAATTGAAGGCCCCTGCGACATGTACGTTTTCCATTCCTTCGGAATCCCCGCTGTGTTGTGGGGCGCGCGCGGCGGGAATACGCACAACGCGGACGAGTACGTCGAGATCGACTCGCTCGTTCAGGCCGCCACCGTTCTTTTGAGCTTTGTTTGCCGCTGGTGCGGCGTGGTGAGGTAATATGAGACTCCCGCTTTTACTTCTTTTCTGCACCTTAGCCTATGCCGGGGACGGCTTCGTCTCGCTGATGCCCAAACGAGACATCAGCGAGCATTGGATCGTCGAAGGAAAGACACCGCCCGAGGCGTGGACCGTTCGGGACGGAGTGATCGCTTGCACAGGCCAGCCGAACGGCTTTCTGCGCAGTAAGAAAACCTACCGCAACTTTATCCTTCGCGCAGAGTGGCGATTCCAGTTGGGCTGGGAGCCACCGCCAAACGGCGACGAATGGCCAAACGCCGGCTTTTTCATTCACGCGCGTGAGATCGTCAAAGGCTGGCCGGTTTCGCTTGAGGTTCAGGGCTATTTTGGAGAGGCCGGAAGCTTGTTCGGCGTTCGCGGCGGCAAAATTACCGGCGCGAAACGCGGACCATTCGTCAAGAACCGGCCGCCGTTCGGTTCCTGGGATCGTTACGAAATCACATCGAAGGACGGTACGATCACCGTGGTGCTGAATGGCGAACTGGTCAACCAGGGGACAAATGCGTGGCCGGAATCGGGGAACATTTGCCTGCAATCCGAAGGCTGGCCCGTCTACTACCGCAACGTGGAAATTAAGGAGCTCCCGTGATCTCCCGGCGAACCTTTCTTGGCACGGCGATGCTGACGCCGGCGCTTTCACAGACGTCTTCCAGTCCGCCTTTCACGCGTTTCCAGCTCGCCTGCATGACGCTGCCCTACTCGGCCTTTCCGCTCGAGCGGGCGCTTTCCGGCATCAAGAACGCCGGCTACCAGTATGTAGCCTGGGGCGTGAATCACCGGGACGCAGCGGGGAAGAGCACACCGGCAATGGCGATTGATGCCCCGCCCAGGCAGGCAGCCCAGCTCGCCTCCCGCTGCCGCGATATGGGGCTCGAGCCGGTGATGATGTTCTCTACTGTGAATATCGAGGCGCCCGACGCGGTCAAGCTGCATGTGAAACGCATCGAGCAGGCTGCCGCCGCCCGGATTCCGTTCCTGCTCACCTTTGGCAAGACGACCCCCGGCGAGTACGAAAGATTCATTCGCAACCTGAAAGAAATGTCGCGGCCGGCTCGCGATGCCGGGGTCACGATCCTGATCAAACAGCACGGAGGCAATACGGCGACAGGTGAGGACTGTGCCCGGATCGTCTCCGAGGTCGCCGAGGACAGCCTTCGCATCTGCTATGACGCGGGCAACGTTCTCGACTATGAAAACCACGATCCCATCCCGGACATTCAGGAGTGCTGGCGTGACATTCGCGCCTTTGCGATTAAGGATCACCGGAATACTCCGGCGGATCAGGACTGCGGCCCTGGATTCGGCGAGATCGATCACTACAAACTTCTGATGCCGGTGATGCGGACTGGTCTGACCATGCCGCTCGCATTCGAAAACATCTTCGAACCGCTGGTGCCAAGGCCGGCAGATCCGGCTGGAGTAGATGCGCTCGCCAAACGGGCGCGAGAGTATATCGAATCCGTAATCCGGGGTTTGACTACTCATTTGTCAGCAAAAACTTAGGATTCAGAACAGCACAGGCAGGAACTACTATGGACAGACGACATTTTCTTCTGAGCTCGGCAGCGGCGGCACACGCCTCCTTCGCTCAAACCGGCCCGAACGATAAAGTGGCTACCGCCATGATCGGTACGGGTAACCGCGGCTCCTATGTCCTTCGCGGCATATTGGAGCAGCCGAACGCCAAGGTTGTCGCATTGTGTGACATCAAGCCAGACCGGCTTGACAAAGCGGCGACGATCGCGGCGAGAGACAATCCGACGACTTACAGGGAATGGCGGAAGATCATCGAGCGTAAAGACATTGACGCCGTCTTCATCGCCACGCCTCCTCACCTTCACGCTGAGATGGCCATTGCGGCTCTAAAGGCCGGGAAGCACGTCTATTGTGAAAAGCCGATTGGCGTGACACCCGCGTCCATTCGCGAGCTCGTGAAAGTTGCGCAGGCTTCGAACAAGGTGTTTGTCACCGGCCAGCAGATGCGGTCCTTCCGCCAGGTCGGACAGGCGGTGGAGAAAATCCGGAACGGCGCCATCGGAGACATTCTGATGGTCAAGGCGCAGCGCCACGCGGCAGCCGACCTTGCCCACGACGGATCCTCGGCCGATTGGTACTTCAATTTCAGCAAATCGGGCGGATATCTCATCGAGCAGTCGGTCCATAATCTCGATGCCTGCAATTGGGTCATCGGCGACCACCCGATCCGTGCAAGCGGTTTCGGCGGCACTGTCCTTTATAAGAATGATCCGCCGGGCCGAGACATCATGGATTCCTGCACGCTCAGCTTCGAGTACCCTCGCGGCATCCATATGTCTTTTACGCAGCTGGTATTCCATCCCCGCGGTCTGCCTGCAGGCAACCAGTACATCTTTGTCTACGGGAGCAAGGGAGCCGTGGATCTGCTGAACGGAGCGATGTTCTACCCGCGCGAGGGAGGGAAACAACCCGAACCGCTTGCCCCAAAGCAGGAAGAGCCGCCTCACGCGCACGTAACGGCCTTCTATGATTGCATCCTGAAGGGAACCCGCTCGCCGGCTGATGTCGTCGTCGGAGCGACCGCGGCACTTACTTCCATCCTGGCGCATGAGGCGTGCGTCAGCCGGAAGGTGGTCGAGTGGAGCGATTTCCGGATCAATCTCTAACTTTCAAATACCTCGTGCGATTGAAACGAACTAACTTTATCAGTTACACTTAGGAAAGCGATGCGTTCCACTTACAGCTTTGAGACGATCCGTAAGGGCTCGCTCGAGTTCGGTGGAAGCATTGTGGCTGTCGCTACGATCGCGATTATTATTGGTCGCGGGTCTGGCTGACGGCTGCTGATATCGCGAAATTTTTCAGGGCCGCCAGTCAGAGGAACTGGCGGCCTTTTCTGTTTTGGAGGGATCGTGTGGCTCACTTTCTGATCGTGGCCCGAAATCATGCCGGCGTGCTCGCCCGTATCACAAGCGTTGTCAGCTCCACTGGAGCCAATATCGACATCGCCCGTGCCTGTCCTATGCCTGAATCGGATTTGTCTGTCATCGAAATCGAGGTCGGTGTGGACAATTTCATTCGTGATCGCCTTGTCCGGAAGCTGCAGCGAATCGTGGACGTGGTAGCGGTGCAAGCGTCGGACAGCGGAAAGAGCGTGTCGATTGAATTAGGCCCGGAAATAAGGCAGACGGCAGAGGCCACCGCGTCCGCCCTAATTCCGCGCAACGCTTAGCTAATACTTACCGGCCGAATTAGTTACTTCCGTAGGCAATCGAGACCGAGTTGCACTTTATTAAACCGGGGGCGTCCAGGGTGTACCGGGCTACGCCCGATTTAAAGTCTCCGGGGTTGAGCCTTTGAGTGTGCACCTTCTCGCCGCTGGCCGTCTGATATCGGTAAGTGACTCGAATGGGGGCCGTTAGCAAGGACGCGTCCCGAAGCTCGAACCGGACCGTATTGCGGCCTTCGAAAATTCTCGGCAGCGACATGATGCCATTTTCAAAGAGAAGGTTCAGTGCGATCTCGTCAAGGCCGGCTGGGGCGGAGTGCGGCGGCACCGTGACCCTGAGCTGGAACCGGTACCTGCCATGAATACTGACATCTTTCCCGTTAAAACGAGGCCGCCCGAGCTCGATCGGCCTGCTGACATCGAGCGGCTGCCATGGAGACCAGACGTCAGGGTCCCCGGCCTGGTTTGTCTTCGGGCTCAGCACTCGTATTTCGGCTTTCGCCGGTCCGACCAGCTTCGCCGCAAGCGTGCCTTCGACCAGTATGTAGGGACTGTAGAAATCGAAGATGGCAAATCCGCCATTGCTTGGATCCTTCGGCCGGAGGAATGGAGATGACTTGGCCTGTATGAGCGTGGAGTCCGGAGTGAGTACCTGGAGCAGTGCGGGATCGCGCAGATCAGGACCGTACTCAAGGCGGCCCCAGGCCTGACCGATCGTCTTGTCGCCCTCCATCTTCGGGTCGTAACCAAGACCTGCAGGGACCGTTGTCAGGTACGGCTTCATGCGCTCGTAATTGGGGTCGTATTTCGGCCAGTTCCCGTTTAGCATGCTCTCGGTTACGCGGTAGAACCGTCCTGCGGGAAGAAACGGGAACTCCCGATTGGCGCGTTCACTGACGGGCCGGTAGAAGGCCCGGGCCGAATTGTCCCAATAGCGGGTGATGACGGTTCCCTTGGGGAGCCAGAAACTCATGTCGTGGAACTTCGTCCCAATTTGATAGTGGGAGTCGCCGAATACGGAACGGTCGGGAGAACCTGCCTTTTCCCATTCCGCCTGATTGCTGTAGTATACGGGCTGCAAGGCCAGCGCCCGCTCCCACTCCTGTCCGAAGTACTCAAAGAAGGGGCGGCTGCGGTGTTTGTAGTCCTTGTTCTTCAGGATGTTCGCATCGTCGCCCACCTCGGCCCAGTCAAGGATGCGGGCATCCGGCGTGTCGCGGTCGAGCAGGTAGTACCCGTAACGCGGATCGAAGGCGCCATAGTTTCCGTCGAGCCGGAGGCGGTACATCGTGTGGAATCCGCCGCCTTCGTTTTGAACCACGACTCGATCCGACGCCTTGGGATCCTGGGTGAACTCCTTCCATGCCGCGTCCGCGATGCGGCTGCACGTGTCGCAGTAACCCCATCCATAGACGAACAGGTTCTTGTGGGCATCCAGGACGTACTGCTCACGGCCATACTCGCCCTCATACGCCTGGATCATCCCGCCGACGGCCATCCGGCAGTACAGCCGCAGCCATTCAAAGAAGGCCTTCCCCTTCGCTGTTTCGGTGGCGTTCTCCAAGCCCTCGATCCGTATGACGTCTGCAAGCCATGAACGAAGGTCGGTTGCCCGCGGCCAGCGTTCACTGATCACCAGCGGGCCTGAAGGAACACGCGGCTCGGCGGCGAAAGCGCCGGCTGCCACCAAGGCAAGGGCGAAGGACAGTATAGTCCGTCTATACATTTTCAATCTCCTGCTGTTGCGCGGCCGTCCGGCGTATCACCTGGCCGGCGATCGGCGCTGAACGTTCTTTTTCAGATCGAGCTTGTGCAGGTGCCGGGAGTGCAACTGGAATGCCTGGTAGAGTTTCTCCTTCCCGTAGCGGACGTCGGGCGTATAGTGATACGACCACGTCTCGTTTTCGAGCAGGACAGGAATGCTTGCCGCGCGGGCTCCGGCTTCGGTCAGGCGAATCAGGCTTGTACGCTCCTTTGCGCCCGTCCACTCAAGCTGTTTTCCTTCCTCGATATCCGCGACCTCTGTGATCAACTCCGCGGGACCGTGCACCTTTGTCCGGTACCAGTTGTTCTTGTCGAAAGGATCCATTCCCTGGCGTATCTGCACCCAAATCGTTGCTTCCTCACCGGGTTCGAGAATCCCGTTCCCATTGCCGCGTCCCTCCGTCACCGTGCGCTGAATCGATCCGCCGCCGCCCTGATTTCCTTTCTGCCGAAAGACGGAGAATGTCACGGTCCGGCCGTCCAGAATCTCAAAGGCAACCGGAGCTTCGATGTGTTCAGGGGCTATCAGGATGGGAATGGTTTGCGTTGTCGAGAGCCATCCGTCGTAGGTGATTGCGAGCGTCAGCGAGGCCGGCGCAAAGAATCCGCTTCCGCTCGTCAGTTTCACTCGCATTTGCGCGGAAAGGTCCTGAGCCGTTCCCGAAGCGATTTCGGGTATCTCCGCAGCGCCTGAGGTTACCGCTACCGTAGGGTAGGCCGATGTCAATCTCACCTTTACGCCACGCATCGGTACTCCGCGAGGGTTGTAAATGCGGATCGGCAACGGAATCTCTGTGGCCGGCGGCAGGCGAAGAACGTCCTTTGCTGTTACCGGAAGCAGGACGGGCTTTTCAGCTCCGGTGCCCGGCCCGACAAAGCTGATCTGGTGGCCTTCGCCGTCCGTCACGAGGGTGAGCCGGCCGGAGGCGTCCGCGGAAACCTCGCCTCGTGTCGTCTTGCCGGTGGTGAGGTTGTAGTCGATGACGCCGTATTGCGTTCCGGCTTTATAAAGCGGTGCGGTTCGAATCGTGATGCGTCGCGTCGCTGGGGGGCCGTCCGGCGCCCACCTGCGTGTCGTCACGCGAAAGCCGCCTTGTTCGACGTCCGTGAGGTAGGTGATTCCTGGTCCCTCGCCGGCGGATTCAACCTCGTAGCCCCATACCGAAAAGCTGCGGTAGGGATTCGAATGACTCCAGGTTTGCGGAACATTATTCAGTGTCGGATTCGCAAAGGCTCGCTTGTGGAACTCGAAGGTCTCTTCGATGGATGTCGCCCAGTGCCGGTGATACTCGTCCTGGCGAAACTCGAAGTCCACGCTGCTGCGGGCATACGCCTCGCGAGTTTCCTCATGGTACTGGCTAATGTAGTCGCCGCTTGCCCGGACCAGCCGCACCATCGTTTGAAGGTGATTGGCGACGTGATCCTTCGGCCGCCACAAGACACGCGAGCCTTTGTCGCCCGCGTAAAATTCCGGTCCGGGATTGAATGCGGATGCGCTGCCGATTAGATCCGGGAACCTGGCGCTCAGCCACAGACTCATAAAGCCGCCCATGCTCAGGCCGGAGGTCGCACGGTGGCGGCGGTCCGTCAACGTCCGGTAAGTAGAGTCGATGTGGGCGACGAGTTCCTTGAAGTATGCACCAAAGTCATAATCGCCACCCTCGATGCGGACATCCCAGGGTGACCCGCCGTAAAACCCCGTGTAGTCTCGCGCGACATAGCCATCTACCGCAACCACAATGACGTCGTTGGCCTGTACAAAGCGCACGATCTTAGGGACGGTATCCTGTCCCTGGTCGTAATGCTCCAGCGTGTAGCGATCGCTATGGCCATGGAAGTAATAGATCACCGGGTACCGTTTGGTGGTGTGGTCATAGTCCGGGGGCAGGAACAGACGGTAGTTTCGTTCTTGCCCAAAGACGGTAGAGAAATGTTTCCGGTCGTGGAACGGCTGCGTCCCGGTGCAGACGGCGGCCGCCAATATCGTAAGGGCTAAGATTCTCAATGGTGCGTTCACTTTCCAGCCGCTGCCGATTTCTGCTCGAAATCAAAATGTCCCGACGCGAACAGCGTGACGAAGGGTAGCGTCAAGGCGCCGACGATTCCCGCGTCCTGGCCAAGGCTGCAAGGGCGGAGAATCAGATCGCGGAAGGGACGGAACTCCGGTCCGGCAGGGAATTGCTCCTGAATCGCTGTTACGACAAGCGGCCAGGCTTCTGTAATGATGCCGTTGATCAGAACCACATCCGGATTGAGCCCCCAGACGACATTGGCGATGCCGATCCCAAGGAACCGCATAGCCTCCCGCACGGCTTGCACCGCTGCCGGATCGCCCTGCATCGCGAGATGGCAAACGGTGCTCATGCGCCTTTCGGTATCTCCGTACCGGGTCCTCCTGTCTTTCGACAATGCTGCGTACCGGGCAAGAATCGCAGGATTTGACACGAGCGACTCAAGGCATCCCGGGCGATCCTCCGCGCCGCCTCCCGGGGAATCGGCGATCACCATCTGACCAAACTCGCCGGCCGCCCGGTGAGGCCCCCGATATAGCTTTCCGTCCAGGATGATGCCCATGCCGACGCCTTCGTCGATTTTGACGAGCAGCATGCACCGGCTGTTGTGGATCTCAGAGTTTCCGTAGCTGTACTCCGCAAGAGTGGCCGCGCGGACATTGTTCTCCACGTACACCGGGATGTCCAGCTTCTCTTCCAGGTACTGCTTGATCGGCACCCCGTTCCATTCGGGAATGCTGCCGACGTCGACCACGCCTCTGACGTTGTCGACGATACCACGCGCACTGACGCCAACCCCGCGTAACCGCTCCCTACCGAACCGGTCAAGGGCCCGATGAACGTGCTCCGCGATGGCATCAAGCGTGGCTGTCGGGGAGGATGGGGTGCGAAACCTTTCAGTTTCTATCACCTGCCCGAGCAGCGTTCCAATCGATACGCGCGTTTCCCACTCGTGGATCTCCGCCCCAACCGACCGGAGGTACGTCTGGTCCAGCTCGAGGCGCAGGCCCGGACGGCCGCCGGTTGACTTCTCTGCGCCCTGTTCAAGGATCAATCTCTCGTTCAGCAGCTCGGTTGCGATCCGAGAGATCGTTCCTTCCGATAATCCGGTCCGGCGAGCTAACTCCGCACGCGACAGCTTTGGATGCTTTCGGAGGATCTGTAGCATCAGCGCCCTGTTAGCGCCTCGAACCTGCGTAATATGCTGCGGTGCAAGACGTTCCTTCGGGCGCTTCAGCATTACGTTCATATCTTGTTATCAGAAGGAAAGTGTAATTGCAAGTATAGAAACCGCGGCTCCTTCTCCTGCTCAATCTGACGGCGTGTGAAACCCTCTACCGTTTACTTGCAAGGCGGAATCGATGATTTTCCCAAGCCTTGTTAAGTGTTACGTGCAGTACCCTATGTCTTGCATACTGCAAGAAAGTCTTGACGAAGTCGCGTTGGCAGATCTATACTCAGCACAAATTCTCAAAGTGCATGCGGGCGGAAGTCCCGGCCACGTTACACGCTGTGGCATTCCCCCCGGAACACGTCCCCAGAGGAGACTAGAGGTATCCATGCTTTATCGAATGCCCGCGTTGCTCCTGCTTGGTGCCCTTATGGGAACCAGCTTGTTGCCCGTCCCGGCATCTGCGCAGGGCACGGGAACGATTCGCGGTACTGTTTATGACTCAAGCCAGGCTGCGCTCCCTGCAGCTACGGTCGTTGTAACGAACACGGACACCGGCTTCGTGCGGCGCTCGGTGTCGAGTGCAGATGGCATCTACTCCATCTCTGCGTTGCCTCCGGGCCCGTATCGGGTTGAGGTGGAAGCGCAAGGATTCAAGCGTTGGAGCGGCACGCTGGAACTGCAGACCGGTGAGACCGCCGTTGTGGACGCCGTGATGCAGGTTGGAAGCGTCGACACGGTCGTTGAGGTCACCGGCGCGGCGCCAGTCATCACGACGGAAAGCTCCGAGGTCGGCGATGTCAAGGACGCTTTGCGCATCCGGCAGTTGCCCCTTGACGGTCGCAACATCAGCAGTCTGTTCACTTTGACGCCAGGTGTGGAAGGCGGCGGCAACCCGCGCGTGAACGGCATGAAAGTAGGCGCGACGGAAATGCTGCTCGACGGCGTATCCCTGGTTGACCGATTCGGTGGCGGCATCGCACGCGTCCAACCGGGCCTTGATGCGGTAAACGAGTTCCGGATCGAAACAGCGGGCTCTCAGGCCCAGTACTCCCGGCCCGCTACTGTGACTCTTGTAACCAAGAGCGGCACGAATCAGTTCCATGGCAGCTTATTCGAGACTCACCGCAATAACGCGGGCGGTCTCCGGGCGCGGCAGCGTCAGGATGGAAACCAAGCTCCCAAGCTGATCCGCAATGAGTTCGGCGTTTCCGCAGGCGGACCCGTCATGCTCCCGAAGCTGTATGACGGACGTGACAAGACGTTCTGGTTCTTTGCCTACGAGGGTCTGCGGCAGCGGCAGCAGCAATACTACCGGCAAGCGGTGCCGACGCTCGACATGTGGAACGGAAACTTTGACAACGTCGTCGATGCGCAGGGCCGCAAGATCACGATCTACGATCCGTTGACCACGGACGCTCAAGGGCGCCGTCAGCCGTTCCTGGGCAACCTGATCCCGGAAAACCGTATTTCTCCGTTCTATAAGCAAATGCGGGCGATCACTCCTGCGCCCACGAACAGCATCAATCCTCTCGTCGGCGAAAACTTCGAGGCCATCTACCCGGTGACGGACGACGTATTCAAGATCACCGCCCGGGGTGACCACCGGCTATCCGATAAGGACACGCTCATGGGGCGCCTGACGATTACGGACCGGTCCTACGCGCAGGCAGGCGGCCGGTTTAGCGCTCCGCCTGTAGATATGCAGAACCCCTACGGCAGCGGCCGCCAGGACTTCCGGTTCTACTCCGCATCGACCCAGTACACGCGCATGTTCTCGCCCACGGTGCTGAACGAGCTCACGCTCGGATTTCAGCGTTCTGTGAACAGCAACGGAACTCTCGCCGACCCTGTCAACTGGGCCAATCAGCTCGGCCTTCCCAATCCGTTCGGAGCCAACGGCTGGCCGACGCTCGACGCCGGCGATTTCTATTGGGATGCCGACAACCGTAAGGACGAGGCCCTGACCGGATACGTTATCGAGGACAACCTGACCTGGGTGACCGGCAAGCACACGTTCAAAATGGGCGGAAAGGTCCGCTACGAGCAGAACAACGTGCGCGAGCTGCAGCAGGCGCAGGGCTCGCACGGCTTCAACGGCAACTGGACCTCGCTGTACGACCCGGCTACCGATCAGATCGTACCCTTCACTGGTTTTTCGATGGCTTCCATGGCCCTCGGGCTGCCGGCGAACCTTACGAACCAGAACAACAGAGGCTTCTTCTACTTCCGCCAGTGGGAGCTCGGACTCTACTTCCAGGACACCTGGAAAGTGACGCCGAGGCTCACGCTCGACCTCGGCGTCCGTTGGGACCGCTGGTCGCCCTACTCGGAGAAGCTGAACCGTTTCGTAAACATCAATCCTGCCACGGTCGGCAGCACCTTCCAGGTAGTTACACCGGGTAACGTCCCAATGGAGCAGATTCCCGGCGTATTGCCGTCTCAGCTTGCGTCCTGGGCAGCTCGCGGACTGACGTGGACGACCGCGGAGCAGGCCGGACTGCCCTCCAACCATGTGCGTGCGGACAACAACAACTTTGGGCCGCGCATCGGCGTCGCGTACAAGCTGACGGACAAGAGCGTGCTGCGCGCCAGTTACGGTGAATACTTCTGGACGATGCCGCTCTCACAGATCCTGCAGTCGATGCGTCTCACGCCCCCGCTCAACCTGCGCTACGAGAATCCGGTCGGGCAGGTGGACGGAACGGCAACCTACGCTGCCCGGGTAGTACCGTCGGCGAATTCCTACATTGGCCAGGCAATTGTGAACACCGACGGTCTCGTGAGGATTCCGCCGGCGGCTCAGACCGGTCTTCTATTGGATGGCCGTAACTGGCGGGACGGCCGCGCGCAAAAGTGGCACCTGACCTACGAACGCCAGTTCTTGAGAGACAGTGCTGTCCGGCTTAGCTATATGGGCGACCATGGCCGCGATCTCGAACAGCGCTACTCGATCAACCAGCCCGAAGCCCAGTACAACTATGTGTTGCGGACAGGTCAAAATCCTCCTGGCAACCGCGATTTCATGCGGGAGAATCCCAACTGGAACTTGTCCGCCACCAATCGCACCGGCTACTCGAACACCCACCAGTTGCAGGCGGAGTTCGAGAAGCGCTACTCCTCGGGTGTCCAGTTCCAGATTTTCTATACGTTCAGCCGCGCGCTGACGACGTCTGATGCGGACGGCTTCACATCTGGCAACGGCGCCATCAACGCCATTGGAACTGGGGTTGCCCAGGTTCCTGCGGCCAATCAGGTTCTCGGCGCTCCTCAGATGAGCTACGACGATCTGTTGCGCCTCGTGTACTACAACAGCGGCTACGTGCCGCCCCATCGCGTGCGGTGGAATGGCGTTTACGACTTGCCGTTTGGCAAGGGACGCCGTTTCGGCGGTTCCAGCAGCGGCTTCGTGAATGCCGTGATCGGAGGCTGGCAATTATCCACCATTGGCGATTGGCGGAGCGGCAACTGGATGGGAGTTGCGGCGAACCGCTACCTGTTCGGCGATCCAACGCTCGACGCGGACGAGCGTCTTCTGTTGAACTTCGGCGGCCGACCGCAGCGGCTCTGGTTCCGGGGCGACTTCGATGTAACAGCCGCCACCGGTGTGGACCAGGCCAAGCTTCAGGCCCTCATCCCGGTTGATCGTTCGCAGCGCGTGCTGCGGCAAGTCGGTCCGAACCTGGATAACCGTCTGCCGGTGCAACTGGCTGATGGTACGACGCGTTTGACGACGATTGAAGATGCGGTGAACTGGAATGCGAGAAACTTCTTCCGCGGACCCGGATCCTGGAACACGGATATCAGCATATCCAAGTTCTTCCGCATCAATGAGGGTATGAACCTCCAGTTCTCGGCGGACTTCTTCAATGCGTTTAATCATCCGGTCGATGTCAACCCAAATACGACGACCGGGCTGCAGGATCTTAGCCAGCAGGCGAATCCTCCGCGCGTAATTCAGCTGCGCGCGCGTTTCACCTGGTAGCTCGGATCTCTTGCTTTGACGAGCGGCGGCGGCCTTTCAAGGCCGTCGCCGGTTTTTTTCTTGTGTCATGCGACGTTTCTTCCTGAACCTCCTAGCGTTGATCCCTCTCTCCGCCTGGGCCGGCGAGATTATCCTGCCTTCTCCTGCACTCGAGCGTGATGGTCCCATCACTGTCGTATACCGGACGCAGCCTCAGGCGACGGGCAAGGGACAGCTTACGATTCGCTGGACTGACGTCTACAATCGGGTCGTCGAAGACCGGACTATACCCGTGGAACTTGTGGATGAGACCGACATTCAATTCCACCTGGATCTGAGGCGTGCCGTTGGAATGCGCAACACGTTGGAGGTCCGGTTGACCCTCAAGGGGGTGGACCAGGCAGGGAAGCCGGATGAGCGCAACGAATCGGCTCAGGTCTCCTTCATCGCCAAGCCGCCCGACCGGCGCTGGTGGGATTACAACATCATCATGTGGCAGCAGCACCCGCCGCAGGTCTTCCGCGAGCTGAAGGCGTCGTACGGCATAACCGCCGGCCAGTATAGCGGAAGGGCAAAGACCCCGCCGGACTTCCTGCTCTCGAACGATCTACGCTGGTACGCGGAGAATATCGCGACGGATTTCTACGCGGAGTACCACCGCTTCCGCCGTGATCGCAAACCTCAATGGTCCTTCCTCCAAGCCAAAGAGCTGTATAAAAAGGATCCAACGAGCAAGGAGGCGTTCAAGCGCCACCCCAGTCTGTCCGACCCCGTCTGGCTGCAGAAGATTCACGACCGGCTGGTTGAGTCGGCCCGCTATCACTCACAATTCCGGCCTCTGTTCTATAGTCTCGCCGATGAGTCAGGCATCGCCGATCTGGCTGCATTCTGGGACTTTGACTTCTCCGATCATTCGCTTGCGGCAATGCGCGCGTGGCTGAAGGAGCGGTACACGACGCTTGCGGCCTTGAACGCTCAATGGGGAACGAGTTTCACGTCGTGGGACCTCGTCATTCCCGAAACAACGAACGAGGCCATGAAGAGAAAGGACGATAACTTCTCGTCCTGGTCCGACCATAAGGAATGGATGGACATTGCGTTTGCCCGTGCTCTGAAGATGGGCGCGGAGGCAATCAATTCCGTTGATCCGGAGGCCTATGTCAGCATCGGCGGAGCCCAGATGCCCGGCTGGGGCGGATACGATTATGCCCGCATCACAAGCGCACTCTCTGCCATCGAGCCCTACGACATTGGCAACAACGTCGAGATCATCCGCTCGCTGAAGCCGGATATGGTCGCGATGACTACGGCCTTTGCCAAGGGGCCGTGGGAGAAGCACCGCGTCTGGTATGAGCTGCTCCATGGTCATCGCGGAATCATTATTTGGGACGACCAGGCGGATATTGTCAGCAGGAAGGATCTGTCGGTTGGAGAGCGAGGCAGGGAAGTCAAATCCTACTACAACGAGCTGAGATCGGGCATTGGAGCGCTACTGATCAACAGCGCCAGAGAAGTGGATCCGATCGCCATCCACTATTCGCAGGCAAGCATGCGCGTGGAATGGATGCTTGCGCAGAGGCCCAAGGGCGAAGCGTGGGTGGAGCGGACATCCGCCCTGGAGCGGCAGGACAGCGAGTTTCTCCGTATCCGAGAGTCGTGGTGCCGCCTCATCGAAGACCTGGGCTTGCAATACAACTTCGTCTCATACAACCAACTGGAAGAGGGCGAGCTGATGAAGCGCGGATACAAAATTCTGGTGCTTCCGCGGTCGTCAGCGTTATCGGCTGCTGAAGTTCAGGCGATCCGGACGTTTGTCGAGCAGGGCGGAGTCGTTCTGGCCGATGGCGAGCCCGGAGTGTTCGACGAGCATTGCCGCCGTCTCCCTCAACCTTCTCTCCGCGATTTGTTCGAGGGCTCCGGATCCGGCCGCAAAGGGAAGGCCATCCGTGTCAGCTTTGATACTCTGAACTACCATCAGCAAAGACTCGTCGGCCGGGAAGGCGAGACACACAAAGCGATGCAGGCGATTGTGACCGAGGCGGGAGTTCAACCGGCATTCCGGCTGACGGATGCGTCCGGACGGCCTCCTGTCGGGATTGAGCTGCATCGGTTCCGGAATGGCGGCGTCACGATTCTGGGGCTTCACACCAACCCGCAGCTGCGTGTCAATGAACTTGGGCCTCCCGAGTTCAAGTCGAATGAACGCTTTGAGAAACCGAAGGAAGTTACACTCACGCTTCCCACAGAGATGTTCGCGATCGATGTGCGCACCGGAAAGTCGTTGGGCAAGCAGTCGCGAATCGTGGTGACGGTTGATCCATTTGAACCCACTCTCATCGCGGTTTCACCCATGCCGATTCCGGAACTGGAGATATCGGCGCCGGCCCGCTCCGCTCGTGGCGAGAATGTCTTTGTCGGGATGCGCCTTTCGAGCGAATCCCTTGCGGACAAGCACGTGCTACGCTTCGAGTGTTTCGGGCCGGACGGTCAGAAGGTGAGCCATTATTCCGGCAACGTCCTTGCGGCGAAGGGAGTGGCAGGCCGTCTCATTCCGCTTGCCACGAACGACCCAGCCGGGCGCTGGACGGTTCGGGTGACCGATGTCCTTTCCGGTCAGACGAAAGAGGCGACAATCGATGTCCGCTAGGATCCTGTTATCCCTGTTGTTAATGCCGCTGCTTGCGAGTGCAGCGGCTGACTTGCGCTGGCTCCCCGAACATCTCCGGCCGGATCCATTCGGAGGCATTGTCCGGGCGGACGGTCCGGGGCAGGCGCGCGAGACCCGCATCGAGCTCAGCGGGGCGAGGGATGGCTACGTATCGTGCCACATCCTCGTGAGTCCCCAAGCCGGACGCCAGTTCACGTTGACAGCAGAGCTTCAGGGCCTTGAGCTGGAGCTGTTCCGCGAATGGTTCCACTTCATGCCTTCAAGGAAGGAGTGGTATCCGGACGCGCTGATCCCGGTCAAGATGCCCTACTCGTCCGTACTGCCCGACCCCGAGAACAAGATCGAGAATCAGCGCACTCAGGCGTTCTGGCTCGATATCTGGATCCCGAAGGAGGCAAAGCCGGGCGTCTATGATGGCAAGGTCGTGCTGAGGGCCTCCGGCAGGACGTCCACGCTACCACTCCGAATCCGCGTACTGTCTGCGATCGTGCCTGCTGACGACGTGGTGATTCCCGATCACAATTCGTACGGCACATTCTGGCTGAACGCGCAGTACCCGAAGTCGGAAGATTTGTTCCGCCTGATTCATGCCTACCATCGAATCTTCTACGAGCACCGGGGAACCTTTCATCAGCTCGGCTACGGACACGGGGGAAAGGTAGCCCCCGAGTTTGCGCCGGAGTTGACCGGCAGCGGGCGGACTCGCAGGATCAAGAGCTGGGACCTGTACGACCGGCACTACGGGCCGCTGCTCGACGGAACCGCATTTGCGAACACTCGCCGTGGTCCGCGTCCGATCCCATTCGTCTACTTGCCAATTAATCCGGAGTGGCCCGCCTCGTTTCTATGGTGGAACGAGAAGGGCTATGAAACTGAGTTCGTCAACGTCGTGCGCGAAATGGAGCAGCATTTCCGCGAGAAGAATTGGACTCAGACCCGGTTCGAGCTTTTCTTTAATCACAAGAAGCGGTACAAGGCGTTCCCCTGGGACGGCGACGAGACCCGCTTCCCGGAAGACAACCGCTACTTCGTGGAGTATGGGCGGTTAATGAAGAAGGCCATTCCCGCCGACTCCCCTGTCAAATGGGTCTTTCGTACGGACACGAGCTGGACGATGGCCCAGCAGTTCAAGGAGCTCGAAGGCGTCATCAACTTTTGGGTCGCAGGAAGCGGCATGCTTAGTCTCTACGATTGGGCGCCTAAGCTGATCCGCAGCAGGGGCGAGATCTTGTGGACATACGGAAGCCCGCCAAGAGTCAACGACAACTCGGCAGCGATTACTTCCGAGCTGCTGAAAGCGTGGCTGTACGGCGCTTCCGGATTCGTCCACTGGCTGGCTGTCTCTCCTGGCGACGACCCGTGGTTTCAATTCACAGGGGGGGCCACAGCGCTCGTATATCCGGGCACTCGATTCGGAATCAATGAGCCGATACCCGGCATTCGCCTGAAGATTCAGCGCAACTGCGTGCAGGACCTGAATCTGCTGGAAGCGGTTAAGGACCGGGTGGATCGGGAGGAGTTGACACGGCTCTATAACGGAACAAAGCCGAATGATTGGTGGACCCGGAACAGCCCTCTGCTGAACCGTCCGCCGCAAGACTGGAACAACGCCGACATTGGCGACGCTTTGAAAGATCACAGGAAGGTCCAGCGACCTAAGGACGCATCTGCCTGGCAGCGGGTGCGCGAGTATGTTTTGAAGATTGCCGGAGGTGAGGCATGAAGGCCCGGTTGCTTCTTACCTTCTGGATTTGCGCAGCTTGCTATGCTTCGGGGCAGACGAAAACAGCGGAAGAACTCGATCAGGTGGCGCGAGTTGCTTCTGTGATGGTCGATGGAGATGTTTGCGAGCGTATTCTTACGCCGCGGGCGGCTCAGCACCTTCTGAAGGTAGATCCGCGCGATCAGTGGGCAGCCTCCGACAATTTTGACGTCAACCACGACGCCTACATTCAGATCAAGAAGACCCTGATCCGGCTCGGGCGTCTGGGTCCGCCCCATACTGACGTCAACCTTTGGATGCCCGTTCCGGGCGACCCCTCGCGGATTCAGGTCATGATCCGTAATGTAAATGAGATCAGCCAGTTCTGGACGTGGGGAGATCTTCACCAGCCAATGCCGCCGGAAATGAAGGAAGTGCTGACAACGGGCAAGCGGAAAACCGTGATGCAGAAGCCCAATTTCATCTCAGTGCTCGCGCCGGTATCGAACAGCCTGGGTGATGTGGTTGGTTTGGTGGAAGTGGTCAAGCAGCTTGTCGACGACCCCCACGGAAATGTGAAGTGAGAAGAGTTACGCTGCTGCTGACGTTTATTTTGGCGGGCACTCTCGCCGCCCAGGTGTACTCACCCTCCGTTCTACTTAAAGACCAGCCGGACTCAACGGATCTCAAACGGTTTACGGAAGCGATTTACCGGAACGCCAATGCCAAGACCGCACGAGAACGCGCCGAGGCCATCTGGCGCTTCTTCCTGACTGACGGACGTTTCGTAAGGCCCGGATTTTGGTATCACATCGCTGGCTGGGCTTACGAGGAGCCAACCGGGGAAGTGCTGGACCCGATCAAGCTGCTGAACAGCTACGGCTTCGGTCTCTGCTACCACATCGCTCCTCTGCTCGAAGCCGTGTTTGAAGCGGGAGGCTTCGAGGACGCGCGAGTGTGGTTTCTCACGGGGCATACCGTCGCGGAAGTCTACTACGACGGAGCATGGCATTACTTTGATTCCGACATGATGGGCTATAACGTCGCGGGTGACGGGCCGTTCCGTGGAAAGCCGGTCGTTTCCGTGCGCCAGCTCGAACGGGATCCCAGCATTATTCTCGGCAAGATGAGCGGGCCAAAATCTGTCCGTCCCGGCGTTGTAGACACTCCGTGGTATCCCGCTGACGTCCGGGCCGGTGCGATGAAGGGTCTAGCGTCCCTATTTACCACAACCGACGATAACTTCCTCTTTCCCTACACGCGCTACTCCCTCGGCCACGATATGAGCTATGTCCTCAGACCGGGAGAGAAGCTGATTCACTACTTCGCGCCGGAAGAGCCTACTTTGTATTACTTGCCCTATGTCTTCGACGGGCGCGCATGGAGCGAATTTCCGCGCGAGATCGCAAGGTACAAGATCCGTACCATGGACGGGCCGCGGAGCCAGAAGGATAACCGGCTATGGGGAACAGGGCGCATTGAGTATACGCCGCCGGAGATTGGCTCCGAACGAGTCCTGCAGTTCGATATGCCCAGTCCCTGGGTAATCATCGACGCGCACTTTCTCGTAAGGCTGAATTTGCCATCACAGAACGATTCTGTCGTGGTCGAAACGTCTGTGGACGGCGAGGAGTGGAAGCTGGCAGGGGAGCAAACCGGACCTTACGAAGGCGAATGGAACGTGGAGCCCGCGACCATCGTCCGCAGCGCGAATGGCCGCCTCACCGCTGTGACCGGTCATTATGGGTACAAGGTGCGAATTACCCGGCGCGGAAACGTCCCGATCCATGCACTCAAGCTCGTGACCCGATTCCAGCTGAATCCGCGCACGCTGCCGGCGCTTCAGCCTGGAAGCAACGAACTGGTCTATCGTTCTGGACTGCAGCAAGAGAGAGTTGCATTGCGTCCTGCCCTCCGGCGGCTGGCCTCTGACGGCCTTGAGCTCGTCGAGGAGCAGGGACAGGAGATGCTGCGACCGAAAGATGGCGGAGGCGAGACTGTGATTGAACTGAGCGCCGGCGGCAAGTCGCTTCTTGGGTTCGATGCCGGCGCCAGGTTCATCCATGTGACTGGAGGGCTCGCTCCTGACAAACTCACGGCCGAAACGCGCCGTACTTCTGTTCGGACCAAGCCGGGAACGACTTCGATCGAATGGGCACTTTCCCGCAGCGGACCTTGGCGGACGTTGTGGACTTACCCAACTAAGCCAGAATGGCGCGACAACGATCCGATTGATCGCGTCCTGAACTGGCCTGAAGCGTTCGCTTCAGTTCGGGAGCTGCCTCAAGGCGTCAAGAGCGTATACGTCCGCTTTCGCAGCACGGGACCTTGTCTGGATAACGTGCGTCTCGCAGCTTTGACTGCCGGGCCTACGCCAAAAGGGAGACTTAAGATCACGCACACTTGGCGGGAGCAGGGAAGCGTGCGGCAGCACCATGAGCTCGTCGACGCTTCCACAAAGGAATACAGCTACGTAATTTGGACTGGTCAGGATGTCCACAACGAGTCGGTCACGTTCGAATCCGTACCATAGCGCTCAGACGAGCCTCGCGCTTTACCTTACGAACTCCACGTAGCCGTGCTTCTCGAGGAAACGGAAGTAGGCAACGAAGTTGAAGGTCGTCGGCCCAAGCTCCATCTCGGTAAGGTGGATCACTTCGGCGAGGTTCCGTTTTCCGTCGCACCAATACAACGCGATTGTTGGCACGGTCGCCCAGGCGCCGGACGGCTGGCCCTCCCATTTCTCGCGGGGCAGGTCATCGAGCGGCAGCGTTCCAAAACGCTTCCGTTTGACCACAATCTTCGCGGCTTCGGCTTGATCGGGGCGAACGCGTCGTATTGGTTTGAGCTCGCCCGTATATCCAAGGATTTGAGCGCGACGATTCGCGACCGTGTTGCATCGCTGACGCTGAGTTTCTGCGAAGTCCTTCAGACGTTCGACCATTGGCTGTAAGAGCTCTGCTACCGCTGTCCTGCGGGACTCCGGTACAAGCCGGAGCACACTCGTTACTGCCTGCCGTTCCCGGTCGACTGCATAGGCAATACGGTCCTCTCCATCCGCGAGGATTGATGACAGAGTTTGTAGGTCCCTTGCCTTATCGATCGAATCGAGTGCCGCTGCCGCCTGCTTCAGGATCTCTCCATATCCCCGGGTCTCGCTCAAAGCAGCGAGCCAAACAGCTTCCGGCTCCTCTGCGTTTGCGATGTAGTAGAGGAAGGAAGCGACGACGACAGAGAGATCGCGCAGGGAACGGGGATCGACGCGATCCGGCGTGTCCGCGCTGTTGTGATGAGTCTCCACTCCGCTCCCGCTATAACTCCAGACGGTCGGGATACCAACCATCGGCTCCGCGAGGTAGGTGTCGGTGCCCGTCGCGAATCGCTTCTCATGCCACGGGCGCTTCACCGTCGGGAAATAGGTGGAGGCCAGCTTCAGGATGAAGGCGTCGGTGAAGTCTTTGGATACATGCGGATTCAGATGGAAGGAATACTCCGTTCCTGCAAGCTCGTACGAGGCGGCCGGCGTGTCAACACAGAAGGCGGCCATCGTCTTTTTAATACGGCTCGGGTTGGATGCGACGTAATGCATGGATCCATACATTTCGCCCATCAGCAGGACCCGGATGCTTCGACGGGGTCTCGGCAGCTTCCCCGCGGCGATCAGCCGGTTAAGTGTGCCCAGCGATTCGAGCGCAGCCGCCACGCCTGTCGCATTATCCTGCGCTCCCTGCTCCGATGTATGTGCCAGCGTCAGGACTTCTTCGGGTCCGGTTCCTGGGATCACACCTGTGACATACGGGTAGGACCCCTTGTAGTACCGCGTGTCCACCGTCGCTTTCACGCGCACCGCGCCGCTCTTCAGCAGATTGAGAAGAAACTTGAACTGGCGCGGCGTGATGGAGAACGACAGGAGAGGAGTGCTGCTTTTTGTATATGCCCAGCCGTTGTCGCCCCAAGCGTTGATCCACTGCCGGTCGTCTTCCAGGTTTGGATTCTCAGTAAATGCGTTGATCGCCCCTACGGCATTGGTCTTTGCCAGCAGCCACTTATAACCCGCGGGATTCACGTCCATCAGCGCGATCTTGCCGCGCAAATCGAGCTTCTCCAGGTTGCGCAGCTTTTCCCGACTCACGAAGACGATCTCTGCCTCAATTCCTTCGGGCGGTGTTGGTCCGCTCCACATGCCCAGAGACGCCGGCGTCTGCTCGTAATCGGCCAATACTCGCTGCTCCGGCGCGACGCCCGGGCTTATGATTTCCAGCCTGGCTGACTTGGCATCCCAGGCAAGAGGCATTGTCCAGTAGCCGTACTGCGTTTCACCATCGGCGGGAGGATGCACGATCTCGACCTGCTCCAGGCCGATGCTCTTCATCGTGTTGCTGAGGTATTGCGCCGTTTTTTCGAAGTACGGAAAGGTAAAAAAGCGGTCCGTGGCATAAACAGACCGCATGTAGTCCATCGCTTTTGCGGGCTGCAGCTCCTCGCGTATCCGTTTCACGAGATCGTCCAGGGCGAGGGGCTTGGCATCTTTCGATGCGTGCGCGGCTCCCGAAGCGGTAACAAACAAGATCAGTGTGAATAAGTGCAGACTGGAATTGCGAGGAAACACAACTTCATTCTACCGAGCCTCGCCAGGCTGGCATTGATTTGTTCAGCTAGTGGCCGCTTCACGCGGAATGCCGCAAAGCGGTGGAGACCCGGCGAAGGCGGACCAAGGCCGCCTGGAAGCTGCAACTGCCGGGAGCGAGGCTAATCGATCAAGCCGTTTCTGATCGCAAACCGGACCAGCTCTCCGGAGCTGTGAAGGTTCAGCTTTTCCATGATACGTCCGCGGTGCGCTTCTACCGTGTAGACGCTGAGATTGAGGCTCGTCGCGATCTCCTTGTTCGTTTGTCCCTCGGCGATGCGCTGGAGAACCTCGCGTTCGCGGCTGGTGAGCAGGTCGATGGGATTGGTGACGTGACGGCGGTAGTCGTTCAAAACGGCGTCGGAGACTGCGGGACTGATGTATCCTTCGCCTTTCGCAAGGGAACGAATGGCGGAAATAAAGTCGTGCTCACCGGAATCCTTGAGCAGGTATCCGCGAGCGCCGGCCCGGAGAATCTCGCGCACGTAGACAGCATCTTTGTGCATCGACAGCGCCAGCACTCGAACCTTCGGAGCTTCCTGAGCCAGCCGCCGGGTCGCTTCGATCCCGTTCAGATTCGGCATCGTGACATCCATCACAACGATGTCGGGCTGAAGGGCGATCGATTTCTCGACCGCCTCTCGCCCATCGGATGCTTCGCCGATTACTTCCAGATCGGGCTGAGCGCTCAGCAGCGCTCGAAACCCGCTTCGGACTACAGAATGATCGTCCGCTATGAGAATACGCGTTCGCTTAACTGCTTGCACAAGCTAACCTGCGTACTGGTATCCTGGCTTCAATCCGGACACCGCCAGCCGGGCCGTTCGTCACACTCAGCTCACCGCCTGCTTCCCGGGCCCGGGCCCTCATCCCAACCATTCCCAGACTGGAATGTGAAAAAGGCTCACTCTGCGCAAGCCCTCGGCCATTATCTTCAATTGTAAGACGGACCGAGGAGCGCTCGAAATGCAGACCCATCTCGACGACGGTCGCTCCCGAATGTCTTGCCACGTTCGTCAGCGCCTCTTGCGCGATACGGAACAAATGCGTTTCCGTCTGGTCCTCCAGGCGGAAATCAAGGTTGGAGTCGTAATTGACCGAAATGCCTGTTCGCTGCGAGAAGCCTTCCGCCAGCCACCGGAGTGCAGCATCGAGGCCGAAGTCATCGAGGATCACCGGGCGCAGCAATTGAGACAGCTCGCGCACATTTGCTATTGCGCTGTCGACGAGATTGAGCGTATCCGAGCGGCGCGCTAAAAAGTGCGGCTGCTGCAGGTTAGCCCGGATGGCGGCGAGGGTTTGGCCGAGCTCGTCATGCAGTTCATGAGAAAAACGTCTGGCCGCCTCTTCTTGGGTCTGCAGCATATGCCACGAGACCCTGCCGAGCTCACTGGCTTGCCACTCCATCTTCCGGACGCCCGCTCTTGCCATTTGAATCGTCAACCCGGCAAAAATAACCGACAGGACAAAGCAG
>Ga0207874_1001288_pt1 | contig 29428 bp, 31 predicted proteins | sample HigsolmetaAR201D_FD_184833 | JGI IMG/M metagenome (GOLD analysis project Ga0207874, IMG submission 184833) | Ionic liquid and high solid enriched microbial communities from the Joint BioEnergy Institute, USA - AR20-1-D (SPAdes) (version 2) ...
AGCCTGAATTACCAAACCCCACACGAGTTTGTGGGAAACCTGACCAACGAATTAACATCCGAGGCCAGAATCTCTAGTCCTTACTGGTAGGAAATTCCCGGACAGGTCACTGCCATGCGCGCCGGAGGAAGGTCATCGCTGGGAAGCCTCCTGCGATGGATCTTTCCGGCTAAGACCTGCGAGTTCGTCGAGCAGCTTGTCGGCATCGGCTTTCATGAACCGACCGTTGACGGACTTGCCGCCCGCCAAGATGCTCACATCCACGGTCTCCAGCTTCTCCTCGAGCCGCTTGCATCGCTCAGCCAGAGCGTCCCGGGTGTATTCGGCGACATCCGCGCGGGCGATGGCTTCGTCGCGCTCGCGCTCGAGCTGCGAGATGCGGTCGACGGCTTCAGGGAGGTCGAGGATACGGATTTCGAGTTCAGGCATCGCCGTCCTCCCCGTCCTCTTCGTTCGTCATGATCTCAGCCGTCATCCGGACCTTGGGCTTGCCATCCTGCATCGAGTAGGTCGGCACGAGGCAGGTCATCAGCCGATACATCGAGAGGACTTCCTCGATGCTGTAGCCCTTCGCCAGCTCGTCCTGGACGAACTCGCGGACCATGCGGGCGACCTTCTTGAATTCCGACTCCAGCGCCTCCTTGAGCACCAGCTCGGCACGCGTGTTCGCACGCGAGGCCGTCAGATGCTCATCGAGGAACAGAGGCTGCAGCGGCTGCTCCTTCGGGGCCTCAGCCTCCGGCTGCAAGGATTCATTCGCGGCTGTCTCTTCGGCCGCTGGCGCGGCGCGGCGGTTGCGCTTGCTCATGGTCTCCTCCCTGTCGCGGCCCCAGCGGCCGCTTCATGACCATGTTTTGGCAGCGAGACGCGTCACGCAAGAAAAGGACTATCTCCCGGCGGCCCGCAGGTGCCTGTAGGCTTCGAGGCTGTAGACGTTGCCGTCGCGCAGCACGTGAGAGCGCGGCTCCAGCTGGTCGCGCTCGGCGAGAGCGTGCCAGCGGTCCATCACGTCGGCGAACCAGTGCCTCAGATGACAGACGACCCAGAGGAAATCCAGCGGCAGCCCCGGAGCCGACTGCGCCGCATATGCCCGCCATTCCCACTGCCTGGCCTCCGCATACTCGAGGCTCAGGCCGTCGGGGATGCCCAGCAGGACCGCCGTGTCCGCCTTGCGCTCCCGCATCGTCTGATACAGGTGCCTCGCGATGGCCTCGTCATCCAGGCCGATCCGGCGGAGCAGCAGCAGGTCGCGGTAGTCCTTGAGCCTCGTGTTGTCCATACCCAGCGTGGCGATGGCGGCGAGCTTGTCGGCGGCCTGCGCCTCGAGCGGCTGCGCCCACGCCACGAAGGACGGACCCTTGAACATGGAGCGGAACTCCCGCTTCACGCTGCCCTCGGGGAGCGCCCCGAAAGACACGTCCACGTGCGTGTCCACGCGGGTCGCGCCCAGCTTAGCGACGACGGGCACTCGGAAGCCCTGTCCTCGGCCGCCCATGCTCATGGGCCGGACCTCGCCGGGAGTCCACATGATGCCGTGCTGGCGGAGCAGCCGGGCGGCTGCCCCGACATCTCCGTAGATTTCCACGGCCGAGACAGGCTCCATGAGCATGATGTCGGCATCCCCCGTCTGGCGCTCCGTCTGTCGGTGCAGGAGACCGCCCTTCACCACGAAGGGGGTCTCGCTGACCTCCGTCAGCGCCCACAAGATGCTCTCTGCGACGAAGCGCTCGGTCGCCACCCGCACGTCGATGCGGTGCGCTTTTGCGATGCCGCGCACGCGCTCGGCGAGGCGGAAGCCCCTCTTGACAGGTTCCGGCAATCCATCGTGGTAGCGCAGCTTCATGCGTCCCTCCCATGCTACATGCTCTGGGAGGGACGTTCAGCGTCGGCGATGCATGAGACAAAGCGCCGGCGGCTACCTGCGGGAGAGGGCGCGCGACAGCTCGCGCTGGAAAGCGGCTGCCGTCCCGGCGGTCGCTATGGCCCGCATGATCTGCATGTCATAGCGGTAGCGAGGCTTGTAGCGAACCGAGTCTTTCATGGCGACGAGCAATTTCGGACGGTTCGAGCCGCGGGGCCGGACTGTGATGACTCCGCGCCTGCGCTTCTTCGCCGCCTTAGTGAGCCGCGGCCGCTCCCAGTAGCCGCGCAGACCCCTGACTTCGCCAAAGAAGATGCCCGGACGATTGCGGCTGTGCGTCACCCACCGGTAGTCGGGAAAAGGTCCATAAGCTCCGGCGGCGCGCTGATTTCGGACGGCGATGCGCTTCTTCCGCAGCTCAGCCCGCGCCTTGCGCTCATCGCGGTGACGCTTCGATGTACGAAGAAGGAAGCCCTTGTCCACGCCGCCGAAGCGCGTCAGCTTGTCGGCATGGGCGAAAACGTCCCACTTGCCCGAGCCGGGGTCTCCGGCACCGCGTTCGCCTCCAAAGATCTGATACTGCAGATAGGCCGCCTGCACGGGCTGAGCGCGGACCTCAGACGACATGCGCTCGCCGTCGGCAGGCTTTGCCTTGTTCACCACCCAGGCTTTGTTCGTGAATGGGACCGGTCGGTCGAAAGCTTCCTTGTTGTGCTCGATGAGCTGCTTGCGAGCCTCGAAAGCTATGCCGTTCAGCCATCCGGCGGCGGCCTTGGGCAGCGCCTTCTTGCTCACGTCGTCCAGCTGACGCTCAAGCTTCTTGAAATCGACGTCGAATCCGATGCTGAGTCCTGCATCCATCTCACCGCTCCAGAAAAAAGCCCCGGCCGCGAGTCCTGGACTCAAGCGTGCCGGGGACAGGTGCCCCTCCGGAACACAAAGAGGGGTCAGGACACCCTGATGTTGAGGCCGAATCCTGTCGGCCACAAGTCCTATGTCGACGTCGGACGAGGGTATGTCATCCGCTCCACCTGAGCCTCCTGCCGCTGTGCGAGAAAGGCGGGCAGCACCAGCGCGCATGATATGTCCAGCTCCGACCGCCGGAGGTCCGTGTCGCCGTCGAGGATCGCCTGCAGCACGCAGTCGATGGCAGCCTCGCGGGCCTCCCGGTCGTCGCGGTCGGTCGCGCACAGAACGGCCCCGGCGGACACCGTCTCGTCCCATGCGGCCAGCATCCACGCGATCGCCGCTCGCAGGTCGGTCGCGAGGACGCACTCTCCGGCGATGTATGCGTCGAGGACAGAGCGAGGCGTGTCCATGTCAGTGCTCCGTCTGCGTCGGCGGCTCGCCGAGGTCGTCGACGAGCGTCGTGATGGTGATGGTCGCCCCGTGGCCGCGCTCCACTTTCAAAACCGCGGACCGCCGGAGGATGCCCTCGATGGCCGCGATGCGTTCGAGCGTCCGGCCCTCGCGCTCCACCTCGCGACCCGCGTCGCGCAGGCGGTCCATGACCGCGACCCGCAACGCGTTCTCCCGGCTCCAGCCGATGAAAGCCATCACGGCCGCGGCCGTTGCGAGGCCGGGCTGGAAGACCAGAAGGAAGGCCGACAGGATCAGTCCAGCGGAGAGAGCGGTGCGGAGTATGGGCTGGCTCATGACGCAGACTCCAGCGCGGAGATGCGCATTCCGTAATCTAAGAGCGTATTGTCGACGACATCAGCCCAAGCCTCGAGATCAGCGACTTTGACTTCGAGAATGTTAATGCGGCCGTCGAGATCGTCGATCTGAGACTGCAGATAGCTGAGAAGACTTGCTGCGCCGGACGACGCGAGCACAGCCGCAAGATCCGGCGGCGTGCCGAAAATCGCCGCCGCAAGATTGCTGTTTTCTGTGTTCAGTACTTCCACGAATCCTTCGTCTTCATCTTCATGTGCATGTGCGCCGTACGTGACGACGGCGAGCGGACGCTGTCCAGTGTAGCCGCCATGCTGAAGCCAGCGGGTATCCTCCTGCTCGAATACTTGGCTGTAGAAAGACGTGAAAAAGGTGCCGTCTCCAAGAGCGTTGACCAGCGAGTGTGGCGCTCCGCCGCCGTCGCGCCACGGACCCCATACTGAGCACGAAAACGAAAGACCGGTCGTGTCAAAGACCGAAAGATTCGTGGACCACGGCGAACTGTACGGGCCCGACTCGTATTCCGAGCACATGAACGTATTTTGATAGATGCGCTCGACGAGATCCTTCAGCTCGCCTCCGTCACCCCCGCCGCCGCTGCCGCTGCCGCTGGCAACTATCTGCTCGAGATTGTCGAGCCGGACCGCGACGCTTGCGAAATCAGCCGACTTGCTCATCTCGTCCTCCCGCGCGGCAGCCTGCGGTCTCGCCCGTAGATCGCCGGGTCGAGGGCAGTCTGCGCGGCCTGCTTCTCAAGCTCCTGCCTGATGCGCTCGTCGATCCGGCGCTCATCTTCCGCGAGCTCAAGCAGCTTTTTCGAGACCTCGTCCATCATGCCTCCCTCGGCGGGGTCACGGGCATGCAGTCATAGGCGATCTCGATGTCCGGACCTTCGCCAGCGTGCTCATTCATGATGTCTACTAGCGTCACCGCAGCCTCGTGGCACTCCGCTTCCGACGTGAGATGCGCGACATACGCCGGGGTGCACACGTCCCCGCTGCACACTGACATCAGCAGCACCCACATTCGCGTCAGCCACATGGCCGTTCTCCCCTGGTAGCTTCGAGAGGAGGCTCCGCGGGGGGCATGCAACTTTCAAACCGCGGTCAGTCGAACAGGCTCATCTGGTCAGTAATGCCCGCTCGATACGCCAGGCCCGCTGGCGCTTGCCTCCGGTAGCGGGCGGCGAGCCGGACGGACTCGGCGGCCAGCCCCGCATTCCGGCACACAGTCTCCGGATGCATCGCCGCAAGCCTGTGCCCGAGGCGTGCGTCGGCTTTGCTGAAGCCCCTGTCGTTCGCGAGCTGCGCTCGGTCCGGGTCCTGGCGGGCGACCACCCGCAGGATTTCCAGAGCCGCCGCGACTGCTTTCTTGCTAGTCACCCCGTGAATCCTTGGACAGACGTTATTTTTCGCTGGAGTAACGGGTGGAGGCCGGGCATTACTGAACGTCTCCCCGAGATGCCGTCCGGTGGCGGGGCTTGATGGACACGCCGGACTGGTCGACGAGCGTCGCAAGCTGAGCCGGATCGCCGCCGCGTCCGATGCGCTGCAAAACCTTGCGCTGGGCGGCAGCCGGATCGCAATCCTTGGACACCAGCAGCCGGACGGCGCCGCGCAGGATCCGGCGCAGCAGCTCTTCCGGCTGCATCGGCTCCGGCTTCTCGACGGCCTCCTCTAGCGGCACGGCGAGCTCCCGGCGGGCCGCCTCGGACTCCTCCGGACCCATCTGTCCGAGGTCGAGCAGCAGGCGCAGGTCAGCACGCCGGGCGCGGACCGCCTCGCGCGCGTCCTCGGCCTGAAGGCGCACCAGTTCGAGCATCGCCGACACGGCTCCGCATATGGCGTAGTCGACCTGGTCCGCCTCCGGCACGCCCCGCGCACGCAGGCGCTTGCGGTAGCGCCGCTGCCGCTCCCGGTGCGCCTCTCTCGTGCGTGTCCTCTCCCTCTCCATCGTCCTCTCCCGTCACCCCGAGTCCATGCGTCACGCGTGACGTTTCACGGCGGAGCGTGACGCTCATCGGCGCAAGCGACAATCCGTGATGACGTGCGTCTACTTGAGAAGCCTTGGCCGGAGACGGCCGCTCCGTGCGCGGGCGGTCACCGTGTCAGGGACTCCGGCACGTCCAGCGAAGATGCGGCCCAGGACTCGCCTGATCTCGTCGGCCCCGGGCGCGTCGGTCGCCAGGATCGCGAGTGCGGCATCCGCGAGCGCGTCACGGATCGCCCCGTCGGTCGGCTGCGGCGACCCGGACTCCATCGCCTGCCGCTGGCGCTCCCTGCGGCGGCGAGACGCGTCACGGTAATACGCGCGGCGCTCGTCCGGGGGAAGATCGCGGATCCCCGGCTTCCGGCCTGCGGTCAGATGTGCGTAGAGCTGCGCGAGCGCGTCCGACATGTCACTCCTCCTTCGGTTCGTCCTTTTCGAGGATTGGGGCCGCCGGCGGAAGGGAACAAGTGAGTTGTGTTTGACGCGTCAAACACGAAATCAGTCGCGCCTGAAACGGGCGGGCAGGGGAGGGAGCTGGCGGACTCATGATGGCGGAGCCTGTAGACATAAGGCGGAGCCAGGGGCGAAGGCCCAAGGATTCGATCGGAGACTGATGGCGCGGGCGTCCTCGACAGGCGGAGGACTCGAATCCTCCAGAACGTGAGGCCTGGCAGGACTGGCACTGACCTGCATGACAGGCACGGCCTAAGGACCAGCCCGTAGGGCTCTACCACGGCAAAAAATAAATATCCGGCTGGCTCCCGATGCGCTCCGCGGAGCCGGGATCTGATACGGACCAGGAGCCTGCAGGGCGGAGCCAATTTCGACTCCGTTTCTCCCTTCTGCTAGGATCTGTGCCCGGGCGGCCGTCTTCAGAGGCCCTGTTTGCCCAGTAATTGCTGGGCTTCGTCAACAATGATTTCGTCCCAGATTCCGCAAATCGGCTCTCCGGCCCGGATCTATTTCGTCCCAATTTCCGCAATTTCGTCCCATGCATGCGCGGAGATGGGACGAAATAAGGCCCAAAGGTCTCCCCGATGCGTCACGCCGAGAGGTCGGAATGCCTTGTGCCGCAAGGCATTCGGGATTTCGTCCCATGTTCCGGAATGGCGGGACAAAATGATTTCGTCCCACGCATTCGAGATGATGGGACGAAATGCTTGACGCATGCTCGCCGACGCTCAACCTTCGAATGGGAGGAACGAGAGGAGGCCCACATGCTGCATACCCCGAGACCGCCAGTTGGAGCGAGGCCGGTCCCGCCGAGGACCCCGGGCGGGCTCTTCCGTCCTCGGCCAAGAGGCGATCTCGCCAAGGCGCTGTCCTCGCGCCGGGCGATGGAGGTCGTCGCCCCGGAGTCGCCGCGGCCGTCCGAGATGATGGAGGGCGTGACCGTGAACGGCGAGGACGTGCTGACGGCCGACGATGCCGCGCTGCACGAGCTGCTGATCTCGCACGCATACGCGGAGGACTGCTCGATGCCGGAGGCGATGCACGAGATCGAGATGTCGGCCGCAATCCGCTATCTCGGCGGACGCGTCGAGCGGTCCGACGTGCGCCGCTCGCTCGAGAGGCTCAAGAACACGGCCGTGAGCTTTGGCACCCCTGAGACCCGGCGCTACGAGGATGTGCGCCTGCTGGAAGGCTATGTCGAAGTCGGCCCCGAGCGGGACGTGATCCATTACCGCCTGCCGGAGCCGCTCCGCGTCCTGATGAGCGAGCAGCGAGCCTATGCCTACGTCGAGCTCGCCGCCTTCCCGAAGATGAGGTCGAAGTTCAGCTCGCGTCTCTACCGGGTGCTCGCGCTGCGCGCCAAAGGACAGCCATGGACCCCCGGCGGAGAGAACGTGGTGACCGTCACCGCCACGCCGGACGAGATCGCCCGGTGGGTGGGTTTCCCTGTGAGCCAGGACGGCAGGGTTCATTCCGGCAAGCTCAAGGAGCGCCTGCTGAACAAGCTGGAGGACGACTTCGCGGCCGTCCGTGCCTTCCGGCTCGAATTCCAGCTTGAGCACGGCGGGCGCGGCAACGCGCTCCGCAAGGTCACTTTCCGCCTGCATCTGTCGCCGCCGGAACGACACACCGTGCCGATGTTCTTCAATCCCAAGCAGGACATCGCCCGCATCGGCGGCACGGACGCACCCGAATACCGGGTCGAGTCCAGGACCTGGCGGCGCGCCTTCAAGTCCTACGGCAAGATGTTCGGCATGACGGCACGCGCCATCGCTGACATGTGGCACGTGGCGCTCCATGAGGCGCTCTCCGGGGTCGCTCTCACCGATGGCTATCACACTCGCCGATACCGGGGTCGTCGGCTGCTCGATGCGATCTCCGCGCGCGGGGCTGACTACGCAGCGTGGGGCTTCGTGTGCGAAGAAGCCGATGCCCCGGATCTCGCCCTGAAGTCTCGCGAGATGGGATGGATCGCGCTGGTCGGCGAGGCGGACGAGGCAAGGCTCGCCCGCTCCGGCAAGAAGCCAGCCGAGAAGCCCGCGGCTCCAGCCTTCATCGTCGACGATGCGAAGGAGGCAGTCCCGGCGAAGGCCGAGCCCGTGTCTTTCGAGACGTGCCGGGAGGTGATCCTGACGGTTGACCGGGCGATGACCGTGCACGATGTCGAGTCCATCATCGCGCCAGCGGTGAAGAGCTGGACCTACACTGGGACCCGCGTCGTCACGGTGACGCTCCGCTACTGGGTCGGCGGCGCATACGACCGCTGGACGGTCGGGGCTTTCCTCATGTCCGAGGCCGATCTCGACGGGCTGCAGCGACAGCTTTACAGGTATCTGGACGGACCGGAGGAGCTGGCATGACCATGCATGTGGACGCGCATCGCATCCGCGCCGAGGCCTCGCGCCGCGGATACATGACCGATGAGGACGTGCGCCTGCTGACTGCATACATGTCGGAGCCGGCTCCGCCGCAGGACGTGCCGCCGTCGTTGCGCTTCCTGCAGTCACCGGAGGCGATGGAAGACGGCAGACGTTTCGGTGAGGAGATGCGCAGCCTGTCGCTCTACGGAGGGCGTGCGGAGGCTTTCGTCGAGAGAGAGATCGTTTCGCGCATGGGAGAGCGCTGGCCTCACGTCGCGGCGGCCGACCGTGCCCTTGGCGGCGTGATCTCCGAAGTGGTCCGCAAGGCCGCCCGCCTGCGCGGCGACCTGCCGGGCTGGCATCGCGTCGCGCACGGCATCGCTATCGGGCATCCTCAGGTCGTCGGCGACACTGCCCGCGAGCTGCTGTCGAGGCCCGAGTCAGGGCATGCCTCATATGCCGAGGAGGCTCCCGATGCGTATGCAATGCAGGCGAGCGGCAATAAGGCCGACCGGGACGGTCCTGCGAAGCCGGAACGGAATCCGCTGCCGGAACCCGAAATGGACCCCTTCTCGCCGGACGCGCGAGTCCTGGAGGTCTCGGACGACATCCCTTTCTGAGGTTGACGCCGGGCGGGCGGCGCCGTATTGCGATCGCACTTTATTAGATCCTGTCGGCTATAAGCCCGGCAGGAACGGAGACACGAAGAGCATGGTGAGGACCCTCATACGAATAGCCGGATGACCGCTGCGCCCTTGCCGGGGCGCTCGACCCTGCTTGTCGTATAGAGGAGACCTGCACCATGGCTTTCACCCGCAAGTTCTACACGGCCGACACCCACTTCGGCCACAAGCTCATGATCAATCCGGAGCTTCGTCGTCCCCGTCCTTTTCGGGATACGCGGGAGATGGACGAGTTCCTCATCCGCGTGTGGAACGAGGTCGTCGGGGACGAGGACATCGTCTACCACCTCGGAGACTTTGCTTTCGGCCTGCACGATGGCGACCGGGTTCGCTCTATCTTCGAGCGTCTCAACGGCCGCAAGATTCTCATCCTCGGGAACCACGACTATGCCGCCCGCAACAGGGTCCACCCGGTCGTCGCCGGGCTCGGATGGGAGGAGATCGCGCAGCACTACGAGACCAATGATGAAGGGCATAGGGTCTTTCTGTCGCACTACGCCCAGCGGACGTGGCCCGGCCTCAGGAAAGGGGCTTGGCATTTCTACGGCCACTGCCACGGCTCTCTGCCTCCGCTCGGCCGCTCGAGGGATGTCGGCGTGGACTGCGAGGACACGGGTTATGCGCCGAGGACTTTCAAGCAGCTGACCGCGGGCATGCGCGATGTTCCCGCCGCCTTCGAAGAGGGGGCGTGACAATGAAGCTTTGGGTGCTGTCCGATCTCCACCTCGAAGGGGACGATATGTGGCTGCCGTCGCTGCCTGCGGATGCGGACGTGGCCATCGTAGCCGGCGACGTGATGCCCGGTCCCGGCTATGCCGTCCGCTGGCTGGCTCCGCTCGCGCGCAGGATGCCTGTTGTCTACGTCCTCGGGAATCACGAGTTCTACGGGCACTCAGTGTTCGAGGGACTGGAGTGGGCGAGGGAGTCCGCTGCTGCATACGGCGTGCATCTGCTCGAACGGGATGCGATGGTCCTCGGAGGCACCCGGTTCCTGGGCTGCACCCTGTGGACGGACTTCCTGTTTCACGTCGAGGACGGCGACGACGAGCAGGACCGCGCCGCCGAGGAGCGCGTCGCGAAAGGCGAAGCCGCACGCCGAATGGTGGACTACCGCCGCATCCGGAAGCGTAGGCTGCCTGCGGAGGAGCCGTGGACCCCGGAGCTGTCTCAGGAGACGCACCGCCGCTCGGTCGCGTGGCTCCACGCCGAGTTCCGGAAACCGTTCGACGGGCGGACCGTCGTCGTCACACACCATGCACCGCACAGGCAGTCGGTCCATCCGCAGTTCGCCAGCGACCTGCTGACCCCGTCCTACGTGTCCGACTTGTCAGAGCAGATTGGCCGCTGGCAGCCGGACCTGTGGGTGCACGGTCACGTCCATGATTCATGCGACTACCGTGTCGGCCGGACACGGGTGCTGTGTAATCCCCGGGGCTACGGGCGCGAGAACCACGCGTTCGACCCGGGGCTGGTCGTTGAGGTGTGAGATGGCATGGGAATGGCTGACCCCTGAATACGAGCGCGCCCAGCGCGAGGGCTACGAGCGCATCCGGGCGAAGCACCCGGCCCTCGTGACCGTGCCGTTCGAGTGTTACGCCGGATGGCACGGCATAATCCAGGAGTATTTCGACGAGGTGGACCGCCTGCTTGCCGAGCATCCGGGGAGCACCTATGAACTCCTCCAGGTCAAGGAGAAGTTCGCGGGCCTGCGGCTCTACAGCCGGGCCAGCGACGACATCCATGAGGCTGTGCTTGCGGCCTACGACCGGGCCGCCCGGCTTTCGGAGGTGACCTGCGAGGTCTGCGGCCGACCGGGCGCGCTGCGCAATCGGAGAGGCGCATACATGACGCGGTGCGAGGAGCATGCCGACGGGAGCGTGCCGACGGACCCGGGCCTTTGGAAGGAGCGATGAGATGATGATGACTGACATGTTGCCGGGGCAGCGCGAGAGCGTGCGCCAGCTCCACGCCCCGAGCCTCGAGGCCGCGCTGGAGACGGACGACTACGAGCTGCTCGAGATCGTGCCGCTCCTGTGGACGGGCTGGGCGTGATCCTCGACGACCACGGGAGCCTGCAGTAGGTCAGGCACCCTTCGTCTCCGGAGAGCGCAGCGCCATCTGCCGCTCGTATTCGTCAAGCAGCGCGTTGGTCCAGATTTCCATGCCCTGTGCCTTCAGCGACAGGAACTGCGCCGCGCCGTAAGCGGCCGAGGTGATCTTGGCGACGCGGTTCCGGAGGAAGTCCTCTCGCTGCCGTTCGTTCATGCTGACCGTCAGGTCGAGGTCGTTGCGCATGTCATGAGCGAGGATGACGGACGTGCCTCCGGGAATGCCAGCGCCGTCGAGCACTTCCTGGATCGTCCTGCGCACGTCATGCAGCGACCACCACTCAATGCCGTGCTCGGCCATCAGGTCGCGCCGCTCTGTCCGCTGGACGCGGAATGCTTTCTTCGGCTGCCAGCCTTCCGGACGCTTCGCCTCAACCTCGTCCTTTGCCGCTAGCCGCCGCAGGATGCGGTAGACTCCGGATGCCGACGCATGCACCTCCGGATCGCGCTCGCTCGGGAACGCCCAATCGGCGCGCCCCTTTACCTTTATGCGCTTGCGGACGCGCAGGATCATCTCGGCCGCCCGCGGCGGGATCGGCAGCAGGTGCGCCGAGCCGCCTTTCATCACGCCAGGGTCCCATGAGGCGAGATACCAGCCTTCCCGGTTCGCGTCCGGTACGAGATCGTAGGCGCGCAAGCTCATGCCAGCATTCGCTCGCTGACACGTCAGGCAGAGCCACCATAGTCCGGCTAGCACTCCCGCCCCCACGCCGGGAGCGTTGATCATCCGGCCGGGAAGGGGTTTCTCGAGATACTCCTCGGCGAGGAGGAGGGTCCGGGCGATGTCGGCGAGGCTGGGCTTCCGCTTGCGGGCTTCGATCCGATACGGCGCGCTGAAAAGTTTCCACCAGGGGTCGCTTCCGTCAACTCCTGACTGGCCGGAATGGTTGCGGGACATGTAGCCGTAGACGGAGCGAACGGAAGCCACGAGCTTCTTGGCTGCGCTGATGCCGGAAGACTTCCTCACGGCATCGCGGGCCGCTTCCCATTCGCCGCGGGTGAGCATCGAAGCCGGACGGTCCATGAGGTGGGCGACCTGCTGCTTGGCGAACGTCATCCGCAGCTCTCTGACGGATGACGGCTTGAGAGGTTTCTCCGCTCCGGCGGCCGTCCGCTCCTCAAGCATGCAGTCCACGCACTCCCTGAATGACCATGTGTTCGCGTTTGGCCGGAGGGCGGCCAGCGCGTCGAGGTGCGACAGGCCAGCGTGCCGGTGGCGGACATACTCCTTTATCTTGTCGGAGGTGACCTGCTTGGGATGCTGGCTGTCGAGGTGGATCAGAGCCGCCTTCGCGTCGGAGGCGAGGTCGAGGGCTTTCACGTGCCCGGCGATCGGCATCTCGTTCCGGACGGGAAAGAGGTAGCCGAGCGTCACCGAATAGTCCTTGTAGCGGACGATCCAGGCGGCGGTGTTCCGCTGGACGCGCAGTTGGAGGCCCTCGCGGCCCTGGTGCTTGAAGATAAAAATCCCGTCGTAGCCGTCGCGCGCCATGCGCTCGGCCTTGCCTGTCACGGACTTGTCGATGGAGCAGCGCTCGGTCGGCATCTGGAGTCGTTCCCGGTCGTTTCCGTTATACCGTCCTTATACCGTCCGATGTTTTGTTGACCAGCCCTTGATTCTGCTAGAGTAGGTCGTTCAACTTTGAACTAAATGCGGGCCAGTCCGTTGACGAAACGCTTGAAAATCAGGTACTTGTCCACGAAAAACCTAGCTATGCCTGCATCGGTCAACAAAGTGTGCGACACCCAGAATGACAGGACGTAGGTCTCCAAAACCGCAGGTCGGGGGTTCGAACCCCTCTGCCCCTGCCAGTCTTTCCTGACAAGACATGCTTGAAAGCAAAGGGTGGAGCCGCTGCCCGGGCGCTGGCGCGCTCCGACATTGCGTCCCGTGCATTTACAGGGTTGCGTTCCGAGGGAATCGGAACTATGTAGGACAGCAAATGCGCGGTGCGTGGAGCGGCAACTCGGCTTTACGCGCCTTTCTTGTGTGTCTGGAACGGTGTGATTCGTGACTTCCTTTCCGGAGTCCTGTATCCTGTTGCCAGGTAGAACAGCGTGGTTCAGCTCGAAGCGATCTTTGGGCTCCCAACAAGAATTAAAGAGCGGTAGATGTCGTCCAAGACCACGAATCCTTTCACGTTTCTGCAGCAGGTTCGGTCCGAAACGGCGAAGGTGACCTGGCCCTCTCGGCGTGAAACGATGATATCGACGGTAATGGTGCTGGCTTTCGCTGCGATGGCCGCGCTGTTCTTTTTTGCTGCGGACCAGATCATGTCGTGGGTGATCAACCTGATTCTCGGAATCAGGGTCTGAGGCTGGCGGCGAAGGGAGACGTTTTTTCATGGCAATGCGTTGGTACATTGTCCACGCCTATTCGAATTTTGAAAAGAAGGTTGCTGAATCGATTCTGGAGCAGGCGAAACAGAAGGGCATTGCGCACGAGATCGAGCAGGTCGTTGTTCCGACCGAGAAGGTCGTGGAAGTCCGTCGCGGCCGCAAGGTCGACGCCGAGCGCAAGTTCTTCCCCGGCTATGTGCTCGTGAAGGCGAACCTTACCGACGCCGTTTTCAGCCTGATCAAGAATACGCCCAAGGTGACCGGGTTCCTTGGCGATTCCAAGCCGGTGCCGATCACCGAGGCCGAGGCAAACCGCATCCTGACCCAGGTTCAGGAGGGCGTCGAGCGCCCGAAGCCGTCCGTTTCGTTCGAGATTGGCGAGCAGGTGCGCGTATCCGACGGTCCGTTCGCTTCGTTCAACGGCTATGTCCAGGAAGTCGATGAAGAGCGCTCCCGCCTGAAGGTGGAGGTATCCATCTTCGGACGTGCCGTTCCGGTCGATCTAGAGTTCGGTCAGGTCGAAAAGATCTGATCCGCGTTCCGCTTCCGGCGGAACATTCGCGGTGGAAGGGGCGCGTCGCTTAGCCAGTGGCACAGTCTCCGTACCACCAAACTGCAATCGCCGGCCGCATGGCCGGCACAGAGACAGGCAGATGAGAAATGGCTAAGAAAGTTGCAGGCCAGCTCAAGCTCCAGGTCCCGGCGGGTTCGGCTACGCCGTCGCCCCCCATTGGTCCTGCGCTTGGTCAGCGCGGCATCAACATCATGGAGTTCTGCAAGGCGTTTAACGCGCAGACGCAGGACATGGAGAAGGGTGCCCCGGTTCCGGTGGTCATCACCTACTACCAGGACAAGTCCTTCACCTTCGTCATGAAGACGCCGCCGGTGACCTACTTCCTGAAGAAGGCAGCCGGCCTGAAGTCGGGTGGCTCCACGCCCGGCAAGTCCATCGCTGGCAAGGTGACGAAGGCTCAGGTCCGTGAGATCGCCGAAGCGAAGATGAAGGATCTGAACGCTGCTGACATCGAGGCCGCCATGCGCATGATCGAAGGTTCGGCCCGTTCGATGGGTCTCGAGGTTGTGGAGTAAGAGATCATGGCGAAGAAGATTTCCAAGCGCATGGCCAAGGTTCGCGATGGTATCGACGCGAGCCGCTTCTACACCATCGAGGAAGCCATCAAGATCCTGAAGGAGAAGTCCGCGGTCAAGTTCGACGAGACCGTGGAGGTCGCGATGAACCTGAACGTTGATCCGCGTCACGCCGACCAGATGGTCCGCGGTGTCGTGAATCTCCCGCACGGTACGGGCCGCGAGGTTCGCGTGGCCGTGTTCGCCAAGGGCGACAAGGCCGAGGAGGCCAAGGCCGCTGGTGCCGACATCGTTGGCGCCGAGGACCTGGTCGAGACCATCCAGAAGGGTGAGATCAACTTCGACCGCTGCATCGCCACGCCGGACCTGATGCCGCTGGTCGGCCGTCTCGGCAAGGTGCTGGGCCCGCGCGGCCTGATGCCGAACCCGAAGGTCGGCACTGTGACGACCGACATCGCCGCTGCGGTAAAGGCCTCCAAGGGCGGCGCCGTCGAGTTCCGCGTCGAGAAGGCCGGTATCGTGCACGGTGGCGTCGGCAAGCTCTCCTTCAGCGAGGAGGCCATTGCCGAGAACATCCGCGCGTTCGCGGACGCCGTGATCAAGGCCAAGCCGTCGGGCGCCAAGGGTAACTACCTGAAGCGTGTTGCGATTTCGTCGACGATGGGCCCGGGTCTGAAGATCGACCTCAGCGCGCTGAACGCGTAATAGCAAGGTTTGCCGGGGCTCGTTCCCCGGCTCCCATTCGGGGCGGCAACGCCCCGGACGCGGAGGGAAACCTCCGCAAATCCTGTCCGAGATTGCAGGTGGTTCGCCTTAATTCAGTTGCTGAACCTGCATGAGACGGGTGAGACCGGACATGTAACGGGCAATGCGCCCGCAGAGTGGAAGGTTCGAACCATGTTAGCCTTTTGTGGCCGGCACGCCGGCTGACGGAAGGGGACAGGATCCTCGAGCGTCGTTCGGGCGATCATCCGAGAACCCGACGACAAAAGGCAACCCGGCGGTTTTCCGTAAAGGGAACCGTCTACTGGAGAAAGGCATGGACAGAGCGGAAAAACGCGAGTTCGTCGCCGAGCTGAACAAGGTGTTTGAATCCACCGGTTCAGTGGTCGTGGCGCACTACTCCGGCCTGACCGTGGCGCAGATGACGGAACTTCGGTCCCGTATGCGTGCGGTTGGGGGAACCGTCAAGGTCGCGAAGAACCGTCTCGCCAAGATTGCCCTTCAGGGTACGAAGTCCGAAGGCATCCAGTCCCTCTTCCAGGGGCAGACTCTGATTGCCTACGCGGACGATCCGGTTGCAGCTCCGAAGGTCGCCAAGGAGTTCGCCAAGGCCAACGACAAGCTGGTCATTCTTGGCGGCGCCATGGGATCGACCGTGCTCGACGCCGAAGGTGTCAAGGCTCTTGCCTCGCTGCCTTCGCTGGACGAGCTCAGGGCAAAGCTGGTCGGCATGATCCAGACGCCGGCAACCCGGATCGCTCAGGTCGTCAACGCACCGGCGGGTCAGCTCGCCCGCGTGTTTGGCGCCTACGCCCGGAAGGACGAAGCGGCATAAGACCGTTCTTCTTCACTGAAAACATGTGTTTGAACTTTCAAAGGAAATAGAAAATGGCTGATCTTGCTAAGATCGTTGAGGAACTGTCGGCTCTGACCGTTCTTGAGGCTGCCGAGCTCTCCAAGATGCTCGAAGAGAAGTGGGGCGTGTCTGCCGCTGCTCCGGTCGCCGTCGCTGCTGTTGCTGGCGCCGCTGGCGGTGCTGCTCCGGCCGCTGAGGAGAAGACCGAGTTCGACGTCATCCTGGCTGACGCCGGTGCGAACAAGATCAACGTGATCAAGGAAGTCCGCGCGATCACCGGCCTGGGCCTCAAGGAGGCCAAGGACCTCGTCGAGGGCGCTCCGAAGCCGGTCAAGGAAGGCGTGGCCAAGGACGAGGCCGAGAAGATCAAGGCTCAGCTGGAAGGCGCTGGCGCCAAGGTCGAGCTCAAGTAATACCGGCTGGTCCGCAGGTCGTTCGACCTGCGGACCTCCGCGGTGCGGACAGATTGCGAACCCCTTTCCTGAGTGCCCCGAGGGGCCTTTAGGAAACGGGTTCTGTACTCGTTTGGAATGGCCGTCCTGAAAACGGCCCATTTGGCAGGTAAGCGGCAGGCAAGGAGCGACGATGGCCCAGACCCATACATTCAACGGTCGCAGGCGCGTACGCAAGTTTTTCGGAAGCATTCCGGAAGTTGCGGAGATGCCGAACCTCATCGAGGTTCAGAAAGCATCCTATGATCAGTTCCTTATGGTCGAGGAGCCCGAGGGCGGGCGCCCGGACGAGGGACTGCAGGCTGTCTTCAAGTCGGTCTTCCCGATTCAGGACTTCGCCGGCACGGCCATGCTCGAGTTCGTCAAGTACGAGTTCGAGAAGCCGAAGTTCGACGTGGATGAATGCCGTCAGCGCGACCTGACCTATTCGGCGCCGCTCAAGGTGACGCTGCGTCTGATCGTGTTCGACGTGGATGAGGACACCGGCGCCAAGTCGATCCGCGACATCAAGGAGCAGGACGTCTACATGGGCGACATGCCGCTCATGACGGACAACGGCACCTTCATCATCAACGGCACCGAGCGCGTCATCGTTTCGCAGATGCACCGCTCGCCGGGCGTGTTCTTCGACCACGACAAGGGCAAGTCCCACTCGTCGGGCAAGCTGCTGTTCGCCTCGCGCGTCATTCCCTACCGCGGTTCGTGGCTCGATATCGAGTTCGACGCAAAGGACATCATCTACGCGCGCATCGACCGGCGCCGCAAGCTTCCGGTCACCACGCTGCTCATGGCCCTTGGCATGGACAGTGAGGAAATCCTGTCGACCTTCTACAACAAGCTGACATACGTCCGTGACGGCGACAGCTGGCGCGTGCCGTATTCGGCCGAGCGCTTCCGCGGCATGAAGGCCGTCAACGACATCATCGACGCCGATACCGGCGAGGTGGTGATCGAAGCCGGCAAGAAGCTGACCGCCCGCCAGGCCCGCCAGCTCGCCGAGAAGGGCCTCAAGGCGATCCGCGCCACGGAGGAAGATTTGCTCGGCCTGTATCTCGCCGAGGATGTCGTCAACTATGAGACCGGCGAGATCTACCTTGAGGCTGGCGACGAGATCGACGAGAAGACCCTGAAGGTGCTGCTCGACACGGGCGTCGACGAGGTCAACTTCCTCGACATCGACCACGTCAACGTCGGCGCCTACATCCGTAACACCCTGGTCGCCGACAAGAACGAGACGCGCCAGGATGCCCTGTTCGACATCTACCGCGTCATGCGCCCGGGCGAGCCGCCCACGCTCGAGACGGCGGAGGCGATGTTCCATTCGCTGTTCTTCGATCCGGAGCGCTATGACCTTTCGGCCGTCGGCCGCGTGAAGATGAACATGCGCCTCGAGCTGGACTGCCCGGACACCGTCCGCGTCCTGCGCAAGGAGGACATCATCGCGGTCGTCAAGACGCTGGTCGACCTGCGTGACGGCAAGGGCGAGATCGACGACATCGACAACCTGGGCAACCGCCGCGTCCGCTCGGTCGGCGAGCTCATGGAGAACCAGTACCGCCTGGGCCTCCTGCGCATGGAGCGCGCCATCAAGGAGCGCATGTCGTCGGTCGACATCGACACCGTGATGCCACAGGACCTGATCAACGCGAAGCCGGCTGCCGCTGCCGTCCGCGAGTTCTTCGGGTCCTCGCAGCTGTCGCAGTTCATGGACCAGACGAACCCGCTGTCGGAGGTTACCCACAAGCGCCGTCTGTCGGCCCTTGGACCGGGTGGTCTGACCCGCGAGCGCGCAGGCTTCGAGGTGCGCGACGTGCATCCGACGCACTACGGCCGCATCTGCCCGATCGAGACGCCGGAAGGTCCGAACATCGGTCTCATCAACTCGCTGGCCACGTTCGCGCGCGTCAACAAGTACGGCTTCATCGAGACGCCGTACCGCAAGATCGTTGACGGCAAGGTGACCGACGAGGTCGTCTACCTGTCGGCGATGGAGGAGGCCAAGCACTACGTTGCCCAGGCCAACGCCGCGCTCAACGAGGACGGCACCTTCAAGGACGAGTTCGTGGTCTGCCGCCACGCCGGCGAAGTGATGATGACGCCGCGCGAGAACGTGGACCTGATGGACGTGTCGCCGAAGCAGCTCGTTTCGGTCGCCGCGGCGCTCATCCCGTTCCTGGAAAACGACGACGCCAACCGCGCTCTCATGGGCTCGAACATGCAGCGTCAGGCCGTGCCGCTGGTGCGCGCCGAGGCTCCGTTCGTCGGCACCGGCATGGAGCCGATCGTGGCCCGCGACTCCGGGGCGGCGATTGCCGCACGCCGCACCGGCATCGTCGACCAGGTGGATGCGACCCGTATCGTTATCCGTGCGACCGAGGACGTGGACGCCTCCGAGTCGGGCGTGGACATCTACCGCCTGCAGAAGTTCCAGCGCTCGAACCAGAACACCTGCATCAACCAGCGTCCGCTGGTGAAGGTGGGCGACCGCATCCAGAAGGGCGACATCATCGCCGACGGCCCGTCGACCGATCTGGGCGATCTGGCACTCGGCCGGAACGTGCTCGTCGCGTTCATGCCGTGGAACGGCTACAACTACGAGGACTCCATTCTGCTGTCCGAGCGCATCGTGAGCGATGACGTCTTTACCTCGATCCACATCGAGGAGTTCGAGGTCATGGCGCGCGATACCAAGCTTGGACCGGAGGAAATCACGCGCGACATTCCGAACGTCTCGGAAGAGGCGCTGCGGAACCTCGACGAGGCCGGCATTGTCTACATCGGTGCCGAGGTCGGACCGGGCGACATCCTGGTCGGCAAGATCACGCCGAAGGGCGAGAGCCCGATGACGCCGGAGGAGAAGCTGCTGCGCGCCATCTTCGGCGAGAAGGCGTCCGACGTGCGTGACACGTCCATGCGCATGCCGCCCGGAACCTACGGCACGGTCGTTGAAGTGCGTGTCTTCAACCGCCACGGCGTGGAGAAGGACGAGCGCGCGATGGCCATCGAGCGCGAGGAGATCGAGCGCCTGGCCAAGGACCGCGACGACGAGCAGTCTATCCTCGACCGTAACGTCTATGCGCGCCTGCAGGACATGCTTGTCGGCAAGGAGTGCATTGCCGGTCCCAAGGGCTACAAGAAGGGTACGCCGATCACGCCGGAACTTCTGGGCGAGTACCCGCGTTCGCAGTGGTGGCAGTTCGCTGTTGAGGACGAGAAGCTTCAGAGCGAGCTGGAGGCCCTGCGCAACCAGTACGACAGCTCCAAGAAGGCGCTCGAACAGCGCTTCATGGACAAGGTCGAGAAGGTTCAGCGCGGCGACGAGCTGCTTCCGGGCGTGATGAAGATGGTCAAGGTCTTCGTCGCCGTGAAGCGCAAGATGCAGCCGGGTGACAAGATGGCCGGCCGTCACGGCAACAAGGGTGTGGTGTCCAGGATCGTTCCGATCGAGGACATGCCGTTCCTCGAGGACGGCACCCCGGTCGACATCGTGCTGAACCCGCTGGGCGTGCCGAGCCGCATGAACGTTGGTCAGATTCTCGAGACGCACCTTGGCTGGGCCTGCGCCGGCCTCGGCAAGCAGATCGGCGAGCTGCTCGACGCGTACAAGCAGACGGGCGACATCCAGCCGCTGCGCGAGAAGATCTGCCGGATCATTCCGGATAACGACCGCAACGAGCCGGTTCGCAGCTACGACGACGACAGCATCGTCCGTCTCGCAGAGCAGATGCGCAATGGCGTCTCCATCGCGACCCCCGTCTTCGACGGCGCGACGGAAGCCGACATCAACGCGATGCTCGAGGAGGCCGGTCTCGACAAGAGCGGTCAGGTCACGCTGTACGACGGCCGCACGGGTGAGCCGTTCGACCGCAAGGTTACCGTCGGCTACATCTACATGCTGAAGCTGCACCACCTTGTCGACGACAAGATCCATGCCCGTTCGATCGGCCCGTACTCGCTGGTCACCCAGCAGCCGCTCGGCGGTAAGGCGCAGTTCGGCGGTCAGCGCTTCGGTGAAATGGAGGTATGGGCGCTCGAGGCTTACGGCGCCGCCTACACGCTGCAGGAGATGCTGACGGTGAAGTCGGACGACGTGGCCGGCCGAACCAAGGTCTACGAGGCCATCGTGCGCGGCGACGACACGTTCGAGGCGGGTATTCCGGAGAGCTTCAACGTGCTCGTCAAGGAAATGCGTTCGCTCGGCCTCAACGTCGAACTGCAGAACTCGAGGCTGGATCCGCCGCCGGCTCAGCTTCCTGAGGCCGCCGAGTAACCGCGATTCCGCGCGCGCCGCAACGCTTCTGCGGCGCGCCAGGGCAGGGGAGGCGGAAGCGGTCCGCCCCGCCTGCCACGACCGCAAGAGTTTTCTGGGACTTCTGATGTCCCGCAAAGGAGATCGGCATGAACCAAGAGGTCATGAACCTGTTCAACCCTCAGGCGCCGGCCCAGACGTTTGATTCCATCCGGATCTCGATCGCGAGCCCGGAGAAGATCCTGTCCTGGTCCTACGGCGAGATCAAAAAGCCGGAGACGATCAACTACCGCACGTTCAAGCCGGAGCGTGACGGTCTGTTCTGCGCGCGTATCTTTGGTCCGATCAAGGATTACGAGTGCTTGTGCGGCAAGTACAAGCGCATGAAGTACAAGGGCGTCATCTGCGAGAAGTGCGGCGTCGAGGTGACGCTGTCGCGCGTGCGCCGCGAGCGCATGGGCCACATCGAGCTCGCCGCCCCGGTTGCCCACATCTGGTTCCTGAAGTCGCTGCCGTCGCGCATCGGCACGCTGCTCGACATGACCCTCAAGGACATCGAGCGCGTCCTGTACTTCGAGAACTACATCGTGACCGAGCCGGGCCTCACGCCACTCAAGCAGCATCAGCTCCTCTCCGAAGAGGAGTACATGATGGCCGTCGACGAATATGGCGAGGATTCCTTCACCGCCATGATCGGCGCGGAAGCCATCCGTCATCTGCTGGCCACGCTGGACCTCGAGAAGACCGCTGCCGACCTCCGTTCGGAGCTCGCCAGCACGACCTCTGACCTCAAGCAGAAGAAGCTGCTGAAGCGACTGAAGGTGGTCGAGAACTTCATCGACTCCGGCAACCGTCCAGAGTGGATGATCATGACGGTCATTCCGGTGATCCCGCCAGACCTGCGTCCGCTGGTTCCGCTGGATGGCGGCCGCTTCGCGACCTCGGATCTCAACGATCTGTACCGTCGCGTGATCAACCGTAACAACCGTCTGAAGCGCCTTATCGAGCTCAAGGCCCCGGGCATCATCATCCGCAACGAGAAGCGCATGCTTCAGGAGGCGGTTGATGCCCTGTTCGACAACGGCCGCCGCGGCCGCGTCATCACCGGCGCCAACAAGCGTCCGCTGAAGTCGCTGTCGGACATGCTCAAGGGCAAGCAGGGCCGCTTCCGTCAGAACCTGCTCGGCAAGCGCGTCGACTACTCCGGCCGTTCGGTGATCGTGACCGGTCCCGAACTCAAGCTGCACCAGTGCGGCCTGCCGAAGAAGATGGCGCTGGAGCTGTTCAAGCCGTTCATCTACGCCCGTCTCGACGCCAAGGGTTATTCCTCGACCGTCAAGCAGGCGAAGAAGCTTGTGGAGAAGGAGCGTCCGGAGGTCTGGGACATCCTCGACGAGGTGATCCGCGAGCATCCGGTGCTGCTCAACCGCGCGCCGACGCTGCACCGCCTCGGCATCCAGGCCTTCGAGCCGGTGCTGATCGAAGGCAAGGCGATCCAGCTGCATCCGCTCGTCTGTACGGCGTTCAACGCCGACTTCGACGGCGACCAGATGGCCGTGCACGTCCCGCTGTCGCTCGAAGCGCAGCTGGAAGCGCGCGTGCTGATGATGTCGACCAACAACATCCTGCATCCTGCCTCCGGCGCGCCGATCATCGTGCCGTCGCAGGACATGGTTCTCGGCCTCTACTACCTGTCGATCATGGCGGAGAACGAGCCGGGCCAGGGCATGGTGTTCGCCGACATGGGCGAGCTGCAGCATGCACTTGAAAACAAGGTCGTCACGCTGCACTCCAAGATCAAGGGCCGCTATGTCACGGTTGATGCGGAGGGCAACAAGGTCTCCAAGATCTACGAGACCACGCCGGGCCGTATGATCATCGGCGAGCTGCTGCCGAAGCACCCGAACGTGCCGTTCGACATCTGCAATCAGGAGATGACCAAGAAGAACATCTCCAAGATGATCGACACCGTCTACCGCCACTGCGGCCAGAAGGAGACCGTGATCTTCTGTGACCGCATCATGGCCCTCGGCTTCGCCCATGCCTGCCGCGCCGGCATTTCGTTCGGCAAGGACGACATGGTGATCCCGGAGACCAAGGCGCAGATTGTTGCCGAGACCGAGGCTCTGACCAAGGAATACGAGCAGCAGTACAATGACGGCCTGATCACCCAGGGCGAGAAGTACAACAAGGTCGTGGATGCCTGGGCGAAGTGCTCCGAGCGCGTCGCCGAGGAGATGATGAAGCGCATCAAGGCGGTGGAGTTCGATCCGGAGACCGGACGCCAGACGCCGATGAACTCCATCTACATGATGTCGCACTCCGGCGCCCGCGGCTCGCCCGCGCAGATGCGCCAGCTGGGCGGCATGCGCGGCCTGATGGCCCGTCCGGACGGTTCGATCATCGAGACGCCGATCATCTCGAACTTCAAGGAAGGCCTCACCGTGATGGAGTACTTCAACTCCACCCACGGCGCTCGCAAGGGTCTGGCCGACACCGCTCTGAAGACGGCGAACTCGGGTTACCTGACCCGCCGTCTGGTCGACGTCGCGCAGGACTGCATCGTCACCACCTATGACTGCGGCACTACCAGGGGCCTCACCATGCAGCCGATCGTGGATGCCGGTCAGGTCGTGGCCTCAATCGGCCAGCGCGTCCTTGGCCGAACGGCGCTCGAGGACGTCGTCCATCCGGTCACCGGCGAGGTTATCGTTCCGGCAGGCCGCCTGATCGACGAGCAGGATGTAGAGCGCATCGAGAAGGCCAACATCCAGACGGTCCGCATCCGTTCGGCGCTGACCTGCGAAGTGCGCAGCGGCGTGTGCACGGTCTGCTACGGCCGTGACCTGGCCCGCGGTACGCCGGTCAATATCGGCGAGGCCGTCGGCGTCATCGCCGCGCAGTCGATCGGTGAGCCGGGTACGCAGCTCACCATGCGTACGTTCCACATGGGCGGTACGGCGCAGGTGGTCGACACCTCGTTCCTCGAGGCTTCCTTCGAGGGTACGGTGAAGATCCGCAACCGCAACGTGGTCCGCAACTCCGAAGGCCACCTCATCGTCATGGGCCGCAACATGTCGGTCGTCATCGTCGACGAGGGCGGCGCGGAGCGTGCCGCCCACCGTGTGGCCTACGGTTCGCGTCTGTACGTGGACGAGGGCGACCAGGTGAAGCGCGGTCAGCGTATCGCCGAGTGGGACCCGTACACCCGTCCGATCCTCACAGAGGTCGGTGGTGTGGTCGCTTTCGAGGATCTCGTGGAAGGCGTGTCCGTCCAGGAGACGACCGACGAATCCACGGGCATCACCAAGCGCGAGGTCATCGACTGGCGTTCGACCCCGCGCGGCAACGACCTGCGCCCGGCCATCACGGTCCTCGGACCGGACGGCAAGATCGCCAAGCTGTCGCGTGGCGGTGATGCCCGCTTCCTGCTGTCGGTCGCGACCGTTCTGTCGGTCGAGCCGGGCACCAAGGTTGCGCCGGGTGACGTTCTTGCCCGTATCCCGATGGAGAGCGCCAAGACCAAGGACATCACCGGTGGTCTGCCGCGCGTGGCCGAGCTGTTCGAGGCTCGCCGTCCGAAGGATCATGCGATCATCGCAGAGGTCGCCGGTACGGTTCGTCTGGGACGCGACTACAAGAACAAGCGCCGCGTGATCATCGAGCCGCACGACTCGTCGCTTGAGCCGATCGAGTACCTGATCCCGAAGGGCAAGCCGTTCCATCTGCAGGACGGCGACGTCATCGAGAAGGGTGACTACATCCTCGACGGCAACCCGGCGCCGCATGATATCCTGGCCATCAAGGGCGTGGAGGCTCTGGCTTCCTACCTGGTGAACGAGATCCAGGAGGTCTACCGGCTGCAGGGTGTGGTGATCAACGACAAGCACATCGAGGTGATCGTCCGCCAGATGCTGCAGAAGGTCGAGATCACCGCTTCGGGCGACTCCACCTACATCCCGGGTGAGCACGTGGATCAGGTGGAGTTCCAGGAGGTCAACGATCACCTGGTCGCCGAGGGCAAGCGTCCGGCCGAAGCGCAGCCGGTTCTGCTTGGCATCACCAAGGCTTCGCTGCAGACGCCGTCCTTCATCTCCGCGGCTTCGTTCCAGGAGACGACGCGCGTGCTCACCGAGGCTGCGGTTGCCGGCAAGATCGACACGCTGCAGGGCCTCAAGGAGAACGTCATCGTCGGCCGCCTCATTCCGGCGGGTACCGGTGGCGCCATGGCCCAGATCCGTCGCATCGCCCGCCAGCGCGACGAGCTTATCCTCGAGGAGCGTCGCAAGCAGTCGGGCGCCGACATGGATCGTGCCCTGGCCGACATGTCGCAGCCGCCCGCAGCCGAGTAAGGGCGACAGATCCTCAAACAAAAAGGCCGCCGGTTTTGCCGGCGGCCTTTTTCAAGGTCGGTGCTGTTTCAGTCCCCGGCGTCCTGACTACTTAACGGGAGGCACATTCACAGGACGGGGTAGCCTCGGTTTGATCGGGCGCGGCAGGAAAATGCTGCCCCGGACGCTTCCCTGTGCGCTCGTTGTAGCCGCGCGGGGAGGGGATGTGGGGCAGGTTCAGAGATTCGCGACACCCTGAACCGTTTGCTCGCATATTCTCATGATTCCGGACGGAAAGGTTTCACCTTCTTCCGGGAATCGGCATGGGATCTGTCGCGAAACCTCAGGTCTCGTCCGGCCCGAAGGAGACGATGGCGATCTCCCCTTCCAGAGCACCCTGCCAGGCCGAGAGGTGCGGCTCTTCATCGGGTGCATCCTGCAGTTCGCCGATCTGGTCCAGTTCCGCTTCCGCGTAACCTTCTTCTGCCAGCGCCTCCAGCGTCATGGTGACAGCGGTGTCGTCGTCGGGCGCAACAAGCAGGACATGGATGATTTCCGGGGTCGAGTCGCCTTCGCGCCAGACGCGGCCGGTAATGATCGTTACCCGCTGTTCCTCATCATTGCTCATAAGTTGTTCCAATCAGTCTCAGTTCCTTTACGCTTTAGTTACATTTTCCGGTGCGAAAGAACAGACCCGGCGCTGGAAATTCTTTCCGGAGAGCCCATATTTCACCGGCTGCAATGTTTCCGCCGGCCGGAAGGCCGCAAAGCGGCAGATTTTCAAGATTCTCGGATATGCGGGCTTGACGGACTCGCTGGATATGCGTATTACGCCCGCTGTCTGAGCCACATGTGAGGTGCTTCTTTTCGGAACGACACGTTCTGAAGACTGGAGCCTCAAACAGGGTTCGTTTTAACGAGCGACAGACTTCCGGAGCACGAAGCGCCAACGCGCTTCCTCTGCGATGTGATCGGGCCGGACCGCAGGCAAGGCGGTTTGATGCCCGAATTTGCGTTCAGGAAGGCTTCATCGCGAAACAAAACGGCTCTTCGCTCTAGATGCGAGATTTGAACAAGGGAAGGTTTGATGCCGACCATTAGTCAGCTGATCCGCAAGCCGCGCCAAGCGCCGGTCAAGCGCAACAAAGTTCCTGCGATGCAGGGAAATCCGCAGAAGCGGGGAGTGTGCACGCGTGTTTACACGACGTCGCCCAAGAAGCCGAACTCCGCTATGCGTAAGGTGGCCAAGATTCGGCTTGCGAACGGTTTCGAGGTCATCGGCTACATTCCTGGCGAAGGTCACAATCTCCAGGAGCACTCCGTGGTCATGATCCGCGGTGGTCGCGTGAAGGACCTTCCGGGTGTTCGTTACCACATCATCCGTGGCGTGCTGGATACCCAGGGTGTGAAGAGCCGCAAGCAGCGTCGCTCCAAGTACGGCGCGAAGCGTCCGAAGTAAGGTTTTTCGGCTTGGGTGTTTGCGCCGGGCCTTGAAGGTGAGAGACAAGAAAGATGTCCAGACGTCACCGTGCAGAAAAGCGCGAGATCAATCCGGATCCCAAGTACGGCGATCTTGTCGTTAGCAAGTTCATGAACGCCGTCATGCTCGATGGCAAGAAGTCCGTTGCTGAGCGCATTGTCTATGGCGCTCTGGAGCGGCTGCAGGAGAAGACGAAGCAGGACCCGCTGGTGGTGTTCCATCAGGCGCTGGAGAACGTTTCTCCGCATCTCGAAGTGCGTTCGCGTCGTGTCGGTGGTGCGACCTACCAGGTTCCGGTCGACGTCCGTCCGGAGCGCCGTCAGGCCCTGGCAATTCGCTGGCTGATCGCTGCTGCCCGTGGTCGCAACGAGCAGACCATGGTCGAGCGCCTTTCCGGTGAGCTGCTTGACGCGTCCAACAATCGCGGAACTGCCGTGAAAAAGCGTGAAGACACGCATCGCATGGCTGACGCTAACCGCGCATTCTCGCATTACCGCTGGTAACGCGAGACCGAATTAGAGGTAACTACGATGGCCCGCGAATATAAGCTCGAAGATTATCGTAACTTCGGCATCATGGCACACATCGATGCCGGCAAGACGACGACGACCGAGCGTATCCTTTATTACACCGGCAAGAACCACAAGATGGGCGAGACGCACGACGGTGCCTCGACCATGGACTGGATGGAGCAGGAGCAGGAGCGCGGGATCACGATCACGTCTGCTGCTACGACGACCTTCTGGAAGGGTCGCGACGGCAAGGTTCGCTGCTTCAACATCATCGACACGCCGGGACACGTGGACTTCACCATCGAGGTGGAGCGCTCGCTGCGCGTTCTCGACGGTGCGGTCACGCTGCTTGACTCCAACGCGGGCGTCGAACCCCAGACCGAGACCGTCTGGCGCCAGGCCGAGAAGTACAACGTTCCGCGTCTGGTGTTCTGCAACAAGATGGACAAGATCGGCGCGGACTTCTACCGCTGCCTGGAGATGATCAAGTCCCGTCTTGGCGCGGTGCCGCTTCCGGTCCAGCTGCCGATCGGCGCTGAGAGCGATTTCGTGGGCGTCGTTGACCTCATCGAGATGAAGGCGCTCATCTGGCGTGACGAGACGCTGGGCGCCCAGTGGGACGTCGTCGAGATCCCGGCCGACCTCAAGGACAAGGCCGAGGAGTACCGCGAGAAGCTCATCGAGACCGTCGTCGAGATCGACGAGGCCGCCATGGAGCGCTATCTCGAGGGCGAGATTCCGTCCAATGACGAGCTGCGCGCGCTGATCCGCAAGGGCACGATCGAGGTGAAGTTCCACCCGGTCCTGTGCGGCACCGCGTTCAAGAACAAGGGCGTTCAGCCGCTGCTCGACGCCGTCGTCGACTACCTGCCGGCTCCGAACGACATTCCGGCCATCCGTGGCATCGACCCGAAGACCGAGCAGGAGATCAGCCGCAAGTCCTCCGACGACGAGCCGCTCTCCATGCTGGCGTTCAAGATCATGAACGACCCGTTCGTCGGTTCGCTGACCTTCTGCCGCATCTACTCGGGCAAGGTTACCAAGGGCATGTCGCTCGAGAACACCGTGAAGGGCAAGCGCGAGCGCATCGGCCGCATGCTGCAGATGCACGCCAACCACCGCGAGGACATCGAAGAGGCATTCGCCGGCGACATCGTCGCTCTGGTCGGCCTCAAGGAGACGACCACCGGTGACACGCTCTGCGATCCGCTGCACCCGGTCATCCTCGAGCGCATGGAGTTCCCGGAACCGGTGATCCAGATCGCCATCGAGCCGAAGACCAAGGGCGACCAGGAGAAGATGGCTCTGGCCCTCAACCGCCTTGCGGCGGAGGATCCGTCCTTCCGCGTCAAGACCGACGAGGAGACCGGCCAGACGATCATCGCCGGCATGGGCGAGCTGCACCTCGACATCATCGTCGACCGTATGCGCCGCGAGTTCAAGGTCGAGGCCAATGTCGGTGCTCCGCAGGTGGCTTACCGCGAGACGATCACCCGTCAGGCCGAGGTGGACTACACCCACAAGAAGCAGACCGGCGGTTCGGGCCAGTTCGCTCGCGTCAAGATCCTGTTCGAGCCGAACCCGGACGGCGAAGATTTCGTGTTCGAGAGCAAGGTCGTCGGCGGTGCCGTTCCGAAGGAATACATCCCGGGCGTTCAGAAGGGTATCGAGAGCGTGCTGTCTTCCGGTCCGCTCGCGGGCTTCCCGATGATGGGCGTCAAGGCGACGCTGCTCGATGGTGCCTACCACGACGTCGACTCGTCGGTTCTCGCCTTCGAAATCGCGGCCCGCGCCGCGTTCCGCGAGGGTGCGCAGAAGGCCGGTGCCCAGCTGCTCGAGCCGATCATGAAGGTCGAGGTCGTGACGCCGGAAGAGTATGTCGGTAGCGTCATCGGCGACCTGAACTCCCGCCGTGGTCAGATCCAGGGTCAGGAAAGCCGTGGTAATGCGGTTGTCGTGACCGCCATGGTGCCGCTGGCGAACATGTTCAAGTACGTGGACAACCTGCGCTCGATGTCGCAGGGCCGCGCACAGTACACGATGCAGTTCGATCACTATGAGCCAGTGCCGAATGCGGTGGCTCAGGAAATCCAGAAGAAATTCGCGTGATTGCTCGTCAGGGCAAAAGGTAACGGAGAATTCACATGGCCAAAGGTAAATTTGAGCGCACGAAGCCGCATGTGAACATTGGCACGATTGGTCACGTTGACCACGGCAAGACGTCGCTGACGGCGGCGATCACGAAGTTTTTCGGTGACTTCCGCGCGT
>Ga0207874_1001294_pt1 | contig 29260 bp, 23 predicted proteins | sample HigsolmetaAR201D_FD_184833 | JGI IMG/M metagenome (GOLD analysis project Ga0207874, IMG submission 184833) | Ionic liquid and high solid enriched microbial communities from the Joint BioEnergy Institute, USA - AR20-1-D (SPAdes) (version 2) ...
GCTTTCGGCTCCAACTTCGCCACGCACGTGCACTTCGATCCGGAAGGAGTGGCCGTGCATGCGCCGGCATTTGTGCCCCTCGGGGACGTTGGGCAGCCAGTGGGCGGCTTCGATCGTAAATACCTTAAAAATCTCCATGGAACGCGAAAGGGCGATCCGGCTCCACTGGACCGGATCGCCCCCGAAACACCCTGCTACTCGATACTCTTACTTTACGGAAGCAAAGCGCTTTTCGACGCTCTGCCAGTTCACAACGTTCCACCACGCATTGACGTACTCCGCGCGGCGGTTCTGATACTTCAGGTAGTAGGCATGTTCCCAGACATCCAGCCCAAGGACCGGGAAGAGGCCATCCATCAGCGGAGAATCCTGGTTTGCGGTTGAAATAATTTCCAGTCCGCTGCCGGGCTTCGCCACCAGCCACGCCCATCCCGAGCCGAAGCGCCCGAGAGCGGCGGCGGCAAACTTCTCCTTGAAGTTATCAAAACTGTTGAAGGTCGAATTGATCGCCTCTGCCAATGTACCCGTCGGACTGCCGCCGGCGTTCGGACCCATGATCTCCCAGAACATCGTGTGGTTCACGTGTCCGCCGCCGTTGTTTCTCACTGCCGTCCGTATATTCTCAGGAACTTTGGCCAGATTGTTCGCCAGCAACTCTTCCACGGTCAGCTTTTGCAGGTCTGGAGCCGACTCCAGCGCCTTGTTGAGATTCGCCACGTAAGTGCCATGGTGTTTGTCGTGGTGAATCTCCATTGTCTTTGCGTCGATGTAAGGCTCCAGCGCATCAAACGCGTACGGCAGAGCGGGTAGTTCAAAAGCCATCTTTCAGCCTCCTCTTGAGTATGTGCGTCGTGTACGGATTTAACCGGCGAAACCGCCCGCACGCTCGAAAGCGCTCGCAAGGCGGAACATACCGGCCTCATCGAAGTGCCTGGTCAGAATCTGCATGCCGACAGGCAATCCCTCGGCAGTCTTTCCACAGGGTACGCTCATGCACGGAATACCGGCAAGGTCGCCCGTAATCGTATAGATGTCGGAAAGGTACATCTGGAGCGGATCGTTTACCTTCTCACCGAGCCGGAAAGCCGGGAAGGGTGAGACCGGAGTGACGATCGCATCCACTTCCGTGAAGGCGTTCGCAAAGTCGCGGGCGATCAGCGTTCGGACCCGCTGCGCCTTCAGATAGTAGGCATCGTAATATCCCGAGCTCAGCACGTAGGTACCGAGCATGATACGGCGCTTGCACTCGGCTCCAAACCCTTCTCCCCGGGTATTCCGATACATGTCCTGCAACGTTTGCGAGTCGGGCGAGCGTCGCGTATAACGGACGCCGTCGTAGCGCGCGAGGTTCGAGCTTGCCTCCGCCGTGCAGATGATGTAGTAGCAGGCGATCGCATAGTCGGTTGTCGGAAGCGAAATCTCCTGCAGCTTGCATCCGAGCTTGCTGAGAATCTCGATACCCGCGTTGATGCGGTCTCCAATTTCGCTCGAAAGACCCTTGAAATACTCCTTCGGGAGTCCGATCTTCATGCCGCGGACATCTTGGTCGAGGACGGCAGTGTAGTCCGGAACCGGGGCCTCTGCAGAAGTGGAATCCATCGGATCGCGCCCAGCGATCACCCGCAGCAGCAGCGCCGAATCGTAGACCGTCTTGCTGAAGGGGCCGATGTGGTCGAGCGAACTGGCGAACGCAGTCAACCCGTAGCGTGACACCCTTCCGTAAGTCGGAGTAACGCCCACGACCCCGCAGAACGACGCGGGCTGGCGAATCGAGCCGCCGGTATCGGATCCCAGCGAAACAACCGCCGTTCCCTGCGCTACCACAGCCGCGGAGCCTCCGCTCGACCCGCCCGGGACTCGGTCAGGCGCGACGGGATTTCTCACTGGACCAAAGGCGGAATTCTCGTTGGATGATCCCATCGCGAACTCGTCGCAGTTGGTCTTGCCAATGATGACGCCGTCGGCCTGCTCGAGCCGTGCCACAGTCGTCGCGTCGTAGGGCGGGATGTAGTTTTCGAGGAGACGGGAAGCGCACGTTGTGCGAACGCCCTTCGTGACAATGACATCCTTGACCGCGACGGGAACCCCGGCCAGCGGGCCCGGATCCTCATCGCGCGCCAGCTTTTCGTCAACCCGTCTCGCTGCCGCCAGAGCCCGTTCCTCACTGAAGTGCAGATAGGCGTTTGTCTTGGGATTTTCCTCCTTGGCGAATCGCAGTGCCTCGGTTGTGAGTTCAACGGCGCTGAAACGCCGCGCAAGCAGGCCCTCTCGAATCTCCGGGATTGTGAGCTTCGCGATATCCATTAGCGTTCAATGACTTTCGGCACTTTGAAATAACCCGCGCCGGACAGCGGCGCATTCTCGAGCGCCAGCGCCTCGCCAAGCGGCTGCACCTCTTTATCCTCGCGAAGCGTGGCCGTCTCCTCCGCTTCGTAGAGAACCTGCGCCATGGGCTCGACGCCCGTCAGATCCAGCTCGTTGAGCTTGTCAATATGGGTGAGGATTTCATCCAGATCGGCACGAAACCGATGAATTTCCTCGTCGGTCAGATTCAGATTGGCAAGGCCCGCAATGTAACGGACCTCGTTCTCGGTAATCTTCACGCTGTTTCCTTCTTCCGCGCAGCCTTATACAGCATGCGCAGCGCGGGGTTGGGGATTGAGTCGGCCTCGTCGGCGTGGCTCTCGATCAGAGGCAGGCGCCGGTATTCCCTCTGCGGCATCCGTCTCGGGATGGGAAGTCCGATCCGGAACTCCAACTCCGTTACGATACCAGCGCTGAGCGTCTTCTCGAGGCTCGCCAAAATTTGCGGACGGAGCGTGGTGAGCTGGCGCTGCCAGACTGCATCTTCGACCTCGACGACAAGCCGGTTTCGCACCAGCGAAACGACACGGGTATGCGCCGCGATCGTCTTTCCGGCTGCAACGGGCCAAGCCGCCCTTGCCAGATCCTCTGGTGTGACGCAGTCACCACACAACTTCGCCTTCGCAATCAGACGACCGGCTCTCTGCATGTCTGGTTTACCGCCATTGTACCAGAAGCTGTCTCCCTAGCCGCCTTTTCAGTCGTGTACGGCCTCTCTAAACTGTTGAAATTGAATTGAATAGCGAAATGGGGCGGTGGCCGGAGGATTTGGCGAGGAAAGCGGGCTTGGGGGCCTCCGTTTGCAACACAATCGCAATATAATCAACAGGAACGGCCCTGGCGTTCCAATACGGGCTGACCCCACGGGAGGGGGATGTGGGACTGAAGCCGATCGTTCTGGGTGTATGCGCTGCTGCTCTTCTCCTCGCTGACGGCATCGCTCCGCTGCCGACCTATACTGCCGCTGAGCGCCGTCACTGGGCCTTCCAGCCGCGAAAGCAACCGGTTGTCCCAGTCTTCTCCAGTCCAGCGGATCGTAAGTGGGTCCGCAACCCTATTGACGCGTTTGTCCTGGACCGCCTGAAGAAGGAAGGTCTTCATCCGTCGCCCACGGCGGACCGCGTCACGCTTCTCCGGCGCCTCTACTATGACTTGACCGGGCTGCCGCCGACTCCGCAGGAGATCGAGGCCTTTGTGGCAGACAAATCCCCTGATGCCTGGACTCGGAGAGTGGAAGCTCTGCTGAAGAGTCCGCGGTATGGCGAGCGATGGGCGCAGCACTGGCTGGACGTAGTAAGGTTCGGCGAAAGCGAAGGCTACGAATACGACACGCATTTGCCTGATGCCTGGCGTTATCGCGATTACGTCATTCGCGCCTTCCTGAATGACAAGCCGTACGACCGCTTTCTGACCGAGCAACTGGCCGGCGACGAACTATCGCCGGAGGAAGAAGAGACGTTGATCGCCTCGGGCTTCAATCGTCTCGGTCCCATACGCCGGAACGCCGGCAATCAGGAAGTGGCCAGCAGCCGGAATGAGGTGCTGACGGAGATGACGAACGTGGTCGGCGCCGCGTTGCTAGGTGTCACTCTCGGTTGCGCGCGCTGCCACGATCACAAGTTCGATCCGATCCGTCAGGCGGATTACTACCGCATTCAGGCCTATTTCGCCGCAGTTCATCTAAAGGACTTCCCGAAGGCCACTGAAGAGGAGATGGCGGCGTGGAAGGCGAAGGTCGAACCCATCCAGGCCGAAATCAAACGCCTCCAGGCGGAGATGAAGAAGCTGAAGGATCAGGCCGGCACGGAGGAACTCCGCAAGGAACTGCAGAAGAAGGTAGAGGAAATGCAGGCCTCAATGCCGACTCCCCTTCCCGTGATCCATACCGTGACAGCGAAGCCGGAAGAGCGGACAGCGATTCATATTCTCGCCCGCGGCGATTACCGGAAGCCCGGGGACCGGGTTGGCATGCGACCCCTCGGTATTCTTCTTCCCGACGGAACGCCGGAACTGCCGGAATCTGCCACAAAGCCGCGTCTGGAGCTGGCGAAGTGGATCACTGCGCCCGATAATCCGCTGACCGCCCGGGTCATGGTGAATCGCATCTGGCACTATCACTTTGGCCGGGGCATCGTCTCCACGCCGAACGACTTCGGACGGATGGGTTCGCGTCCGTCACATCCCGAGCTGCTCGATTGGCTCGCGAATGAGTTTGTCTCATCTGGCTGGAGCATCAAGCACATCCATCGCCTGATCCTGAACAGCAATACCTGGATGCAAAGCTCGGCTCTGCCTGCCGACGATGGCCTGAGAAAGCTCGCTCTGGAGAAGGATCCGGAGAACCGATTCTTATGGCGAGCCAACCGGCGGCGTCTTGAGGCTGAGGCCATCCGGGATTCGATCCTCATGTTCTCCGGACGCTTGAACCTGAAAGAGGGCGGCCCCAGCGTAATGGTCCCGATCGAAAAGGAACTCGTCAACGCGCTTTACAAGCCATCACAGTGGGTTGTGACGCCGGATGAGACAGAACATCGCCGCCGCAGTATCTACCTAATGAACAAGAGGAATCTGCGGCTGCCTTTTCTTGAGGTCTTCGATCAGCCGGATTCGCTAGTAAGCTGCCCGCGCCGCGAGTCGAGCACTCATCCGCCGCAGGCGCTCGAATTGTTGAACGGGTCCTTGACAAATACCGAGGCGGAGCATTTCGCAGCGCGGCTAGAGAAGGAGGCAGGGCCGGATCTCCGGCGACAGGTGGATCTTGCCTTCCGGATCGTATCCGGGCGTCCGCCGAACGCCAGGCAGCTCCGAGAGTCGGTTGAGTTTCTCAAGAGCCGGCCCCGGCGTGAATTTGCCTTGGCGATGTTCAACCTCAACGCATTCCTTTATGTGAACTAGGAGGCGCTCCACTGCCATGCGTGAACATGTCCGCATTACCCGAAACCGGCGTGAGTTTCTGACGGATGCCTTCTGCGGCTTTGGGGCGATCGCCTTCGCCGCCATGCTTCAAAAGGAAGCGGTTGCGGCGGCCGTCAACCCGCTGGCTCCAAAGCCGCCGCACATGAAAGATCCGAAGGCGAAGCACGTCATCTTTCTGTTCCTCGCTGGCGGTCCGAGCCACATTGATACGTTCGACCCGAAACCCCTGCTGAACAAGCTCCACGGACAGAAGCGGCCGAAGGAGTTCGGCGAGGTGAAGTATCAATTCATCAACTCGGAATCGCGCCTGATGGGGAGCAAGCGGACCTTCCACCGCTGCGGCAAGAGCGGAATCGAAGTTTCGGATCTTTTCCCGCACCTCGGCGAATGCATTGATGATCTGGCTGTCATCCGGTCCTGCCAGGGCGATATGGTCGTGCACTCGGCTGCGCAATACCAATTGTTCACAGGCCGGATCATGCCCGGTTTCCCGAGCATGGGCTCGTGGGTGTTGTATGGGCTGGGCACGGAAAGCGAATCTCTTCCGGGCTACGTCGTACTGCCTGATCCGGATGGCGCGCTCGAAGCCGGTCAGCCGATGTACGGCAATGGCTTCCTCCCCGCTGTCTATCAGCCGACGATGCTGCGCCCGGGAAAGCGTCCGATCCTGAACCTCGACCTTCCGCAGGGTGTTTCGCTTGACGAGCGCAGGCAAACGATCGACCTGATTCGAAACTTGAACGAGGCTGACATGGATCCGGCCGATGAAGAATTCTCGGCCCGCCTCAACGCCTACGATCTCGCATTCAAAATGCAAACAGAAGCCCCGGCCGTCTTCGACCTCAGCAAGGAATCAGAGAAGACTCTCGAGATGTACGGCGTTGGCAAGGAGCCCACGGACGATTACGGCAGGCGATGCCTGCTGGCCCGCCGTCTGGTTGAAAAAGGTGTGCGGTTTGTGACGGTCGTATCGGGCGGCGGTCCCGGAGATCTGCAGTGGGATGCGCATTCCGACCTCGAGGAAAATCATACCCGGATGGCCGCGCAAACTGACCAGCCCATGGCTGCGCTCATTAAAGATCTGAAGCAGCGGGGCTTGTTGGATTCCACGCTCATTCTCATCGGCGGCGAGTTCGGGCGTACTCCCGAATCCGAGGGAGGCAAAGGACGCGACCATCACAATTACGGCTTCACCTTCCTGATGGGTGGCGGGGGCATCAAGGGCGGCATCGTTCACGGCGCCACTGACGAGATCGGTTTGATGGCGGTAGAGAAACCGGTGCACTTCCGCGACCTGCACACAACGGTGCTGCACCAGCTTGGGCTCAATCAGGACGCCCTGAGCTTCATGCATCAGGGGCGGCGGGAGCGCCTCACAGAGATTCAGGGGCAGGTGATAACCGACATCATCGCCTAGGCGGAAGTTGCGGAACCGGGTGCGACGTTCACCCTGGAAGGTTTCACCGGCTGCTACTCGATCCCGTACTCGCGCATCTTGTCGTACAGCAGTCTTCGCTGGATGCCAAGGATGCCGGCGGCACGCGCTTTGTTTCCCTGGGCGGCTTTCAGCGCCGAGCGCAGAAGATGCTCCTCCACTTGCGCCATCACCCGTTTATACCCATTTTCATAAGGGATCTGCTGAAGCCATAGAGGGCCGGAAACGACGGGACTCTTCGACAGTTCGATACAATCCGCGGTAATGGCCTCGCCGGGAGCGATCGCGATTGCGCGAGCAATGACATTCTCCAGCTCTCTGACATTGCCCGGCCAATCGTGTGAGAGGAGCAAGTCGAGAGCCTCACGGCGGATACTTACCGGGCGCTCTGATCTGCCAAGGAAGCGCTGCACGAGAAGCGGGATATCCTCACGGCGTTCGCGCAGCGGCGGCAACGAAATTTGAACGACGTTGAGACGGTAGTAGAGATCCTCTCTGAATTTACCCGTAGCGACGGCCTTTTGCAGATCCTGAGCGGTTGCCGCCACTAAACGAAAATCGACTCTGATCGGGCGATTGCTGCCCAGGCGCTCCACCACTCGCTCCTGAATCGCGCGCAGAAGTTTGGGCTGCAAAGCGAGCGGCAATTCTCCCACTTCATCGAGGAAGAGTGTCCCGCCATCGGCTTCCTCAAACCGTCCGACGCGCCGGTAGAAGGCGTTCGTGAAGGCTCCCTTCTCATGGCCGAACAATTCGGCCTCCAGAAGCGCTTCCGGAATCGCTGCGCAATTGACCTTTACCAGCGGTTTGGAAGCGCGGGGGCTGAATTCGTGAATCGCGTTCGCGACAAGTTCCTTTCCGGTTCCGGATTCGCCCGTGATCAGTACCGTGGTGCTGGAATTGGCAACGCGGCCGATCATTTTATAGACCGCCTGCATTGCGGGACTGTGCCCCACGATGGCAGGAATTGCCGGGGTGGGCGTCTGAGTAGCACGGAGGGCCCGCACTTCGCGATCCAGTTCCCGATATTCGAGAGCCCGCCGCACGAGGACCAGCAAGTGATCGAAATCCACGGGTTTGGTGATATAGTCGAAGGCCCCAAGCTGCGTTGCGCGAATCGCGCTGCTGCTGGTGGTGTCGGCGGTCATGATAATGACGGCAGTATCTGAATATCCCTGCCGGAGCCGCTGGAGCATTGCCAGTCCGTCCATCCCCGGCAAACGAATGTCTACGAGCGCGAGATCCGGCTCTTCCCGAAGGGCTATCTCCAGGCCGCACTCGGCATCTTTGGCGGGAAGCACGTCGTAACCTTCGTCGCCAAGCATTATGCGCAGGGACTGCAGGGCGACTTCTTCGTCTTCCACCACTAGGATTCTGGCTTTCACGCTTGAACCTCCGTCGAACTATCAACTGGCAGTTCAATTTGAAAGTGCGCCCCATTTACGGACGGGTGCTCATTGTGAACGTATTGAATCGTAGCGCCCATTTTCTCGAGCAGCGTGCGCGTCACTGCCAGACCGAGACCGGTGCCGGAGGGCTTGGTAGTGTAGAACGTCTCGAATAAATGCTCCTGCTGCTCTTCTGAGAGACCGGGGCCGGAGTCCCGGATGCTGATGCGTACCCGCGAATCCGTCTTCTGCAGGTCAATCCACACGCGTCCCTCCGTGCCCGCGGCATCTATCGCGTTCAGGAGCAGATTCATCACGGCCTGCTGAAGGTGATTCCCATCGATCCGGGCGCATATGTCGCCGGATCCATTCAACACCGCCTGAATGCGCCGTTCTTGCATTTGAGGCTTGACCAAAGCGAGGGTGCGCTCCAGGACCGGGCGGACCGGCTGAAGCCGCAAGCGCTCCGGTTCGTCGGGGCCGAAGACAAGCAGACTTCGGAGTAAACTGTCGAGACGGTTGACTTCGGCCAGAACCATCGGAATGCTCTTGTCTGCCACTTCGTGACCCTGAAGCCGCCGCGCCAGCATCTGCACAGTCAAGCGGATGCTGTTGAGTGGATTACGTATCTCATGGGCGATGCCGGCCACCACAAGCCCCATAACGCGCAAACGGTCTTCCCGGCGAAGATCCGCTTCAAGCTTCTGACGGCCTTCCGCCATCTCGTTAATTGCGGTGACAATCGGCTGAAGCTCATTCTGCTGTTCGGACAGCCGGTACGAAGGGTCGGTGCGAAGATGAGCCAGTCCAGTCTGGATTGCGGCGAATCCGCGCTGCATGCGATAGCTGATAACCAAAGACCCGCCCGCGCCTAGAAGCGCCAGGGTCAGAGCGCTGATGAGAATGAGATTGCGGTGGAGGTTACGCGATTCGTTGAAACCGATGTAACGCTTGAGTCCCCACGCCGCCAGGTTGCTATCACGGGAGGATAGGACGCACACCACCACGAGATCCAATTGATCGTCGAACACGCGGACTGCAACTCGTCCCGTTTGGCGCGACTCGGCCAGTGCTTCGAGCACAGCATCCCGTTCGATGGCTGGCTGTTTGAGGTCGCTGCCCGGTTCGGTGTGGGTCGGAAAGCTATGGCCAATGACGGATGTGCCGACCAGGTATCCGCCCTCCACGTTGGGGTAGGACCGTAGGACAGCATAGGAAACGCGCCGAAGGATGCGGTCCTGCCTGGAGTTGGCCGGAATCATCTCCAGATGGCTAAACCTCTGGGCCTGTTTCGCCCGGAGCAATTCCTGCACGGCGCTGGCGAGGCTCTTTTGGGCGTCCGAAACGACCGTCGAGCGCAGGTTCCGCACCAGATTTGAGAACAGCAGGGCGGCAACCGCGATCGCCGCCAGCGTGGTCAACAAAAGCAGAGTCTGAAGCCGCTGCGCGGCTCGCACTTTCGGAAACTGCATCGCTTCCACAGCGACACCCGTCTGGTCTCGTTAGTTCCGGCCGCAGTAAGGCAAAACCGCGGCCAGCCGGTTTTCTTTTGCTGCCTTCATACCCGGACCTGAACCGAAAGAGCCGGTGTACGCTTTCCGTACAGATAGTGTACGCCAATCACACGGCTGCGCAGGGTCAGGCCGTCTTGAGGCAATAAAACTACGAACTTGGCTGATGGTCTGACGTTTGCCCTCTCCTGGAAGATTCAGGATGATGAACGATCTACTTGTACGCGTTCTGGTCGCGGGCCTGTGCTTGCTCGCCGTGATGCGTCCGTCTCGGGGGCAGGCGGCTCCACCGCCTGGGCCGCTTACGGTCGATGAGGCTGTCAAAGAAGCGCTTGACCACAATCTCGGTTTGCTCGCGCGGCGGTTCAATATCTCTATCGCCGAGGCTGGCCTGATCACCGCGCGTCTTCGTCCGAATCCGGTCCTGGCGATTGGCGGGGACCACCTGGACCTGCTCGGGACATACTACAACACGATCAATAACGCGGGACCGCAGGAGTTCAGCATTCGGACCGACTTCGTCTTTGAGCGCGGCGGGAAGCGCCAAAGCCGTATGGAAGTCGCAACGAATTCCATCCACATAGCGCAACTCGAGTTTCTCGATGCCGTGCGCAAGCTCATTCTCGATGTACAGAGCGCTTTCGTGGACCTCCAACTGGCGAAAGCGAACCTCGCGCTTGCGGAGGAAAGCCTCAAGGCTATGACGCAGGTGGTTGCGTTGAATGCGGCACGCGTTAAGTCCGGCGATCTTGCGGAGGTTGAGCTGGTGCGCAGCAGGGTCGCCGCGTTGCAGTTCAAGAACCAGGTAAGGCAAGCCGGTCTGAAAATCCGCACAACAACGAACCGGTTGCAACTCCTTCTGGGTCGGACAGAGACGAGTGGAAGTCTCGAAGTGGACGGCAGTTTTCGGCGCGACCCGGATCCGCCGGATCTTAACACCTTGCGTGAAATGGCCCGGCAATTGAGGCCCGACCTTCAGGCGCTGCGTCGGGAACAGGCCCGTTCACAAGCGGAACTTCGCCTGCAACTCGCGCAGGGGAAAGTCGATTATGTGATCGGTTCCGAGTACCGGAGGCAGCAGGGTATCGCTGGAACAGGGAACTCTTTGGGAATCTTTTTCCAGGCCGACATTCCGGTGTTCAACCGGAATCAAGGCGAAATCGAGCGCGTCCGGCGCGAGCAGCGCCAGATTGAGGCGAGACTGCGAGAGTTCGAAGCGACCATTGCCGTTGAGTTGGAAAACGCATACGAGCAATTTGCAACCGCACGGACTCTGCTCACCGATATCGAACAGGACATGCTCCGCCAGGCGGGCGATGTGCGGAGCATTACCGAATACTCCTATTTGCGCGGGGAGGCCACATTGATTGAGTTCCTCGATGCGCAACGGGCGTTCAACGAAACGATGCAAGCCTACAACGAAGCGCGAGCCGAATACGCCCGGAGTCTCTACGTACTGGACTCGGTTACAGGGATGTCAGGAAGAACCAAATGAAGCACTGCGGTTTGATAATAGCGGCCTCGGCCTGGCTGTTCTGCTCCGGATGTCTGCGCAACGAAACGCACGGCGCCGGAGGCGCAACCGCGCATGCGGCGGAGCAGCCTTCGAACGACAGAGAGGTGTGGCTTGCACCGGGCTCACCGCAGCTGGAACGAATCAAAGTCAAGACGGCTGAAGCTGCGAGCTTGCCGCAAGAAGAAGTCACTGCACCCGGCAAGATCCAAGCGATCCCCACACGGATTTCCAGGGTGGCTGTCCCGGTTGCCGGACGTATCCGGCGCGTGACAGTGGGGCTCGGAGATTCGGTCCGGGCTGGACAAGTCCTGTTTACGCTTGAGAGCCCGGAAGCGGCCTCATCAGTGTCCGCTTACCGGCAGGCGGAGGCGCGAGCCGGCCAGGCGAAAGCTGCGTTAGCGAAGGCCGAGGCTGATCTCAGCCGGGTCCGGGATCTGTTTGAGCACCGGGCAATTGCGCAGAAAGAGGTGATCAGCGCGGAAGCAGCGCTGGCTCAGGCAAAGGCTGAATGGGAACAGGCGTCCGCGGCAATCCAGGAAAGCCTCGGCCGGTTGAATATCCTTGGGTTGACGCCCGGAGAATTCCAGCAGGAAATCGAAGTCCGCGCCCCGGTTTCCGGCAAGATCCTGGACATCAGCGTTGCCCCCGGGGAATACCGCAACGACACAAGCGTGCCGGTCATCACCATAGCGGATCTGGCCACCGTTTACATCGTGGCGGATGTTCCCGAAAGCCTGATACGGCTCATCACAACGGGTGAGCGGATTGAAGTGCACCTCGCAGCTTTTCCCGGCGAGGTGTTTTCAGGACGAGTGGCAAGAATCGCAGACGTCGTAAATCCTGCAACCCGCACAATCCAGGTGATCGCTGAAATGCCAAATCCCCAAGGGCGTCTGAGGCCCGAGATGTTTGGCGAAATTCGTCACGAGGAGACGTTCAAATTCATGCCTGTTGTGCCGGGCTCGGCGATTGTGGAGCGCGAGGGCTACAGCGTGGTCTGGCGGGAGAAGGGCCGTGGACACTTTGAGGCTGTCCGTGTCACCACAGGGAAGCCGCGCGGTGAAGTGGTGCCGGTGCTTTCAGGGATCCAGGCGGGCGACCGGATCGTGGTTGACGGAACCATGCTTCTTGAACGGGGCAACTGACCGAAGAACATGATTGGCCAGATCCTCCGCTTCACCCTACACCAGCGCTTTATTACCATCGCGCTCGCTCTCGCATTGATCGGCCTGGGTATCTACTCATTTCAGCAGCTCAAGATCGAAGCTTACCCGGACATTTCCGATACTCAGGTGGTCGTGATCACAACTCTGCCCGGCAACGCCGCCGAGGAGATGGAGCAGCAGGTAACGGTTCCGATCGAGCGCGCTCTGAACAGCGTTCCGAACGTGATTGCCAGGCGCTCGCGCACCATCTACGGCTTATCGGTAGTGGAACTCACGTTTGCATATGGCACGGACGATTATTTCGCGCGGCAAGTCGTTCTTGAAAAGCTCAGGGATGCGGTATTGCCTCCGGGGGCTCAACCTTCGCTCGGCCCGCTGTCGACACCGATCGGCGAGCTGTATCGCTACCGAATCGAAGCGCCGGAGGGATTTGACGAGATCCAGATTCGGGAGCTACAGGACTGGGTGATTGCCCCGCGTCTTCTCCAGGTGCCCGGCGTGGCGGATGTGATCTCCTTCGGAGGGTTGGTCAAGCAGTATCAGATCGAAGTAGACCCTTTGGCTCTGGAGAAGTACGGCTTCAGCATCTCTCGGATCGCAGACGCTGTCAACGCCAATAACCGCAATGCGGGCGGAGCCTTGCTCGATAACCGGCAACAGTCTATGGTCGTTAGAGGCGTCGGTTTAATTCGGTCCACGGAGGATATCGAGAACATCGTCCTTTCCGCTGAAGGAGGGACACCGGTTTACGTTCGGGATGTGGGGCGGGTCAAAGTCGGGGCGGCGCCACCAACCGGCATCTTCGGCGTTGATCAGAAAACCGGCGGCGTCGAGGGCATTGTCCTGATGCGGCGCGGCGAGAATCCGTCCGAAGTCCTTCAGCGAGTTGGATCGGAAATCGACCGGTTGAACGCAGAACGGTTGCCTAAGGGAGTCCGCATCACTCCCATTTACGACCGGCGGGAACTGGTCAATAACACACTTCGAACGGTGACGAAAACCCTGTCGGAAGGCCTTGTGATTGTGGTCGGTGTGCTGTTCCTATTCTTGGGCAGCATTCGAGCCGCGCTTCTGACCGCCCTCACCATTCCGCTGGCATTGCTGTTCGCTTTCATTTGTATGCATCTGGCGGGTGTACCCGCAAATCTGCTAAGTCTCGGGGCGCTCGATTTCGGCATTATCGTCGACGGCGCTCTGGTAATGGTGGAGCATATTGTCCATCGACTGTCTCACCCGGATCACGAAGGGCAAAGCGCCTTCGAAAGGATTCGCGCCGCCGCTCTGGAAATTGAGCGGCCGATCTCCTTCTCGATGCTGATCCTGGTGTCCGCCTACCTGCCGTTGTTCACGCTGGAGCGAGTGGAGCGGCGCCTGTTCACTCCGATGGCTTTCACCGTCTGTGCCGCACTGGTCGGGTCGATGTTGATTGCGCTCACCTTGATCCCTGTGCTCTCCACATACCTCTTCCGCCATGGTGCGAGAAGCTGGAACAATCCGTTGTTCCAATGGACTTATAACGGTTACGTCTACCTCTTGCAACGGACCGTCCCGCGTTCGGGATTAGTGGTTGTTATAGCGGGCATTGTCGTTGCGGGCGCCTTCGCGATCGCTGGGCTGTTAGGCACGGAGTTCCTCCCTCAGCTCGACGAAGGTGTCATCTGGGTTCGCGCCAATCTGCCGCCAGGGACCTCTCTGCAGAAATCGGCAGAGATTGCTTCCGACGTCAGACGCCTGATCAGCCAGTCGCCCGAGGTGAAGCTGGTTGCATCTCAGACGGGCAGGAATGACTCGGGGACAGACCCCTTCGGTCCCAACCGGAACGAGTTCCTAGTTACCTTGAAGCCCTATGATCAGTGGCCGTCAGGAAAAAAGAAGGCAGACCTCATCGAAGAGCTGAGAGACCGGATCCGGAAGAACATCCCCGGTATAACGCTCAACTTCACACAACCAATCATTGACACCGTCACCGAGTCCGTGACCGGTTCCTCCGCGGACCTGGCGGTCATCCTGACTGGGAGCGACCTTGACGAATTGCGCCGCATCGGGCGGCAGACTTTGGCCCTGATCGAGAAGGTGCCGGGCGCCGCGGATACGGCCATAGAGCAAGAACCGGACCAGGTACAGCTAAGGGTTTTGATCGACCGGCGCCGCGCAGCGCGTTATGGGCTCAATGTGGAAGATCTGCAAACTTTGATCGAAATGGGCATCGGCGGCAAGCCGGTCGGCACCTTCTTTGAAGGCGAGCGGCGGTTTGACATCACGGCGCGATACGCAGCGTCCTCCCGCGAAAATATTCCCGCTCTTGGTTCCATGTTGGTCCGGTCCTCGAGCGGCGCCCGCATCCCTCAATCCGACTTGTCCGAAATTCGTGTAGTCAAAGGCGCCAGCATCATCGCCCGCCGCGAGAACGAGCGCCAGATTACCGTGCGGACCAACATTCGAGGGCGGGATCAGGGAAGTTTCGTTCGCGAAGCGCAACGCCGCTTTGCTCGTGAGATCCGATTGCCGGAAGGATACCGGGTGGAGTGGGGCGGCCAGTTCGAGAATCTGGAGCGCGCCAGGCGAAGACTCAGCATTGTGCTGCCGATGACGGTGGCGCTGATTTTTGCGTTATTGTTCATGGCTTTCGGATCCGCCATCGAAGCTGGACTTGTTCTAATGAACGTGCCCTTTTCGCTTGTAGGGGGCATCCTGCTGCTATGGCTGCGAGGAATTAATTTAAGTGTCTCCGCCGCGGTGGGATTCATCAGTCTTTTTGGCGTCGCAGTCATGAGCGGAGTGCTTCTGATCTCAGAAATCGGGCGCCGGCGCGAAGAAGGCGTCGGCCTGGAGCGGGCTGTGATCGAGGGTGCAAGAGCCGAGATCAGACCCGTGCTGATGATGGTGGTTGTTGCGTTGCTTGGCATGGTTCCGGCAGCGCGTGCTGTTGGAATCGGATCTGATGTACAACGCCCGCTCGCCACTGTGGTGGTTGGAGGACTTGCCTCGACCCTCGTGCTCACTCTGCTCGTCTTGCCAAGTCTGTATTATCTGGTTGAAAAGCTGCGCGCCCGGGGCGGACAAACGCTGGAATATGAGGCGTGATACGACGAGCGATGGCGATACGGGCAGCGCTGAAGTTGTTCAATGTGCTGCGGTGTTCAATCGATCGGAATTGATGAGCGGCAAATCGGCAATAATCGGGTGGTGATCTGAAATCTTGTCCGGCACCGCCTCGTTGAGATCGGCCAGCGTCAGGGGATAGTGGGGCGCAAACCAGTAGCTTTGATGCGCATCTCTTGGGTCTCGCGTTTGAGGCGCTATCAGGATCCAGTCGACTTTGAAGCGTCCCATTAAGCCGCCGTAGTCGCGCTTGAAGCACAGGGTCGGCGCAAATCCTTTTGCGGCTCGTTGGTTGGAATTGCCCAGGGTGCTGCCGCGTCCGTTGCCCGAGCGGACAGGGTCTCCACGAAAGTCGAAGCTGCGGCCATCGTCGAAGCGAAACTTCTCCACCCGTTTGAACAGACCCGATTCCCCATTTGGAGCTACGAAAGGAATGTGCATGGCGGTTGGGTCGAGGTAATTCTTGACGTAGTTGGACGGCATGACAAACATATTTGGAACGGCCAGGGGAGTAAACCACGAGATGGCCTGAGAAACCCAAAATCGCGGGCTCTGCACGCGTTTGGCAAGTTCCCTCCTGATCGACGTCGGCGCTCCGTCCGATCCGGTCGTGTTCAAATCTCCGCCGATAATCACGGGATTCTTCTCGTGCCTGATGTGCGCGAGGAGTTCTTCCATTTGTTTCCGTCTGCACGGTGGCTGGCACCGGCTCTCGAGGTGAGGCGCAACGATCGTAACGAAACCGGTCGGAGACTCGGGAACGGCTATTTCGACGATCAGAGCCATTCTGCCGCCGTGACGGACTTCCCGTGTAATGCGTTCGAGGAAGATTCTGTAGGCGGCGAACCGACGGCCTCTTTCGAGCTTGGCAATTTCCTCCTTCTCCTTGCCGTACCAGTCATAGCAGGGTTGGAAGCGATAGATTCGTGCGCCGTGGATGGGATACCTGGTCAAGATGGCCGTGCCATGGAGGCCCCGATACCGCGCTGGGTCAACTTCCATGTCCCGTTTGAGCCTCTCGGTCAGTTCCTTGTCGGGGGTTACGAGTCTTTCCGTACCGATATACAAACTGTCTATCTCAATGAACTCAACGCCGAACGCGTAGTTCATGTTCAGACTGCGGGCAAGCTCTCCGGCCACGTCCCGATAGGCCGACCGCGTCATTCCGAAGTCAACTTCGTTCAGTATGACCACGTCGCTTTCCTGCAACATGATCGACTGGCGGTATGCTTCGGAGGCATTGGCTGTATTGGATGAATCCTGGGCGCTTACCAGAGTGTGGAACTTCTGCGGGTCTCCCAAGGCATCCCGAATGTAGCCGTAGTTTGAACCACGCTCAATGTTCCACACAGCAACTCGAAGCAGTGGACCAAGCTTGTGCCGCACCGGCCGGATGGGTCGGACACCCTGTCTGTAAGCCGCGTTGCTCACAAACGGCGTTTCGAGCAGGAGCCTGTAGCGTTGACCCAGTTCTCCCTCCGGCGTTTGCACTCCGGAAAGCGTGACGAGCTCTTTGAAGGAAAGAAGGCCAGGGGCGGAATCAGGGAGAGGCTGGACCGCTTGCGGCGAAGCAAGCAGCGGAACGAGAACGACGGCGCAAAGAATGCTCCGACCCGTGAAGCCTGAGGAGATCATGGGTGCATAAACACGAACTTCGCGAGCGCTTACACCCGCTCGAAAGTGCTTCCGTTCCCTATACGAAGCGCGGTTGACAACTGTTTCCTGCCACGTGCGCCTTGCCTGAGAATAGCGATCGAGCATCACTGATGGCGGATTTGGAATAGCTCAGACGAGCATTCTCTTCGGCTCATCGTATTCGCTTGCGCTGCCGCAACTCTGGCCTTGGGAGGAGGCCGAAACATTCCGGTACACCAAGCCGTCTACTGCACGAGGTTCAGGGGTATGCGTCGATTCTTTCATCCGGGAGGCATTATGCGGCTATTTCCGCAGCGGCCGCTGGCCGCACTGACGACAGCAGCTATGTTGATGACCTTCGCAGCTCCTACGACTGCGTATAGCCAGGAGCACGTAGTTCCGCTATCCGAGGTTTATGGCAAGTTGCAGGCCAGAAGTGAAGAAAGGGCCAAAAACCTGGAGGACATCAACCGGGTCATTTCTCATCCAGTCGTGCAGGATACGCTGCGGAAAGCCAACGTTAATCAGGAGCAGGCGCAGAGGGCTATCGCTCAGTTGAACGACGAAGAGCTCTCACGGCTTGCCGACCGAGCCCGAGCCGTGGAGCAGGATGTCGAAGGCGGACAGGTGGTTCTGATACTCGCCCTCATCGGCATTGCTGCTGTGATCATCGCTCTGATCGTAGTCTTCGCGTAGCGCCAGTTCAAGACACTATCGGGATACGGCCGTGTAGAAGACGTCGCCGCCATTTCGCAGGTCTCTGCCGTAGACCAGTCGAACCGTTAGCGAACGCATGACGGTGACACTCGCTTGAAGGCCTGTTCCGTAAAGCCATCCTTGAGACCCGAACTGGTGTGAACGATCTGAGATACGTCCAAGGTCAAGGAATGGGCCAGTTCTTACCGTCAAAAAGGGAAGCCGGAACACCGGGTAGGTGAAGTCACTCTGAAAAAGAGCGAAGCCGGTCCCAAGCGGTGCGCTTCCCTTTTTTCCGTCTCTGGTCCCGACGCGGCTGCGCAGCCAAAGGTCGTTGTCGCGCTCCATGCCCAACTGAAAGTATTGATCAAAGAGAACCCGGCCGAGTGTGGCGCCAGCGAGAGTGTGCGCTGTCAGAAGCCATCCGTCTTCGTTTGTTCCGGGCTGCCAGGCGGCGCTCAATCCCCCCTCAGTGATAAGAAAGCGCGAGGGCGCGCCGGTCAGCACACGTCCGGGCGTGAGCTGCGCATGAACTCGTACGCGGGCTCGGCGCTCAGGCCACCGGTAGAGTTCATAGGCCAGGCGATTCGGCATCTGGAGAGACCAGCCGTCAGCAAACAGCTGGTTGCCGTCATGATGTCCGTACCTGCGGGCCGTAATCTGCAGGCCGGTGGTCCAGCTCAGCTTTTCGCTGACCGCGATATCAACGTGCACGCCCGCCTCGTATCTCCGCAGCAACAGGCTTTCGAGGCCGCCCGGCTGTCCGCGGTACGTTGATGTGACATCCCAGTCTTCATCTCGCATGTCCAAGCTAAGCGAATACTTGAATCGTGGATCCGTGCGAAGGAAGCCGGAAAAGGCGGCTGCAATGCGGCGCTTGTTGGGATCCCACCGCCATAGTGAGGTGAAGTCCATCGCGCGCCGGCCGATGTTGCGGCGATCGATATGGATGGCCTGGTAGGGAAGTCCTCGGAGCATCGGCGCAAGCTTCCATAACCATCCGCGTGATGAATGCTCGGCAGGCAGGTAGCGAAAGGCCAGATCAAAGCGGTCGCCGGATTGAGGAGTGAGAGTCCACTGATAGGTCGACAGCACACCCAAGCGATCGAGATTGGACTCCGTTGCCCGAAGACGGTCCAGAGTGAGCAACTGCCCGGGCGAGATCATGATGGAACGGTCTCTCAGAATGTCCGCGACATTTAGCGGAGGCTCGATGTGAAGGTTCTGGATCAGTGGCTTTCCGATCTGGTTCCAATATTTGAGGGCTGCCGGCAAGTTGCGCTCCATCAGATAGAGGGCCGCAAGAAAGTCGTTGGCGTAGCGGTGTTTGGGATTCCGCCGCAGAGCTTGGCGCAGGCGCTGCTTGGCAAGGCTGGTATCCTTGCGCCGGTAGGCCAGACCCGCCATCTCCACGAGGAATCGTTCGTCAGCGGGATAGGCTCGCCTTCCCTGATCAAGGATGGATTCCGCCTCCTCCACGCGGCCCAAACGGGCGAGCTCGAGGCCGTGCTTCAGAATCTCGTCTGCGGACGCCTGTTTCGACTGGCCCGGGATAGGTAGCAGCAGGGCGAGTAGCAGGAGCAGATTCATTGGGCGCTTGATTGCTGCCGCGGCACAGCCAGCATCGACCATTGCCCAGTGAGTTGCCAGCTTCGCAGAAAGCGCGCAGGTTCCTCGCGGATGAGCTTTCCGCGGGCCGGATCGTTTACGATCACAGCTTCTTCCGTGACGCCAACCACGACAACATAGTGCATCGGCCCGCGCCGTCCGGCTGGCGCAAGACACGCGATGACCGGCCTTCCTTTCTCAACGTGATGCCGCAGGTCCTGAAGTTCCCCATTGAAAATGAAAGCGGAAAAGCCATTGTCTTCCAGGTACTTCTTCAAAGCAGTCCCGGCGATGCTCTTGGCGTTTTCGCGGGCGAGCACACGATGAATTCTTTCGGCGTCGGAGGCGGCGGGGTCAATCCCCCGGCTGTAGCGCACCCAATACTGTATGACCATGGCGAGGGATGCGGACCCGCAGCCGGCTGCTACCTGCTTCACATAGGGCACGTCGAGCCACTTTTGGCCCGAGGAGTCCCCGGAAACCAAGGCCACCGCGAGGAGTAAGGCGCTTGTGAGGATTCGTGGTACGTTCACGCAGACCGGCCTTACTATGGATGAATGTGAAGGCCGGTGCATTTCACGCTCTTTGAGAATTTCAGCCGTGCTTTTTATGTCAGCGCGATGCCATGGCATCCTGGATCAACGACCACATTCTGTCGACGATCCCATCCCAGGTGCTGTTTTCCAGGAGCGGCCTAACATCTTCGCGCCGGGCCTGCTGTTGGACAGAATCCGCGCGCAACAGGCGTTCAATCGCATCGACCCACGCCTCGGCGCCGTCGGCAATAATGACGACTCTTCGATACGCCGCGACGACATCGGGAACCGATGTGCTGACAACGTCCTTCCCGCCCGCCAGATACTCCAGAGTCTTCGTAGGGCTGATGTAACGCGTAGCTTTGTTGAGGGCGAACGGCATAGTGGCTACGTCGAAGCCCTTCAGGAACGCCGGCAGATCCTCATAACGCTGTTGTCCGAAATAGTGAATATTGGCCGCCTGCGGCAGTTCCGTTGGACTCACCTTTGCCGTCGGACCGATGAGGATCCATTGCCATTCCGGGCGGCGAGCCGCTACCTGAGTGATGAGCGGCCAGTCGATGCGCTCGTCGAGGACGCCGAAGTACCCGAGGCGAGGGGAGGAAAGCGAGGAGAGACGAGCCGGAATTGCTGTCCGCGGGTCAAAGACTTTCTGGTAATGACTGAGGTCGATGCCGCTAGGGAAACAATGTACGCGTGGATGCCTCGACTTTCGCGCCTCGTACAGTGATTTCCCGCCCGTGAATACAAGGTCCACCTGCTTCATCAATTGGATTTCGCGCAAGCGTATCTCCTCGGTTCCGTCCCGGAAGCTTGTAAGATCGTCCATGCAGTCGTAGACAGACAGCGTTACTGCCGGCTTGGCCAGCGCGACTAATTGATGTGCGCGAGGCGAGAAGACCCATAAGACGATCCGCGCCCAGGGTTGTGCGAGAAGTTGCGGGAGCAGGGGCCGCCACACTTCTGTGCCGGCGTCACCGGCGTGTCCTGGTAGGTGCGGGGGAAAAATTGGACGGAGAACTTTGACGCCGCTCTCGCCCTGCCGCTCTTGAAAATGCGGCCGCTCGACATCTTTCATTACCACAGGAGGCTCTACATACAGGACGTTGCAGCGGCGCGAGAATCGCGACATCAGTTGCTGGGGACGCTGCCAGACATGGTCCCAATTCAAATGTGCCAGGCACAGAAGGAGCAATTCTTGATCCCGCATTGCACCCTTCCTGCCTGGTAGACGCCTTTACTGGATTCGAATGTACTTGAAGGTGATGAACTTAGCGATCGCCCGCCTGAGGTTGCATTACAGGCTGACGGCAATAGACGATGTTTCTGGGGAGACTGTTTCAGAGACTCAGGCGATATGATTCATTACGATCCGCACAAGTGGCTGGATCACTTCTTTGACATCCGAGGCTCACTGGTCCGCGAGATTAGCGGTCGCGTGGCTCTGTGCGTCGTTTGGTCCACGCTTGTTGTGTTTGTGCACAAGTACGTGACCAATATCTCGATGTCCTCGTTGCTGCACACGCTCGTCGGCTTCGCTCTGGGCTTGCTTCTTGTGTTTCGAACGAACTCTTCTTACGACCGTTATTGGGAAGGGCGCAAGCTTTGGGGCGGAATTGTCAACGAAACCCGCAATCTGATACGCGCGGCTGCCATCCACCTGAAGAATGAGCCGGAGCTTCTTCTTCAGCTCACTCGTTGGACCGCACTGTTTCCCTGGGCGACGATGAGCGGACTGCGCGGCGTCTCCGATCTCGGGCCATTCGAGAAAGAACTTTCGCCCTCCGACAGGCTTGCGATCATCTCTGCTCAGCACCCCGCAATGGCTGTCACCGCGAGGATGAGCGAATGCCTGAACGAGGCGCGTCGTCGTGGCGCCATCACGGACATCATCCAAATGGCGCTCGACCGCAATGTCGAACTCCTGGTCGACTACATGGGAGGGTGCGAGCGGATTCGCAAGACACCCTTGCCGTTTGCTTACGTTGTCCACCTCCGGCGTGCGCTGGTTCTTTACTGCTTCACGCTGCCTTTCGCACTCGTTGATACGTTTGGATGGGCAACGATCCTGGATGTTCTCGTAGTCAGCTACGTCTTTTTCGGGATCGAGGAAATTGGCGTAGAGATTGAGGGGCCGTTCGGCTACGACGAGAACGATCTGCCACTCGAGGAAATCTGCGAGACGATCCGAAAGAATCTATACGCCATTTCCGGCTTGGGCGGCACGGCTCAGGAAGCGCTTCCTGAAGGATTGTGAGCTGACCGTGTACTAGCTCGCCCCGGCGCTGCGCAAGTAGGCGTCGTTGCCGTTCTGCCAGTCCGCCCGGACCGGGGAGAAAAGGTCAGTCGCGACGCTGTCCTCCACGGCTTCCACTCTGTGCGGCTGGTTCGGTGGAATTACAATCACCTGTCCGGCTTCCACCAGCCTCTCGCCATCGTCCATGATGAACAGCAGTTTCCCGGACTCGACCATCGAAATCTGCTCGTTTGGATGGCTATGTCTCGGTACGACTGCTCCCTTCTTCAGCGTAAGCTTCGCCACCGTCATGGAGAGGCCGTGAATCACCCTGCGGTTCAGCAAGGGGTTCATTGGTTCGTTTTCGACATCCTGCCACTTGTATACTGCCATCGCGGCGGTATTGTATCATGGAAAGTTATCGCGTCCGCCACTTTGCCGTGGAGGTAGGAATGAAAGGTGTTGTTCTCGCCGGCGGTACCGGCAGCCGCCTTTTCCCTCTGACAAAAATCACGAATAAGCATCTGTTACCGATCTTTGACAAGCCGATGATTTACTACCCTATCCAGACGTTGGTGGATGCGGGAATTCGTGACATCCTGATCGTTACTGGGGGAAGAAATGCCGGAGATTTCCTTCGCCTGCTGGCGAACGGAAAGGATTTTGGGCTTTCGCACCTGGATTACACCTACCAGGAAGGAGAAGGCGGAATTGCGGAGGCTCTGGCCCTCGCGGAACATTTCGCAGATGGCCAGAAACTTTGTGTGATCCTTGGCGATAACATCATCGAGGGAAGCATTCGTGACGCGGTTGAGGAGTTTCGCAAGCAGCCGGAAGGAGCTCGCATCCTTTTGAAGGAAGTGCCGGACGCGGAACGCTTCGGCGTAGCTGAGATTCAGGACGGCCGTATCATCAACATCGAGGAAAAGCCAGCCAATCCTCGTAGTAACTACGCGGTCACGGGAATTTACATGTATGACGCGACGGTCTTTCAAAAGATCCGGCGTTTGGTCCCGTCGAAACGGAACGAATTGGAGATCACCGATGTTAACAACGCCTATATCCGTGAAGGAACGATGAGGTTCAATTTCCTCGAAGGGTGGTGGACGGATGCCGGAACTTTTGATTCGCTTCTGCGAGCCGCTAACCTCGTCGCCGCCACGCGAAAGGCTGCGAAGGAAGTGGCAGTATGAGTTCCGGGCAGGCAGTGGGGATGGCGCCCGCGGAACCTGCGGCGGGTGTGGAGATTGCATATCCGACGTGTGAGAAAGGAATCGGCAAGATCATCCGGACCCCCGAGTCTCCGGACTTGATTGACGGCGTTCGGATTCAGCCAATCACGCTCTGGCCAGACGATCGTGGCTACTTTCTTGAGGTGAGCCGGTCGGGTTGCGGGTTGATCTCGGGGTATCGCACCGAGACGACTCAGGTCTCTGCCGCTCTCAGTTTCCCAGGCACTATCAAAGCCTTTCATTACCACCGGTACCAGCAGGACTGTTGGACCGTTGTCGCGGGCATGCTGCAAGTGGCGCTGGTGGACCTTCGTCCCTCATCGCCCACGTTTGGTTTACGGAACACTCTCTACGTCGGAGTCCTGCGGCCCTGGCAGATTCTCATTCCTCCCGGTGTTGGCCACGGGTACAAGGTCATTGGCCCGGAGGCGGCGCTTCTGGTCTACCTTACCGACCGCTTCTACAACCCGGAGGACGAAGGCCGGATCCCCTATAATCACGACGGAATTCAATACGACTGGGAAACGCAATACAAATGAAACTCCTCGTTACGGGAGGCGCGGGCTTCATCGGCTCCGCCTTCATCCGGCTACTGCTGCGCTCGTCGGTAAAGCGGGTTATCAATTTCGACAAGTTGACCTACGCGGGGAATCTCGAGAATCTTGCCGAGGTGTCGGATGATTCGAGATATCGGTTTGTCCGTGGCGACATTTGTGACTCCGCCCTTGTGATCCAGGTGTTGGAGGAGGAGAGGCCGGACGCGATCGTCCATTTCGCTGCGGAATCTCACGTCGACCGCAGTATCCTTTCCCCGGAGCCTGTCTTTGAGACAAATCTGCGCGGGACTTTTTCGCTCCTCGAAGCAGCCCGGATGTGTAAGGTTCCGCGCTTCGTCCATGTTTCCACCGACGAGGTTTATGGAAGCATCGAGCCGCCGCACGAGGCCGACGAAAACTATCCCTTGCGTCCCAGCAGCCCCTACTCAGCTTCCAAGGCGGGATCAGATTTGCTGGCCCTCTCGTACTTCACGACCTACAAACTGCCTGTCGTTGTCACGCGCGCTTCGAATAACTACGGCCCGTACCAGTTTCCGGAAAAGCTAATTCCGCTGATGATCTCCAATGTCCTGGAGGATAAGCCGCTGCCTATCTATGGCGATGGCATGCAGGTGCGCGACTGGCTCTATGTCGATGATCACTGCCGGGCGATTCTCGCAGTGCTGGAGCGCGGCGCACTTGGCGAAGTCTATAACATCGGCGGAAACTGCTCGCTTCCGAACCGGGAAGTTGTCCGGCGGATTCTGCAGCTTACCGGCAAGCCCGAAAGCCTCATGACAAGCGTCACGGACCGTCCCGGCCACGACCGGCGGTACGCCCTTTCGAGCGAGAAGCTAACGCGCGCAACGGGCTGGACTCCACAAGTCAGCTTCGAAGAAGGCCTGAAGCGCACAATCGAGTGGTATTGCACGCATCAGGACTGGGTTCAGCGAGTGAAGTCGGGCGAGTATCAGAACTACTACGCTCGCAACTACGACCGCCGGGACGCCGAGCTTCCGATCTGAGCGCCTCAGGTCAGCATCAGTCCGGCCTTCACCGTCGGGTCTCCAAGATTCCGCGTCAAGCGAAAGCCGAACTTCTCGCAAACACGCTGCATGCGGACGTTGTCCGCCAGGATCTCTGCGACAACGGAGTCCATCTTCTCGTCACGAGCTATCTGAATGAGACGTCTCAGAAGCTCTTGCCCGAGTCCCTGGTTTTGGAAGCCGTCGCTGATGACCATGGCGAATTCGGCGCTGTTGACGCCATGCAAACGGCGGAGCCGCCCGACGCCGATGATCGACTTCTCACCGTTCGCCGGATCCTGGCGCTCGGCCACGAGAGCCATCTCCCGGTCATAGTCGATGAAACAAATACGGGTCAGACGTTCATGCGCCACTCGCTGGCTGAACTTCAGCACTTGCAGGTAGCGGTAGTAGACGGTTTGGTCGGAGAGCGTCTCATGGAAGCGGACCAGCAATGGTTCGTCTTCCGGACGAATGGGCCGGATCATCACTGTTTCTCCGTTCCGCATCGTCCAGGGCTGCGCGTACTGCGCTGGATAAGGCCGGATCGCCAGCTTGGGCAGATCTTCTTCCCTCGTGTCCGGACTGTGCAGCACGATTCGGGCATCGAGCGCGATGAGGCGGTCGGGGGAAGCTAGCAGCGGATTGATATCAATCTCCTGGATCCACCGCTGCTCTACAACGAGCTGGCTGAACCGAACGAGGAGCTGCTCAAGTCCTGCGAGATCGACCGGCTTGCGTCCCCGGACGCCCTGCAGCGCCTTGTAGATCGTAGTCTGCTCCATCATTCGCCTGGCGAGCGTGGTATTCAGAGGCGGGAGCCCGAGTGCGTTATCCCTGATGACCTCGACTAGTTGACCGCCGGCGCCGAACAGCAGCACAGGACCGAACTGGGGATCGATGCTGCTTCCGAGAATCAGCTCGTAGCCGTCCAGCGGAATCATCGGTTGTACGGCTACTCCCTGGAAGTGCTTGATGCCCGCGCGCTCCTGAACGGCTGTGAGGATGCTACGCCATGCAGACTGGACTGCCTGGGCGTCCTTGAGATTCAGCTGCACCCCGCCGATGTCGGTCTTATGAGTAATCGTCTCCGAGTGAAGCTTAACAACGACTGGGTAGCCAATCTCCTCTGCCTGCCGGACCGCTTCGTCTTCTGACGTGGCGATCCGCGTCGGCACGGTCGGGATGCCGTACGCTTTCAGCACCTCCTTCGACTCGAACTCGGTCAGGATCGTGCGGCCCGCACTCCTGGCCTTCGAAATGATGCTTCTTACTTTCTTCCGATTCTCCGCGTCACTCTGATCGCCTTCTTGCATGACCGGCGTCTCGTACAGGCCTTGCAGATTGTACGTGTATCGCCACATGTAATGGAAAGCGCGAGCGGCTGTGTCCGGATAAGGGAACGTCGGGATACTGGCGGCGTTCAGGATCGCCTCTCCCGTGGCAACTTCCGCACCGCCCATCCAGCTTGCTAGCACGGGCTTGTTGCCGAGCTTGGCGTAAGGCTTCAGATGCTCTGCGGTCTTCGTGGCGTCAGTCATTGCCTGCGGGGTCAGAATCACGAGAAGACCGTCGCTGTTGGGGTCCTTTGCCGCAATCTCAAGCGACTTGGCGTAACGTTCCGGGCTAGCGTCGCCGAGAATGTCGATCGGGTTGCCACGACTCCAGTGCGAAGGAAGGATGGCATTCAGTTCGTTCACCGTCTCCGGGGACAGCTCCGCCAGTTCACCGCCTGCTGTAATCAGGGCGTCAGTCGCTAATACTCCGGGCCCTCCTGCATTGGTCAGGATCATCAGCCGCGGACCTTTCGGTCTCGGCTGCTTGGCCAATACCTCTGCCATGTAGAAGAGGTCGGAGATGTTGTTCACCCGCAGGACCCCGGTCCGGCGGAAGGCCGCATCAAGCACGGCGTCGCTTCCGGTCAGAGAACCGGTGTGCGAGGCCGCTGCTTTTCCTCCGGCTGCCGTACGGCCCGCTTTGATGATGATGATCGGCTTGGTTAGGGCTACTTCACGTGCAGCGGAAAGAAAGCTGCGGGCATTGCCGATCGATTCCATGTAGATCAGAATGCTGCGGGTACGCGGATCGTTGCCGAGATAGTCAATCAAGTCGCCCCAATCTACGTCCAGCATTGATCCGACGGAGATAAACGCGCTAAAGCCCACCAACTCCCGGAAGCTCCAGTCCAGAACCGCCGTGCAGAGCGCTCCGCTCTGGCTGATGAAGCCCACATTCCCTGGCCGCGCCATGCCGGCTGCAAATGTCGCGTTGACACCCGTGGGCGGGCTCATTAGACCCAGACAATTCGGGCCAATAATGCGAATGCCCGCTTTGCGCGCCTCCTCCAGCAGCTCGCGTTCGAGTTGCGCTCCCTCTGGGCCGAGTTCTTTGAAGCCCGCTGAGATCACGACGGCGCCCCGTATGCCGACCTCGCCGCATTCTCGAATAATGCCCGGGACTGTCGGAGCAGGTGTGGCGATGACGGCCAGATCCAACTGCGCGGGAATATCCTTCACGCTCGGATATGCCTTGATGCCAAGGACGCTGCTCCTCTTGGGATTGACAGGAAAGACCGTACCGCCGAACGGACTACTGATCAGGTTCCACAGTGTCGTGCGTCCGACGCTGCCCGGCGTTTCCGTCGCGCCGATGACGGCCACGCCGTTCGGCGTGAAAAAGACGTCTAATGGGTGGCCGCGCTGCTGAAACAGATCGGTGGACCGGTCAACCACACTTGCAGACGGTGAGGATGTTTTCGACATTCGGATCGTTTACCCCTCTACTCCCATTTTCGCTAATCGGAGGGCTTGGTGATCGGCTCCACTCCGGTGAGGCCCTGGTCTGCCATTGCCGGGTCATAATTCGGATTCTCTTTCGGCATGGCCGCTTTGACGCTCTGCCTCCATGCCTGGAGCCGCCTGTGCAAGTCTTTCGCCGTGGCCGGCATCTTTCGCACAAGGTTAACCCGCTCGCCGGGATCCTCCCTGAGGTTGAACAGTTCCAGGCGGCCGTCTTCATAAAACTCGATCAGCTTGAAATCGCCGCGCCGAATTGCGCCGCTCGGGACTCCTCCCTGATTGCTGTAGTGCGGGTAGTGCCAGAACAGTTCGTCTCGCCGCGGCGGCGGACCTCCGCGCAAAAGCGGCGCAAGACTCACACCGTCGACGTCTTTCGGAATGGACGACTGCGCTCCCGCCATCTCCAGGATCGTCGGCAGAAGGTCAATGGACGATACCGGCGTATCGATCACACGCCCCGGCTTAGTGACGCCGGGCCAGTAAATCAGCAGCGGATCGCGAATTCCTCCCTCGTAGAGGTGCCCCTTCCCGGCGCGCAGCGGACTGTTGTCGGTCACCAGGACCTTGGATCGTCCTTCGTACCGCAGCCCTCCGTTGTCAGAAGTGAGCACAAGGATGGTGTTGTCCTGAATCCCAAGTTCCACGAGCTTCTTCCGAATCCGCCCCACCGCCTGATCCACGCTCTCTACCATTGCGGCATACACCGGGTGGATCTTTGCGTCTTTCTTCCGGTACTTCTCGACTGCCTCGGGACGCGCCTGAAGCGGTGTGTGCACCGCAAACTCTGGCAGGTAAAGAAAAAAGGGACCGCGCTCATAGACGGAATCGATGAACCTCCCGGCTGCGGCGGTCAGCATCTCCGTGAGAAAATCCTCTTTCGACCCGCTCTTTAGTCCCGGAAGAGCAAAGGGACCAAAGTAGGCAGGCGGCGAGCCTTTCTCCGTACCAGCCACATTCAGTTGAAATCCCTGCTGCTCGGGGCCGAATCCCGTGGCTCCGAGATGCCACTTGCCGATGCTGGCTGATTGATAACCGAAAGGACGCAGCGCCTCGGCAATTGTAATTTCCTTTAGAGGCAACTGTTGCTCGAACTCCGGAACCAGGAGCTTCGCGTGCGGCCACTGTTTGCGTCCAGGGATCCAGTCGGTGAGGTGCAAGCGGGCAGGGTACTTGCCAGTCAGGATACTGGCGCGCGTAGGCGAGCAGACGGGGCAGGCTGCATAGGCGTTCGTGAAGCGGACTCCGTCAGCCGCGAGCCTGTCGATATTCGGAGTCTCGATGACACGGTTGCCATAGCAGCCAAGGTCTGCCCACCCGAGATCGTCGAGAAGAATCAGGATTACGTTTGGCTTGTTGGCTTGTGCCGCCCCCAGCGTTCCCGCTGCCAGAGCTGCCATAAACTCTCTTCGATTCAATCCGGTCATTGCAGGTTCTCGCGCCAGTGTCAGACAGTCCATTCGGGTGCGTCGAGATCAGTCCGGTCGCCCGCTTCCCGAAGCCTTTGCTGTAGCAGCGCCTTCAGTTCACGGATTCTTGCTGCTTGCCCCGGATCCCCGGCCA
>Ga0207874_1001296_pt1 | contig 29250 bp, 23 predicted proteins | sample HigsolmetaAR201D_FD_184833 | JGI IMG/M metagenome (GOLD analysis project Ga0207874, IMG submission 184833) | Ionic liquid and high solid enriched microbial communities from the Joint BioEnergy Institute, USA - AR20-1-D (SPAdes) (version 2) ...
GGCGGCGGCCCGCCGCGCTGGCGCGCGTCGCCGAGGCGGCGCGTTCCGGGCCCGGGCTGTTCGTCGTGGTCGCGCTGCTGCTGCTCGCCGTGGCGCCGCTCGCGCTCGAGCCGTTCCGGCTGAACCTGCTCGCCAAGTACCTGTGCTACGCGATCGTCGCCCTCGGCATCGGCCTCGCCTGGGGCCGGGGCGGCATGCTCACCCTCGGGCAGGGGGTGTTCTTCGGCGTCGGCGGCTACTCGATGGGCATGTACCTCAAGCTCAACGACGCCGGAGGCGAGCTGCCCGACTTCATGGTGTGGAGCGGGGTCGAGACGCTGCCCGCGCTGTGGGCGCCGTTCCGCAGCCCGGCCTTCGCGCTCGCCGCGGCCGTGGTGCTGCCGGTCGCGATCGCCACCGTGCTCGGCCTGCTCGTGTTCCGCCGCCGGGTGCGCGGCGCGTACTTCGCGATCCTCACCCAGGCGCTCGCCGCCGCGCTGGTGATCCTGCTCGTCGGCCAGCAGGGGCTCACCGGCGGCACCAACGGCCTGACCAACTTCTTCGAGCTGTTCGGCCAGGACCTCGCCGCCGACGGCACCCAGCGCGGGCTCTACTTCGTGGTCGCGATCACGCTCGGGGTGCTGTTCCTGTTCGCCTGGCAGCTCGCCCGCAGCCGCTTCGGCAGGCTGCTCGTGGCGGTGCGGGACGCCGAGGACCGGGTGCGGTTCCTGGGCTACGACCCGGCCGTGGTCAAGACGATCACCTTCGCGGCCGCGGCGGGCATGGCGGGCATCGCGGGCGCGCTGTTCGTCCCGGTGGTCGGCATCATCTCGCCCGCGCTGCTCGGCGTGGTGCCGTCGCTCGAGTTCGTGGTCGCGGTCGCGGTCGGCGGCCGGTACGCGCTCGGCGGCGCGGTGCTCGGCGCGGTGCTGATGAACTACGCCAAGACCGCCTTCAGCGAGGAGTTCGCCGGCGGCTGGCTCTACCTGCAGGGCGCGCTGTTCATCCTCGTCATGACCCTCGCCCCCGGCGGCGTGGCCGGGCTGCTCGCCTCCGCCCGGGACGCGGTCGGCCGGTGGCGGCGGGCCCGGCCGGGATGGGCGGCGCGTGAGGCGAAGGAGGCGGCATGAGCGTCAACGGAAACGGCCCGGCCGCGGAGCCGCTGCTGGAGATCCGGAACCTGTCGGTGGTCTTCGACGGCTTCCGCGCGCTCGACGGCGTCGACCTCACCGTCGCAAAGGGCGAGCTGCGCTTCCTCATCGGCCCGAACGGCGCGGGCAAGACCACCCTGGTCGACGTGATCACCGGCCTCACCCGGCCCGCCACCGGGTCGGTGCGGTTCGCCGGAGCCGAGCTCGTCGGCCGCAAGGAGCACGAGATCGTCCGCATGGGCGTGGGCCGTACCTTCCAGACGTCGGTGGTGTTCGAGGAGCTCACCGTCGTGGAGAACCTCGACCTCGCCGCGTCGTTCCGACGCCCGCTGTGGTCGCTGCTGCGGCGCAGAAAGGGTGTTTCGGACGCGGTCGCGCGGGCACTGGAGGTCACAGGACTCACCGATCTCGCCGACAGCGCCGCCGGCACGCTCTCTCACGGCCAGCGCCAATGGCTCGAGATCGGCATGTTGATCGCGCAGGAACCGCGGCTGCTGCTGCTCGACGAGCCGGTGGCCGGCATGTCGAAGGAGGAGCGTGCCCGCACCGGAGAGCTGCTCACCCGGATCGCCGAGGAGCACACGGTGATCGTGATCGAGCACGACATGGATTTCCTGCGCCGTCACGCCTCGGTCGTCACGGTGTTGCACGAGGGCAAGGTGCTGATGGAGGGCTCGGTGGACCAGGTGCGCAACGACCCGAAGGTGCGGAAGGTCTATCTCGGCCGGGCCGCCCAGCCGGTGCCCGGGGAGGTGGGATAGGTGCTGTCGGTCCGCGGTCTTGAGTCGGGGTACGGCCGCGCGCGGGTGCTGTTCGGGGTCTCGCTCGACGTCGAGCCCGGGCAGCTCGTGTGCGTCATGGGCCGGAACGGCGTCGGCAAGACCACGCTGCTGAACACGATCATGGGGGTGATCCCCGCCACGGCGGGCACGGTCACCTTCGAGGGCCGCGACGTCACCAGGCTCAAGCCGCACGAGCGGGTACGGCTCGGCATGGGCTACGTGCCCCAGGGCCACGAGACCTTCCCGCAGCTCAGCGTGCTCGGCAACCTGCTGGTGACGCTCGAGGCCTCGCCGCACCGGGACGAGAGCGCGATCGACGAGGCGCTGGAGATCTTCCCCCGGCTCAAGCCGCTGCTCAAGCGCCGCGCCGGGTTCCTCTCCGGCGGCCAGCAGCAGCAGCTCGCGATCGCCCGCGCCCTGGTCACCCGGCCCAAGCTGCTCATCCTCGACGAGCCGACCGAGGGCATCCAGCCGTCGATTATCCTCGAAATCGAGGAAGCGATCGAACGCCTGCACGCCTCTGGCCTGGCGGTGCTGCTGGTGGAGCAGTACGTGGACCTGGCCCTGCGCATGGCCGATCGCTTCCTCATTCTCGACGCGGGCCACGTGGTCCACTCCGGCTCGGCCGACGAGCTGCGCGGCGAGGAGGTCCACCGGCTGCTCGCGGTCTAGCCGCCCGATCCGTACACCCCGATACGCCGTGTGCGGCACGCCGGCCTCGGGTCGCGTGGGCCGACGCGGTCTCGCGAGCCCGATCGGGGCCGGTGCCTGGTGGGCGACGCCACCGTCGCCGTCGCTCGCCACGCGCATCCGTGTCGGCCGGTCGTGCACGCGCTCGCGCCTCCCATGGCCGGATGTGACGGCGGGCGGTTCGCTCCGTCGTCCGAACGGTGGGTCCGCTCTCGCCGACGCCATCGCCGTCACCCGCGATCCCCGGACCGTGACCCGGGCTTCCCGCCGGCGTGGCCTCGTGCGCACGGTACGGGTGCGGTGCGATCGTCCGGTCGCTCAGTGCTTTTCCCGGCAAAGCGACGCGCGTTCATTCGCGGGGAGGCGGAATCTCTCCGCTGTTGTATCTTTCTCCGCCTGCGCTGCCCGAAATGCCGGGTCAACTCTGTCCGAAATGTCGGGTGTCGTCCCGTGAGTCTGGCTCTGCCGTGGAGAATGCGGCACGCCGTATCCGCCCGCTTCCGGAAATCGTTCTCCCCGACCGTCGCGGGGCGGTAAATCTGGGGTAAGGAGCCGGGAAGTGTGGGTGGACGGTGAGGGGGGACGATGCCGGAGGTCGCCGATGTCCCCGGCAGGATTCGGCGGATGTGGGTGGCGGAGCGTGCCGTCGGCGCGGACGGAGCCGGACGGCCTGGAGGTCCCGAACCGGTGCCGTGGCGGGCGGGGGCCGCGCCCGCTCGTGAGGCATACGGGCACCGGCCGGCCGGGGTGACGCGTCACACCGGCGTGATGTCCGCCGACGAGATCGCCGCGCCCGACCGTCCGCAGGTTCCGGGGGTGGGGCGATGAACGGCCGCGTCGACTGGCTGGTGTTCGGCCGGGCGCAGGGGGCGGCGATGCCGGGGCTGCGCCGTTCCTCGCTCGTGGACCGGGCCGAGCGGGAGCGGTGGGAGCGGCGCCTCATGCCGCTGGCCGAGCCGCGCCGCATCCCCGGGGTGGAGCCCGGGCCGAGCGTGTGCCGCCTGGTGTGGGACGACCGCGTGGTCGCCCTGCACCGCGCGCCCGCCCCGGATCCCGACGCGGGCACCGTCACCTACGCCTATATCGGCGAGGGGCCGGTGTTCGAGCCGCGGTCCGTGCTCGCCACGGTGGACACCTGGCACCACTGGATCCCCGCGCCGGGGCAGGGGGACGAGCCGATCGACGCCGCCCGCATCGGCGTGCTCTCCCCGATCCTGCGGGACGAGCGCACCGACGAGGTCCGGCGGGGTCCGCACGACGCGCTGCGCCGCCTCGCGGCCGAGGTGCTGCGCGCCCCGGACCAGGGCTTCTCCTGCCGGCTGCCGCCCGGCGTGGAACCCGGGCACCTGCTGTGGGGCCTGATCGACCTGCTCGGCGAGGTCGTCGGCGACGGCACCGGGAGGTACTGGACCTTCTCCACCAGGGAGAACGACGACACCCGTCCCGGCCTCCCGCGGTTCGTCTTCCTCGACGACTGGCGGCACAGCGGCCTGCAACCCGGCCACTTCCGCCTCGACCTCGCCGCGCCGCCGCCCGGCCGCGACCGGTACCTGGACGCCGCCGACGCGCTGCTGGAGACCTACCGCGGCGGCTCGGCCGCGGGCGTGCGCCGCCTGCTGCGGCGCATCGGCATCCGCCACGAACGGCACGGCGAGGCCGAACGCATCGCGATCGTCCTCAAGTACGCCGAGGTCAAGGGCGTCCGGGTGGCCGGTCCCGCCCCCCAGGCCACCGTGGGGGACGGCGACCCGACCGTGGAGCGGCGGGTCCCCGCCCACCGGCGGCCGCCGTACCCGTTCGCGCCGGTCCCGTACAGGCCGGGATCCGGGGACGTGTCCGCGCCGCGGGCTGCCCAGGCGAGTGGTGCGGTGGGCGGTCCGCGGCCGGAGAACCCGGAACCGCCGCGTACCGCCGGCACCCCTGCGGCGGCGGACGGGCTTGCGCCCTCGCCGTCGCCCGACACCGTCGGGCATGCCGGTCCGCCTCGGGCTGGAGAGGGTGCGCCGACCGATGCCGGAGTGCGGTTCGCCGGTTCCGCGATGCCGCCGCTTCCGGCTGAGCGCAGCGACACGGGCCTCGGTCCTTCCCGGGATCGGGAGGATTGGCCGCCAGGGGTGGCAGCGAGTGCGGGCGGTCCTGCTGCCTCGCCGTCGCCCGAGGCCGTTGCGCGCCCCGGCTCGTCCCCAGCGGCGGGGAAGCCGGTGGCAGGGACCGGGGTGGATTTCGCCGGTTCCGCGATGCCGCCGTCCGAGGCCCAGGCGGGCGGCCCCGAAACCGGTTCGCCGCAGGGGCCGAAGGATCCCTTGCCGACCGGGGCCGTGGGCGCCGGAGCCGGTGCGCCGGGTGCCGAAGCGTCGTCTCCCGTGGCTACGGGGTGGGCTGATCCGCAGCCACGGGTGGAGGAGGCTCCGGCGAGTGCGGTGGCGGGTTCCGTTGCGCCGCCGTCGCCTGAGATCGCGGGGCAGGACGGTGCGACGCCTGGGGCGGTGGGCTCGCCACTTAGTGGGGCATCAGGAGCCGGAGGAAGCGGGGCCGCTTCCCCGGTGTCGCCTGCCGAGACGCGGGCTGACTCGGCTCAAGCGTTCGCGAATCCGCCGCTGAACGAGGTGGCAGGTGGCGGGCCGGGTTCGGGCGGCGCGGCGGCTGCTTCGGCTCAGGGCATGGGGCAGCCGCCGTCGAGTGGCATGACCGGTGCCGCCGCGAGCGCGGCCGGGGCCGCGGTGCCGCAGTGGCCGCGAGCCGTCGACCCGTTGGGGCCGGGTTCCGGAACGCCGCCGAGCGGGACGTCGGAGGTGGGCGCGGGTTCCGCCGGGGCCGTGAATCCGCGGTCGTTCGGCGCTGAAACGGGTGGTGCCGGGGCCGGTTCGGCCTACGGGCCGGAGAGCGTGGCGGCGAGCGGTCCGGCGGATGCCGCTGCGGGTGCGTCGGGTTCCGAGCCGTCGCCGTCGCCTGAGGCCGGAGGAGCCGCCGATTCGCCGTCAGCGGTGCCCGATTCGACCGCGGGTGCCGAGGCGACCGTGCCGTCGTCGCCGAGAACCGCCGAGCGGCCCGGCCCGGTTCCGGTGGTGGGGGATGTCCTCCAGCTCGAGGAGCCGGATGCCGGAGCGGCGAGCGTGGCCCGTTCGGCGGGGTGGCCGTTGCCCGGGCCCGAGGCGAGTGGTGCGGGGAGCGGCCCGTCTCATGGGGCGGAGCAGGTGGCGGCGAGTGGTCCGGCGGATGCCGCGGCGGCTGCGTCAGGTTCCGAGGCGTCGCCGTTCTCCGGGGCCGGCGAGCCCGCCGATTCGCCCTCGGGGGCGGAGGGTTCGCCCGCGGAGGCGGGAGCGAGTAGGGCCGGCTCCGAGGGATCGCCGTCGCCCGAGGCCGAAGAGCCTGCTGATTCGCCGTCGGCGGTGGAGGAGCCGGGTGAGGTATCCGGGGCGAGCGAGGCCGGTGCCGTACCGTCGCCGTCGGACGAGGTGGCGGAGGAGGCCGCTGCGCCGCCGGTGGCGGGGGAGTCCTCGCCGGGCGAGACGGGAGAGGGGAGCGCGGCCGAGACGGCACCCCTTCCGCCTGTCGGGCCCGAGGGAGAGGCGTCCGGCGGTGAGAGCGCGGCGGAGACCCGGCCGCTGGCGCCCGTGTCGGAGCGGCAGCCGCACGAGAACGTCCCCTTCCTGGTGCAGAGGCTGCGTACGGCGGAGATCCCGGAGGACGTACGGCGCGGCGTCGAGGGCCTCGCGCGGGTGGTCGAGGGGGATGCCAAGGCGCGGGCGCAGCTCCGGGACATCCTCATCGGCAACGGGTTCTTCCGCGAGCGGCTGGAGACGGTGCTCACCCCCGACGAGCTCGACCGAGCCCTGCGGGACCTGGTCACCTGCGCCTTCGCGGACGGTGACGAGAGGTCACTGCGCAAGGCGGTGGAGCTGGCCGGCCGGAAGGACATCACGCACGGGATGCGGGTGGCGCTGCTGGAGGCCGTGGCCGCCCACGGCGGCGCCGAGATCTGGCTCTCCCACTACGGTCCCACCGAGCTGTCGGCGACGGTGCCCCGCCCACGTCGGGAGGTGGCCGAGCCGGTGGCGGGACCCGCTCGTACGGCTCGTTCCCCGCACCCCATCCGCCCCGCGCCGAACCGGTTCGACGAGTTCAAGGTGCCGGCGCTCGTCGTGTTCGGCATCTTCCTGCTCGGGACCGCGGTGATCCTCCTGTTCAGCAGGTTGTGAGCCGCCCTCCCGAGGAGCGGGGGCCGCTCAGGCGGTCACTCGGGGAGCGGGGGTACGGCGTTGCGCGCCCGCTCCAGGGCGAGCTCGGGCCACCACTGGCCCGCGTCCGGGGTGACCACCCCGTACACCGGGTCCTCCGGGCCCGCCGTACCGCGGGTGCAGCGCATCGTGGAGCGGCCGGGGTCGTTGAGCCAGAGCAGGGCGTCGACCAGGGCGTGGCCGGTGTCGGTGGTGGTGGGCCGGGCGCCCGCGCCGCGGCCGGGCGGGTTGCACCATTCCTGCGGGTCGGCGAACCGCCCCGGCGGCGGCCGCCACTCGCCGGTGCCGTTCCGGCTCGTGTCGACCACGAAGCGGGGCAGCCCGGCCGTGTCGTCGGGTACGTCGCGCAGCGCGTCCTCGGGGCAGGCGGTCGCGCCGGTCGACAGGCGCAGGTGCACGCACTTGGCGAGGCGTACGCCCCAGGCCACCGAGTCCCGGGTCGGGCGGTGGCCGTTCACGTTGAGGTAGAAGCCGTCCGCGCCCGCCACGCCCGCGGCGGCGAGCCGTTCCGCCGACGCCTCCAGCGCGGGCCAGCCGGCGAGCCCGCCGTCGAGGTACACGGCCGTGCGGGGCAGCCCGCCCAGCCGGGTCACCGCGTAGCCGAGGTCGGCGTACCGCTGCCGCAGGGCCTGCGGCCCGCCCGCGGGGCACTCGGGGGTGCCCGGCGCCCGGGACAGCCCGGCCGGCTCCAGCGCGACCACCGCCCGGCCGTCCCCGATGCCCTCGGCGACGGCGTCGATCCACGCCCGGTACGCCTCCGGGCTCGCGGCGCCGCCGTTGTGGCAGTCGCGCATCGGCACGAAGTCGGTGACGAACACCGGCACCGCGTCCTGCCGCGCGGCCTGCGCCATCGTGTCCCGCACGGTGTGCCGCACCTGCTCGGGGCCGCCGCCGGTCAGCCGGATCGCCTGTGGCACCCGGGCGAGCGCGCGCATCAGCGCGGCGTCCGCGGTCCGGCCCTGCGCCTCCCACACCTGCGCCTGCCGCGCCGCGTCGCCGTCCGGCGGCGTGAACAGCCGCGCGCCCTCCCGCAGCGGGTTCCCGCCCGCGGCGCCCGGCCGCCGCATCGCCGGGGCGGCCCCGTCGTCCGCGCCCGACAGGGCGAGCAGCGCCCCGGTCGCGAGGACGCCCGCCACCACCAGGCCCGCCGCCGCGCGCACCGGCCACCGCCCGCGCGCCGCGCCCGACGGCACGGTCGACGGCCCGGTGGGCGGCGTCGCGTCCGGCCGCGGGGACGGCAGGGGAGCGGTGAGGTGGCGGGTGTGCCCGGCGGCCAGCGCGTCGACGAGCTGCTCGGCCGTGGGGCGGGCCGCCGGATCCTTCGCCAGCGCCCGCGCCACCAGCTCGCCGAGCACGCCGTCGATCCGCGGCAGGTCCGGCTCGTCGTGCACCACCCGGTAGAGCACGTCCTGCCCGGGGCCGCTGCCGAACGGCGGGGAGCCGGTCGCGGCGAACACCATCACCCCGCCCCAGGAGAAGATGTCGGACGCGGTCGTCACCTTCTCGCGCCGCGCCTGCTCCGGTGACATGTACGCCGGGGTGCCGAGCGCGAGCATCGACTGGGTGGCCCCGTCCGCGAGCCGGGCCAGGCCGAAGTCGATCACCTTCGGGCCGAGCGGCGACAGCAGCACGTTCGACGGCTTGAGGTCGCGGTGCACCACCCCGGCGGCGTGGATCGCGCGCAGCGCCGTCGCCGTGCTCACCGCGAGCCCTTCCAGGGCGGAGCCGCGCAGCGGCCCCCGCCTGCGCACCTCCTCCAGCAGCGTCGGCCCCGGCACGTACTCGGTGACGAGGTAGGCGGTGGGCCCGTCCACGTCCGCGTCGAGCACCGCCGCGGTGGAGAACCGGGCGACGCGCCGCGCCGTCTCCACCTCGCGCCGGAACCGCCGCCGGAACTCCGAATCGGCGGCGAGATGCCGGTGGATCAGCTTGACCGCGACCTGCTCTCCGGACGGCGCCTCGGCCAGGTACACGACCCCCATGCCGCCCTCGCCCAGGCGGCGCACGATGCGGTAGGGGCCGACCCGGATCGGGTCACCCTCGAGGAGGACACCGTCCATCGATACGCGATCGTAATCCTCGCCTCCCACCCCGACCACCGAAACGCCCGCACCCGCCCGCCTTGTCCGGTACGGCGAGGCGTGCCGGGCGCGGCAGTCGGCCGACGTGGCGGAGCACGGTGGCCGAGGCGGGGACCGGTGGTCGCCGCCGGCGCCCGATGGCAGGGCGGCGCGGTGGCGGGCGTGTGCCCGGCTGTGCCGTAAAACCGGGGAGCCGTGGCGGCGGATTGGGATACGATTACGCGCGGCGAGCACGGTGCTCGCCGATCCGCGTCGAACGCGCGAAACGGCGGTTCGACCGTCGAGTGTGCGTCGCGGCGGTTCATCCCCGCCCGCGGAGGAGCGGCGGGATGGCCGCCCGAAGGTGGGGGTTCCTTGACATCGCACTCCCAGGTATCTGCTAACGTTCTTCCTATGCTGCGCGGGCTGCTCCTTAGCTGCCGCGGCGAGGGTCGGTGACAAAGGTCGGCTCCCTCGTCGCGGTGCCAGCCATGCGTGTCGGCCGCCCCGATCCGGTGGCGACTTCCCTCTGATTTCGCGGACTTGCGGTCTCGGTGTTCGTCGCCGCCGGTCCCAGGTTCGTCAGATCGCCTCGACAAGGAGCATGTGCATGTATCCGCAGCAGCAGCCCAGCCCTATGCCGTTCCACCGCTACCAGCCGTTCAAGCCGATCGACCTGCCCGACCGCACCTGGCCGAACAAGGTGATCACCAAGGCCCCCAAGTGGTGTGCGGTCGACCTCCGGGACGGCAACCAGGCGCTGATCGACCCCATGGACTCGACCCGCAAGCTGAAGATGTTCGAGCTGCTGGTACGCATGGGGTTCAAGGAGATCGAGGTCGGTTTCCCCGCGGCGTCCCAGACCGACTACGACTTCATCCGGCTGATCATCGAGGAGGACCGCATCCCCGATGACGTCGTCATCCAGGTCCTCACCCAGGCCCGGCCGGAGCTGATCGAGCGCACCTTCGAGTCGCTGCGCGGCGCCAAGCAGGCGATCGTCCACCTGTACAACTCGACCTCCACGCTGCAGCGCCGGGTCGTCTTCGGCAAGGACAAGGACGGCATCACCGCGATCGCGGTCGAGGGCGCCAAGCTGTGCAAGAAGCTCGCCGAGGACATGGGCGACACCGAGATCTTCCTGCAGTACTCGCCGGAGTCGTTCACCGGCACCGAGCTGGAGTACGCGGTCGAGGTGTGCAACGCGGTCACCGACGTCTGGGAGCCCACCCCGGAGAAGAAGGTGATCATCAACCTGCCGGCGACCGTCGAGATGGCGACGCCGAACGTGTACGCGGACCAGATCGAGTGGATGCACCGCAACCTGGCCCGCCGCGACTCGATCGTGCTGTCGCTGCACCCGCACAACGACCGCGGCACCGCCGTCGCCGCCGCCGAGCTCGGCTACATGGCCGGCGCCGACCGGATCGAGGGCTGCCTGTTCGGCAACGGCGAGCGCACCGGCAACGTCTGCCTGGTGACCCTCGGCATGAACCTGTTCTCCCAGGGCATCGACCCCGAGCTGGACTTCTCCGACATCGACGAGATCCGCCGGATCGTCGAGTACTGCAACCAGCTGCCGGTGCACCCCCGCCACCCGTACGGCGGCGAGCTCGTCTACACCGCGTTCTCCGGCTCCCACCAGGACGCCATCAAGAAGGGCTTCGAGCACCTGGAGCGGGACGCGGCCGCCGCGGGCGTGCCGGTGCGCGAGTTCCGCTGGGAGGTGCCGTACCTGCCGATCGACCCCAAGGACGTGGGCCGCACCTACGAGGCGGTCATCCGGGTCAACAGCCAGTCCGGCAAGGGCGGCGTCGCCTACATCATGAAGACCGAGCACGGGCTCGACCTGCCGCGGCGCCTGCAGATCGAGTTCTCCCGGGTGATCCAGGCCCGCACCGACGCCGAGGGCGGCGAGGTCACCCCGGAGGAGATGTGGAAGATCTTCTCCGACGAGTACCTGCCGACCCCGGAGAAGCCGTGGGGCCGGTTCGGCCTGCTCGCCCACCGCAGCGAGGCGACCGTCGACGAGAAGGACAAGATCAGCGCCGACATCCGGATCGACGGCGAGATCCGCGAGATCCGCGGCATCGGCAACGGCCCGATCTCGGCGTTCGTGGACGCGCTGAGCACGGTCGGCGTCGACGTCCGGGTCCTCGACTACACCGAGCACGCGATGAGCTCCGGCAGTGACGCCCGCGCCGCCGCCTACATCGAGTGCCAGGTGGGCGACAAGACCCTGTGGGGCGTGGGCATCGACCACAACACCGTCACCGCGTCGCTCAAGGCCGTGCTGTCGGCGGTCAACCGCGCGATGCGCTGAGCCCCGTTCGATAGACCTGCGTACACGCCGAAGCCCTGCCGGTACGGCGGGGCTTCGGCCGTTTTCGCGTCATCGCGACGCCGGCTCCGAAACCTCGTTCGTCCGGCCGCCCTGGCGCGTCCCGGGCCTTGCCACCGCCGACCCGGCCGCGCAGGACCGTGAGGCCGAGCACGATGACGTGCTGTCCGCCCGGGCCGCTCGCGCTTGCGGTCCAGGACGTGCGGGCGCGAATGCCCGTGTGTATCGACGGGCGCTGCCGGCCTTCTCACTCGTGACGTCGGCGCGTCGCGGATGACGCGCCGCGGCAGCGGGTGTGGCCCGGCAGGAATACCGGCCGCGTCCGCGCGACGGGGATCAGGTTCCGCCGCTCGGTCTCGTCCGCCGTGTTCCGGCCGGTACGGACGGACTATCCATTCGCCGGCCGTTCGCCGTCGGGCAGGGGCAGGCCGACCATGCGGGCCATGCACAGCACGCCGTGGTCGAAGGCCGCCGCGCGATCGGTGATCACGTCGCGGTACATGCCGAACAGCTCGAAGCTCACCGCCCCGTACACCCAGGTCCAGGCGATCAACGCGCGCAGGATCACGTCGTCGGAGACCGGCGGGAAGATGTGTTCGCGCAGCCGGGCCGCGTCCTCCGCGAAGGAGGCGGGCGCGGGCGGCAGGTCGGTGGGCGGGGCGAGCACCCCGGCCGCCTCGGCGTCGCGCAGGATCCCGGCGAGCGCCCGGCCGTTCCGGGAGGCGGGGATCACCGTCTCCTCGGGGGCCGCGTAGCCGGGCACCGGCGTGCCGTGGATCAGCGCGTACTCGTGCGGGTGCGCCAGCGCCCAGTCGCGGATCGCCCGGCAGCAGGCGAGCCACCGCCCGATCAGGTCCTCGCGCGGGAGCGCCGCGTCGGTGCGCTCCACGGCCTCGCCGATGTCGTCGTACGCCTCGATGATCAGCGCGGTGAGCAGGTCGTCCCGGCTCGGGAAGTACCGGTAGACCGCCGAGGACACCATGCCCAGCTCGCGCGCCACGGCCCGCAGCGACAGCCCGGTGGCGCCCGCCTCGGCGAGCTGCCGCCGCGCCACCGCCTTGATCTCCCGGATCAGCTCGGCTCTGGCTCTCTCCCGTGCGGTACGGCTCGCGCTCATGGCGGCATCCTACTGCAATCGAGAGCGCCGAACACAAACGAGAGCAGTGCTCTTGACATCGGTGCTCACAAACGAGAGCATTGCTCTCGAGTGAGAGCGGCCGGACCTGTCCGACGTCCGCGAGAGTCCGCGCTCGACGACCGGCTTCCGGTCACCGTCGTCGGCCGGCCCACGGTACGGAACACCCGCTTCTTCACTCACACGCGGCACGGTAGTGTGAGCGCCGCGCCGTGCCTCATATCCCGATATGAGACATACGCACCCCCGAGGAGCCCCCCATGAGCAAGTACGTCGTCGCCGGAGCTGGCCAGGTCGGTTACCACCTGGCCGAGCGGCTCGCCGAGCAGGGCCACGAGGTCGTCGTCGTCACCAGGTCCGGCTCCGGGCCGCGGACGGAGGGCGTGCGCCGCGTCGCGGCCGACGTGGCCGACGCCGCGCGCCTCACCGAGCTCGCCCGCGGTGCCGAGGCCCTGTTCAACTGCGTGAACCCGCCCTACTGGCGCTGGCCGGCCGACTGGCCGCCGATGGCGGCCTCGTTCCTCACCGCCGCCGAGCGCACCGGCGCCGTCCTCGTCATCCTCGGCAACCTGTACGGCTACGGCCCGGTCGACGGGCCGATGACCGAGGACCTGCCGCTCGCGGCCACCGGGACCAAGGGCCGGGTGCGGGCACGGATGTGGGCCGACGCGCTCGCCGCCCACGAGGCGGGCCGGATCCGGGCCGTCGAGCTGCGCGGCTCCGACTTCTTCGGGCCGGGCGCCGCCGCCGGGTCGCACCTGGGTGAGCGCTTCGTGCCGCGGCTGCTCGCCGGCAAGCCCGCGTTCTACCTCGGCGACCCCGACCAGCCGCACAGCTGGACGTACGTCAAGGACGTGGCCCGCGCCCTGGAGATCGCGGCGACCGACGAGCGCGCCTGGGGCCGCCCATGGCACGTTCCAACCGCCCCGGCCGTCAGCGCCCGGGAGGTCGCGAAGCGGGTGTGCGAGCTGGCCGGCGTGTCGCAGCCGCCGCGGATCAGCGTGATGCCCCGGTTGCTGCGCCTGGTGGCCGGGCTGTTCTCGCCGATGCTCCGCGAGCTGGGAGAGGTCCAATACCAGTTCGACCGGCCCTTCGTCCTCGACTCCTCCGCGTTCCAGGCCACCTTCGGCATGCACCCCACGCCGCTCGACGAGGCGCTCACCGAGACCCTCGACTGGTGGCGAACCCGGGAACGCTCCGCCGCCTGACCCCCACCGGCCCGGCCGATGGCTGGATGTGCAACATCTGCGTCGTTGACGCCATTTCCGCCGGCTCGTGAGCATGGAGCCATGCGCAGGGGCGTCGTCATCGTGATCTACGACGACTACCAGCTTCTCGACATGGCCGGCCCGGTGGACGTGTTCAGCCTGGCGAGCCTGATCGTCGGCGACGGGGGCTACGCGGTCGAGGTCGTCGCCGCCCGCGCCGGCGAGGTGCGCGCCGCGAGCGGCATCACGACCACGGTGCGCACCGCGCTCGCGGACGTCGCCGGGCCGGTCGACACGCTCATGGTCGCCGGTGGCCTGGGCGTGTTCGACCACCTGGGCGACCGGGAGCTGATCGACGGGGTCGCCCGGCTCGCCGCCACGGCCCGGAGGGTCACCTCGGTGTGCACCGGCGCCTTCGTGCTCGCCGAGGCCGGGCTGCTCGACGGCAGACGGGTCACCACGCACTGGCTGATGGCCGACGAGCTGCGCGCCCGCTACCCGGCGGTCAAGGTCGACGAGGACCCGATCTACATCCGAGACGGCAACGTGTGGACCTCGGCCGGGGTCACCGCGGGCATGGACCTGGCCATGGCGCTCGTGGCCGAGGACCACGGCCACGCCGTCGCCCGCGACGTGGCCCGCACGCTCGTGGTCTACCTGCACCGCTCCGGCGGGCAGAGCCAGTTCAGCGTGCCGCTGCGCGGGAGCCCGCCGCGCGACGAGGCGCTGCGCGAGCTGCAGGAGTGGATCGACGCCAACCCCGACGCCGACCTGAGCGTGCCGGCGCTCGCCCGCCGGATGAACATGAGCGAGCGGCACTTCTCGCGCGTGTTCCGCGCCCAGGTCGGCATTCCCCCGGGGCGGTACGTCGAGCTGAGCCGGGCCGCGGCGGCCCAGCGGCTGCTGGAGACCACCGACGACTCGCTCGACCGGGTCGCCCGGCGGGCCGGGCTGGGCATGCGGGAGACCCTCTACCGGGTGTTCCGACGCCACCTGCGCGTGTCCCCCGGCGACTACCGTCGCCGGTTCCGAGCCGCGAACGCCAAGGAGAGCTGAGATGAGGGTCGCGATCCCGCTGTATCCGGGGTTCACCGCGCTCGACGCCGTCGGGCCGTACACCGTGCTCGCCGCCGCCCCCGGCGTCGCCGTCACCTTCGTCGCGGCCGAGCCCGGCCCGGTCCGCGACGAGCAGGGGACGCCGGCGCTGACCGCCACCGCGTCCTTCGACGAGCCGCCAGGCTACGACGTCATCGTCGTGCCCGGCGGCACCGGCACCGTGCCCGCGCTGTCCGACCGCCGCCTGCTCGACTGGATCGCCCGGGCCGACGCCACCACCCGGTGGACGACGTCGGTGTGCAGTGGATCGTTCCTGCTCGGCGCGGCCGGGCTGCTGCGGGGCAGACGTGCCACGACCCACTGGGGGTTCACCGGACAGCTCGTCGCGTTCGGGGCCGTGCCGGTCGAGGAGCGTGTCGTCGTCGACGGCAAGATCGTCACCGCGGCCGGGGTCTCCGCGGGCGTCGACATGGCGTTGTGGCTGCTCGCCGAGATGACCGACGAGGAGACCGCCAAGACGGTCCAGCTCGCCATCGAGTACGACCCCGCCCCGCCGTACGAGGCGGGCTCGGCGAAGACCGCGCCCCGGGAGCGCGCCGAACGCGCACTCTCCTGGATCCTCCGGCAGACGGCCGCCGCCTGACCGGACGGGGCCGGGCCGTCCATGTCCGGTACGGCTCGGCGTCCTCGCCCGCCGTACCGGTTGCGCGGGACGAGCGGGTGGGCGGCGGGCCGAGGGCTATGCCTCGGAGTCCGGCACGACCACCTCGCACCGGATGCCGAGGTCGCGGTCGAGCCGGTAGGTGTGGTGGTCGACCTGGTTGGTGTCGGCGAGCTCGAGGTTGAAGAACGACATCCGCTCGCCGGTGAAGAACGGCCCGGAGTGCCAGGTGCCGCGATGCAGCAGCACCGCCACGTCCCCGGGGATCTGGAAGGCCACGATGTCCTCGAGGCGCGGCGCCGCGTCGGGCACGTCGACCTCGTACGGCGGCGCGACCGCGAGCAGCCAGGGCTTGCCGCCCACGGCGGCGAGCGTCTGGGTGACCGCGCGGTGCCGGGTGATGCCGGTGAAGGCCGGCGGCTTGTCGACGAGGGACATCACGTAGAAGCGGGGGGTGCCGCGGGACAAATCGAGCAGCGCCTCCCGCTCGCTGAACGGCGCGCCGTCCGGCGTCGCGCGCAGCACGGCGCCGAACGGCGCGAACGCCTCGTCGGTCAGGGGCCGGGCGGTGATCCGGTGGGTGGTGAGGGTCGTCATGAGACCTCCTGGGCGGGGTGAGTGGCGTGAGACGCCTCCGACGGTAGCACTTGTCTGACAAGTCGTGATAGGACTGTTGGGGACAAAACAACCGAAGGAGGTCTGGTATGGGCGACCAGTGGAACGCGCTGCGGGTGGGCCCCCGCATCCTCCGCCCGGGTACGGCAGGCGGCCCGCTCGCCGGGCGCGTGTTCGCCGTCAAGGACCTCATCGACGTGGCCGGTCAGACCATCGGCGGCGGCAACCCGGAGCTGCTCGCCGAGCGCAAGCCCGCCGAGCAGGACGCCCCCGTGGTGGCCGCGCTGCTGGAGGCGGGCGCGTCCTGCGTCGGCATCACCCAGACCGACGAGCTCGCGTTCAGCCTCACCGGGGTCAACGGGCACTACCCGGCCCCGGTCAACCCCCGCCACCCCGACCGGGTGACCGGCGGCTCCTCCAGCGGGTCGGCGGCGGCCGTGGCCGCCGGGCTCGTCCCGTTCGCGCTCGGCACCGACACCGGCGGCTCGATCCGGGTGCCCGCGTCCTACTGCGGCCTGGTCGGCGTCCGCCCCACCCACGGGGCGCTGTCCCTCGACGGCGTGCTCCGGCTCGCGCCGTCGTTCGACACCGTGGGCTGGCTCGCCGCCGACGTGCGCACCGCCGCCGCGGTCGGCCGGGTGCTGCTGCCGCCCGCGGACGGCGCGCCGGCCCCTGCCCGCGTCGTGGTGCTCGAGGAGACGCTCGCCGAGGTCACCGGCGAGGTCGCCGCGGCGGTCACCCACTGGGCGGGCAGGCTCGCCGAGGCCTGGTCGCTGCCGCTGCGCCGTACCGCGCTCGGCACCTCGCTCGACGAGTGGCTGACCGTGTTCCGCACCATCCAGTGCGCCGAGGCGTGGGCGGAGCGCGGCGCGTGGATCGAGGCCCACCCGGGCGCGCTCGCCCCCGAGGTCGAGGCCCGGTTCCGCGCCGGGGCGCACGGCGACGCGGCCGCGGTCGAGGCGGCCCGGCGGCGGCGTGCCGAGCTGTCCGCGGAGCTGGACCGGCTGCTCGGCGAGGGCGCGCTGGTCGTGCTGCCGAGCGCGTCCGGGCCCGCGCCGCTGCGCGAGCCGCTGCTCGCCGGCGACCCCGAGGCGGCCGCGGCGAACGAGCGGGTGCGCACCGCCACCCTGCGCCTGACCAGCCTCGGCGGCCTCTCCGGCGCCCCGGTCGTCGGCCTGCCGCTCGCCGAGGCCGAGGGCGTCTCGCTCGGCGTGTCCGTGCTCGGCCCGCGCGGCGCGGACCGCCTGCTGCTCGAGCTCGCCGAGGCGCTGCCCGCCGAGTGGCTGCCCGAGCCGCCGGACCCCGCCCGAGAGGAGCTGGTCGCCGCCTTCTACCGGTACGAGGAGGCGCTCGTCAGCAACGACGTGCCGACGCTCATCGAGCTGTTCGCGCCGGGTCCGGACACGATCCGGTTCGGCCCGGCCGACGCCGCGTACGGCGCGGACGAGATCGCCGCGTTCCGCCGCGCCCGCCCGGCCACCGACCTGGAGCGCGAGCTGGTCCGGTACGACGTGCGGATCATCGCCCCGGGCGCGGGCATCGCCTCCACCGAGTTCGTCCGGGCCGGATCGGGCCGGCGGGGCAGGCAGACCCAGACGTGGAAGCGCCACCCCGACGGCTGGAAGGTGGAGCTGGCGCACGTGTCCCTGCTGCCCGGGTGACGAGAGCCCGGCAGGGTACGGCAGGCGTCCCGGGGCGGAGCCGCCACCCGGCGGCCGCGGGTCAGCGGCGTACCGAGCGGACCATGGCGTAGCGGAACGCGTCGCGCACGTGCGCCTCGGACGCCCAGTACGCGGTCGAGCCGTCCCGCGCCACGCCGGTCAGCCGCAACGTGAGCGCGGGCTCACCCACCGGACGGCGCAGCAGCCGGGCGCGTTCCTCGTCGAGCGCGTCCGCGCCCGGCCAGGCGATCTCCCACTCGACCCGCTCGCCGCGCACCAGCTCGACCAGGTCGAACAGCGACATCGCCGGGTCGAGGCCCTCCGGCGGGGCGGCCCCGCGCGGCAGCGGCACCGTGTCGGTCGCGATCATCACCGGCACCTCGTCGGCGTACCAGACCTTCGTCGTGGTGAGCGCCGCCGACCCGGCGGGCACCCGGTAGGCGTCGGCCTCGTCCGGGGTGACCTCGCGCCGCTCGTGCGCGACCACCTCGACCCGCGGCGTGTGCCCCATCGCCGCGATCAGCTCGGCCTGCTCCAGCTGCTCGTCGAACCGGGCCGGGATCTCCAGCGCGGGCCGGTTCACCACGGTGTTCGCCCCCTGCCGCCGGAGCAGGTAGCCGCGCTCCTCCAGCCGGATCAGCGCCTCCCGGACCGCGGGCCGGCTCGCCGACAGGAAGCTTGTCAGGGCGGGCTCGCCGGGCATCGGCCGCCCCTCCCTGGCCACCTCGGCCAGCACCTCCTCCAGCCGGTCGGTGAGGTTCCGTGACCCGCGCCCGGCGTCCCGACTCCGCTCGACCATGGCACTCACCCTAACCAGGCGGGCCAACGAGGTCCGCACCGCGTTGGCCCGCCGGGACATACCGCCCACGGCATGCCGGGCCGTACCGTCGGCGCATGGACAAGCCGATGATCACCATCACGTACTGCGTCCCGTGCGACTACCTGCCGCGGGCGCTCTGGCAGGCGGGCGAGCTGCTGCGGCCGCTCGCCGAGTCGGTCTCCGGGCTCACCCTCGTCCCCGGCACCGGGGGCGTCTACGACGTGGCGCTCGGGGACACCGTCCTGTTCTCGAAGGCCGAGGAGGGCCGCTTCCCGGAGGTCGGCGAGCTGCTCGAGGCCGCCTTCAAGCTGCTCAACTGATCCGGTTTGCCCTGAATCGTCATTAAAGCGAGCGATAACACCACGGAAATACGCGGGCAATACGCCCTGCGTAGTTTCCGGCCATGGTGGAGATGACCGCAGGACGTCGCTCGCGCCGGCGACGACGGCCCACCCGCACGCGGGGCATGCTCGCCCTGCACGAGATCGACGGCCTCGAGGCCGACGAGGCCCTCCAGGCCGTCGTCACCCGGGTCGCCCGCCGCATGGGCACCGAGGTCGCCACCCTGTACGCCTACGATCCCGACCGGGAACGCCTCGTGCTCGCCGCGACGCACGGGCTCGCCCGGTCGGCGATCGGCTTCGTCACCCTCGCGCTGGGGGAGGGGATCAGCGGCGAGGCGGCGCTGCGCCGCTCCCCGGTGGCCGCCGCCGACGTCGGCCGCGACCCCCAGTTCAAGATCATCCCCGGGTTCGACCAGAGCCGCTACCGGTCCATCCTCGCGGTGCCGGTGAGCCACCGCGGCGAGCTGCTCGGCGTGCTCAACGTGCAGACCGTCGCCCCCCGCGAGTACGGCACGGCCGAGAAGGACCTGCTGTGCCGCCTCGCCGACGAGGTCGCCCGGCACCTCGCCCGCACCGGCCGCGACGGCCACCTCGCCCTCCGGCTGCGCGGCCCCACCCTGCTGTCCACGCTCAGCGGCATGGTCGCCGCCTCCGGCGGCCGCACCGAGGTGTGCGTGCGGGTGCTCGCCGAGCTCGCCGTCGTGCTGCCCGAGGCCGACACCGCGATCGCGCTGTCCCCCGGGCGGCACGACGCCGAGCCGGTGCTCATCGCCCCCGACGGCGGCAGCGACGTGCACCCGGACCTCGCCGCCGCGCTGCACGGCGGCCCGCCCGCCGCCGAGGACGCGGTGCTCGTGCTGCCGCTCGGCCGCGACGGCGACCGGCACGGCCTGCTCGCCCTCCGCTCGGCCAAGGGCGCGGGGAGCTGGCGGGACCCGGCGGTCCGGCACTACCTGGAGAGCGTCGCCGAGCAGCTCGGCCTCGCCCTGGAACGCCTGCCCGGCCCCGCCGCCGCGCCCGCCGCGGCCGAGCCGGAACGCTCCACCGGCGAGCCCGGCCTCTACGACCGGCTCGTCGCGGTCGTGCTCGACGACCGCGGCCTGGAGGCGCTCGTCGCCGAGGCGAGCGCGGCCTGCGGCACCTGGTTCGGCGTCGTCGACTGCTTCGGCACCCCGCTCGCCGGCACGGTCGACGGCGAGGTGTCGGCCGAGCTGCCGCTGCACCCGGCCGAGTCGCCGCCGGGCCGCCTGCTCGTCGGCCCCGCCCCGCCGCCCGAGGACGACCTCGCGGTGATCGCGCACGTGGTCGCGCTCGAGCTCGCCAAGTGGAAGGCCGCCTTCGAGGTGGAGTCCCGGCTCCGCGGCGACGTGCTCGACCTGCTGCTCTCCGACGACGCCGACCCGCGCGAGGCGCTGCCCCGGGCGAGCCTCGTCGGGCTCAACCTCGCCCGGCCGTACCGGCCGGTGTGGTTCGGCTACGCGGGGGAGGGCGAGGACGGCGCGCTCGCCGCCCGCAGCCGGGCCGAGATCGTGCGCCGCGCGCTCGGCGAGCCGCCGCAGGTGGTGCTCTTCCAGCGCCCGCACGGCATCCTCGCCCTCGTCGACGAGGCCGTCGCCGACGTCGAGGACCGCGCCCGGGCCGCCGCGCGCCACCTCGCCGCCGTACTGCGCGGCCGGGCGGTCGGCGTCGGCTGCGGCACCCCGGTCGTCTGGCCGGACGGCTTCCGCGCCGCGGTACGGCGGGCCGAGCTCGCCTCCGACCTGGGGCGGCGGCTCGGCCACCCGGGCCCGGTGGACGTCGGCCGCCTCGGCGTGTACGGCCTGCTGCTCGAGCTCGACGAGACGGCCTGGCGCGCGTTCGTCACCGAGCAGCTCGGCCCGCTGCTCGACCACGACGCGGCCACCGGCGGCGAGCTGGTGCGCACCCTGGAGGCGTACCACTGCCTGCGCGGCGGCCTGCGCGCCGTGGCCGACGCGCTGTTCGTGCACGTCAACACGCTCAAGTACCGGCTGGCCCGGATCGACGCGCTCACCGGCGGCCGGTTCTCCTCACCGAGCGGCCGCTTCCAGATGTACCTGGCGCTGTACGCGCTGCGCCTGCTCGAGCCCGAGCGGCCGAGCCTCCTCGCGGACGAGGCCGTGGCGGGCCTGCCGCCCGCCACGCACGGCCCCGACGGCCCCGGCGCCCGGTGATGCGCGGCCGTACCGGCCTCGCGGGCGTCCCCGTGACCGCCCGGCGCGGCACCTCCGCCGCCCGCTCCCGCCCGTACGGCCGGGACCGCTCGGGGACGAGACCGCGGCGGGATCGTTGTCCGCCCGGGACAGTGCCCGTGGCCAGGGGCCGCGGCGATGCTCGGACCGTGACTCTCGACAGCGTGATCCACGCCGATCCGCCCGCGCACCCCGGGCGCGAGCGGCGGCCGCCCGCTTCCCCGGCGGCCGACCTCCGCCCGTTCGCGGTGCTGCAGGCCGGGGACGGCGTCCCACCCGGTACCGCCTACCTCAGCGCGACCCCCGGCTCGGTGCTCTGGGGCCGGCTGCCCGGCCCCGAGGACCCGCCGGTGCTGCGCGTCGCCCCCGGCGAGCCGGTGGTGATCGACACGGTGAGCCACGAGGGCATCCTGGAGGACCAGGGGCGGGACCCGGTCGCGTTCATGGCCCGTTACGGCATCAGCGCCGACCTGGTGCTGCGGGACGCGATCGACGTGGCGCGCACCGTGCCGCACCGGGCGGGGGACGGGCCGCACGTGGTGCTCGGCCCGATCGCGGTGACCGGGGCACGGCCCGGCGACATGCTCGCCGTACGCATCGAGGACCTGCGCCCCCGGCTGCCCTACGGGTTCGTCTCCAGCCGGCACGGCCGCGGTGCCCTGCCGGGGGAGATGCCCGAAGGGCCGGGATCCACCTTCGTGCTGTGCACCGCGGGCGACGGCCCGGACGGCCCGGTCGGGTGCATCGGCACCCCGGCCGGCACGATCCGGTTCCCCCTCGGCTTCTTCCTCGGCGTCATCGGCGTCGTCCGGGCCGGCAGGGGCCGCCCCAGCTCGATCCCGCCCGGGTGGCACGGCGGCAACCTCGACATCAGCCTGCTCACCGCAGGCTCGACGCTGTTCCTGCCGGTGCAGGTGCCCGACGCGCTGGTGTACGTCGGGGACCCGCACTACGCGCAGGGCGACGGCGAGGTGGCGCTCACCGCGTTCGAGGCCCCGCTGCGGGCCACCCTGCGCTTCGACCTCGTCCCCGCCGGGGCCGCCGAGCACATGGGCGTGCTCTACGGGGAGACCGACGACCTGCTCATCCCGGTGGGCCTCGACGAGGACCTCGACCGGGCGATGACGGCCTGCGTCCGCAACGGCCTCGACCTGCTGACCAGCCGGTACCCGCTGGACCGCGCCACCGCCTACGCCTACCTCAGCGTGGCGGCGGACTTCGCGGTCTCCCAGGTGGTGGACCAGGTCAAGGGCGTGCACGGCCGGATCCGCAAGGCCGACCTCGCCGCCCTGCTCGACTCCGGCACGCCGGCCACGCCGGCGCCCGTCCGCCCCTTCCCCCCGCCGAAAGCCCTGTGAGGAGTCTGTGATGCGCCTACGCCCCTCCGCGCTGTGGTCCGCGGCCGTGGCCGCGACCCTCGCCCTCGTCACCTCCGCCTGCGGCTCCTCCGCCTCCCAGCAGGCGGAGCCCGCCACATCCGCCGAGTCGTCCGCCTCACTGACCATCGGCCTCAACTACGTCGGCACCGTCGAGCACTTCGCCCCCTACTACGCCCTCAAGGAGGGCCTGTACGAGAAGGCCGGGCTCGACGTCACCATCAAGCCGGGCGGCGACACGCCGCCGTCCACCCTGCTCGCCGCCGGGCAGGTGGACGTCGCGGTGATGGACACGCTCAGCACCATCACCGCGGCGGACAAGGGCGCCGACTTCGTCGCGATCGCCACCGAGTACCAGCAGACCCCCACCTCGATGACCTGCCGCAAGGACTCCGGGGTGAGCAAGCCCGCCGACCTGGCGGGCAAGACCCTCGGCCTGAAGCAGGCGGCGAACATCTACCTGCCCGCGATCCTCTCCACGATCGGCGTCACCAAGGACCAGATAAAGATCGTGCCGATCGGCGGCCAGGACGTCAGCATGATCATCGCCGGTCAGGTGGACTGCATGTTCTCCTCGTTCGCGTTCAACGAGCCGCGGTCCATCGAGATGGCGGGCGTGCCGGTCACCGTCTTCCCGCTCGGCGACCTCGGCATCCCCTCGCAGGGCAACACCTACGTGACCACCCGCGCGATCTACGACGACCCGGCCAAGCGCGCCGTCCTCGTCAAGTGGATCGGCGCGATCGCCGAGGCGTACGAGGTGCTGCTGCGCGACCCGGAGGCCGGGGCCAGGTACATGGTCGACAACGCGTTCACCACCGGGCTCGACCTCGACCAGCAGATCTACCAGTCCAAGACCCAGGCGTCCTACATCGCCACCGAGTACACCGCCGCGAACGGCCTGCTCGCCCTCAACCCCGAGGCATGGGAGAAGGTCGCCCAGGTGGCCAAGGACCTCGGCCTCACCTCGAGCCTCGTCGACACGAAGCCGCTCATCGGCGACCTGTCCAAAGAGGCCGGCACCGCCAAGCTCTGACCGCACACCACGAGGAGACGGGAGCGCACGACCATGACCATGACGACCGTCCACGCCCCGGTGGGCCTGCTCTACCAGATGTGGGAGGTGCGCGAGGAGGCCACCGCCGACCTGGTACGGCGCGCCTACGAGGAGTTCGCCTTCGCCGAGCGGCTCGGCTACGACTCGGTGTGGGTCGGCGAGCACCACAACGTCCAGGACGCCCCGTTCTACGGCCGCATCCCGGTGCCGGAGCTGCTGCTCGCCCGGGTCGCCGCGACCACCACCAGGCTGCGGCTCGGCACCGGCGTGAAGGTGCTGCCCGGCGTGCCGCCGCAGCGCAGCGCCGAGGAGATGTGCCTGCTCGACCTGGTCACCGACGGCCGCGCCGAGATCGGCATCGGCCAGGGCACCGCCGGGCCGCACGACGAGGAGTCCCGGCGGCGCAGGCAGGCGAGATTCCGCGAGGCGCTCGGCGAGATCCTCATGCTGCTGCGCGGCGACACCTCCACCGGCCTGCCGCTGCTCAACGTCGGCCCCGCGCCGCACCTGGTGGAGCGCATGTGGGCGGCGTGCCGCGACGACGCCTCCATCGAGTACATCGCCGAGCAGGGCCTCAACTTCGTGGTCGGGCAGGCCGAGGTCGCCGAGGCGCAGGCCCGCTACGTGGCCCGCTACCGCGCCGCCGGGGGCACCGGCCGGGTGCGCGGGGTGCGCGCGGTGTTCATCGCCGAGGACCGCGCCGACGCGTTCGCCCGGTTCGAGAGCGCCTTCGAGACCTACTACGCCCAGATCGGCCGCGGCCGGTACGCGGCGGACGCCACCGCCGCCGGCCTGCTGCCCGCGCAGGCGGTCACCCTCGACGAGCGCATGCGCCGCGCCTGCGTGATCGTCGGCGACCCGGACGACGTCGCCGCCGGGCTGCGCGAGTACCTGGAGGTGACCGGCGTGGACCAGCTCGACCTGCTCGTGCAGTTCCCCGGCCTCGCGCCCGAGCCGACCCGCCGCACCCTGGAGCTGTTCCAGCGGCACGTACGGCCCGCGCTGGCGGAGGTGGGCGGCCGTGGCTGACCGGCGTCACCGAGAGGGCATCGTCGTCCGCGGCCTCACCATGACCTACGAGCGGCGGGGCATCACCACCACGGCCGTGGCGGACTGCGACCTGGTCGTGCCGAAGGGGTCCTGGGCCTCGCTGCTCGGCCCCTCCGGCTGCGGCAAGTCCACCCTGCTGAAGATCCTCGCCGACATCGTCAAGCCCACCGGCGGCCTGGTCACCATGGACGAGCTGACCCCGGCGGAGGCCCGCGCCGCGCGGATCTTCGCCCTCGTGTCCCAGCAGTCGACCATGCTGCCGTGGCGGCGGCTCGCCGAGAACGTCGAGCTCGGGCTCGAGCTCGCCGGGATCCCCAAGCGGGAGCGGCGGGCCCGGGCCCGGGAGGCGATCGAGCTGGTCGGGCTGTCCGGGTTCGAGAAGGCCTACCCGCACGAGCTGTCCGGCGGCATGCGGCAGCGCGCCGCGATCGCCCGGGCGCTCACGTTGCGGCCGAGGTTCCTGCTCATGGACGAGCCGTTCGGCGCACTCGACGAGATCACCCGGGAGCGGCTCAACTTCGAGCTCATCCAGATCCTCGAGGAGAGCGGGGCGACGCTGCTGCTCGTCACCCACTCGGTGTCCGAGGCGGTGATCCTGTCCGACCAGGTCGCGGTGATGTCGCCGCGGCCCGGCCGGATCGTGCACCTCGCCTCGCTGCCGTTCGGCCACCACCGCACCCCCGCGCTGCGCGACGACCCGCGGTTCGCCGCGGCCGAACGCGAGCTGCGCCGGGCGCTCGGCAACGGCCACGAGGTCCCGCCGGTCCGCATCGCGCCGGAGCCGGAGCCGGACCCGGCGCTGCTGGCGGGCTGAGGCGTGGAGGCCGGATGAGCCGGGTCGGACGGAGAATCCGCGACGGCGCGGGCGGGATGCGCGCCCCGCTGGCCTTCCTCGCCGCCGCCCTGCTGCTGTGGCAGGTGGTGACGAGCACCGGGCTGGTGAAGTTCTACGTGCTGCCCGCGCCGAGCACGGTCCTTGCGGCGATGGCGCGGTACGGCCCCACGATCGCCGAGGAGAGCCTGGCGACGCTCACCGTCGCGCTCGCCGGGTTCGGGCTCGGCACCGTGGCGGCGATCGCGGTGGCGATGACGCTCACCTACGCGCGGCTGGTCCGGGACGCGGTGTACCCGCTGCTGCTCGCGCTGCGCGCGCTGCCGTTCATCGCGATCATCCCCATCCTCGTGGTGATCATGGGCACCGGGTACGAGCCGCGGATCACGGTCTGCGCGCTCAGCACCTTCCTCACCACGCTCGTCAACCTCATGCGCGGGCTGCGCTCCGCCGACGCCGAGGTGGAGGAGCTCATGCACACGCTCAACGCGACCGGCATGCAGCGGCTGCTCAAGGTCCGGGCCTACGCGGCCCGGCCGTACCTGCTGGCGGCGCTGCGCATCTCGGCCTCGTCGTGCGTGATCGAGGCCACCGTCGCCGAGTGGATCACCGGCGACAGCGGCCTCGGCTACCTGGTGCAGATCTCCGGATACACCTTCCAGATCGGGCTGATGTGGGCGGCGATCGTCGTCGCCTCCGCGCTCACCCTCGGGCTGGTCGGGATCATCACGCTCGTGGAACGGGTCGCCATGCCGTGGGTGCCCCGCGGCGGGGTCGGCGCCGCGGCCGGACAGGGAGGCGCTGCATGAGGCGCTTCGCACGCGCGGTGCCGCCGGCGTTGCTGCTCGTGGCGGTGCTCGCCGGCTGGGAGCTGTACGTCACCGGGGCGGGCGTGAGCAGCCTGGTCGTGCCGTCGCCGTCGCGCATCGCCGCCGCGATCGCGGCGAACCACGCCGACCTCGCCCACCACGCCCTCGTCACGGTCATGGAGGCGTTCCTGGGGTTCCTGATCGGCAACCTGGTGGCGATCGGGTGCGCGGTCGCGTTCACCTACTCCGGGCCGCTGCGCGCGGGCGCCTACCCGCTCGTGCTCGCCCTCCAGGCGGTGCCGCTGGTGGCGATCGCGCCGATCCTCGTGCTGTGGCTGGGGCCCGGCGTGCCGTCGAAGGTGCTGCTCGCCGCGTTCCTCGCCTACACCGTCACCCTCGTCAACCTGGTGCGCGGCCTCGCCTCGGCCGAGGCCGCCACGCTGGAGCTGCTGCACACGCTCAACGCCTCGCGGCGGCAGGAGCTGGTCCACGTGCGGTTCCCGGCCGCCCTGCCGTACCTGTTCACCGGGCTCAAGCTCGGCGCGTCCGCGGCGATCGTCGCGGCGATCGCCGCCGAGTACATCGGCGCGCTGCAGGGGCTCGGCTACCTCATCCACGACACCCGGGCCCGGCTCGACAACGAGTACCTGTGGGCCGCGGTCGTGGTCGCCGCGGTCATCGGACTGGCGTCGTTCGGCCTCGTCGTGCTCGCCGAGCGGTGGGCGATGCCGTGGCGGCGCGGACTGGAGGAGACATGACACCTTCTTCTCAGGTCGCCTTCTCGGCGCGGGAGTTCCGCGACGCGCTCGGCCACTTCGCCTCCGGGGTGACCGTGGTGGCCGCGGTCCGGGACGGCGTGCCGTTCGGGCTCACCTGCCAGTCGTTCTACAGCGTCTCCCTCGACCCGCCGCTGGTGTCGTTCTCGGTCGGGGTGGCCTCCGCCAGCTACCCGCACATCCGCGCGGCCGGGGCGTTCTGCGTGAACGTGCTCTCGCACACCCAGCAGGCGGTGTCGAACCGGTTCGCCCGCAGCGGCGGGGACAAGTGGCGCGGGGTCGCCTGGCGGCCCACCACGGCCGGGAACCCGGTCATCGAGGGCGTGCACACCTGGATCGACTGCACGCTGGAGGCCGAGTACCGGGCCGGTGACCACTACATCGTGATCGGCCGGGTACGGGAGCTGAGCCCGCCGCCCGGGCAGGCCGACCGGCCGCTGCTCTACTACCGGGGGAGGTACCACACCTTCGCGTAGGCCAGGCGCCTCCGGGATCCGCCCGGCATCCCGGAGGCGCACGTATGCTCCAAGCCAGGGCCATCGGGGAAAGGAGCCCGGGGTGGTTCTGAGCGAGGACCGATGAGCGCGGAGCTCGTCGTCGGCCCCATGACGCGGTACGCCGACGCCACCCGCGTCTCCGTCTGGGTGGAGACGAGCGAGCCGTGCACGGTCACCGTCGAGGCCGGGCAGGTGCGCGGCGAGGGGCGGACGTTCACCGTGCACGGCCACCACTACGCGATCGTCGATCTCGACGGGCTGCGCCGGGCCGTGCCGTACACGGTGGCGCTCGATGGCGTGCGGGTCTGGCCGCGGGACGACGGGACGCCGCCGAGCCTCGCCCGGCCGGTGGCCGAGGCGCGGCGGCTGCTGTTCGGCTCGTGCCGGACCAGCGTGCCGCACGACGCGCGGCACGTGCTGTCCCACGGGGTGGACGTGCTCGGCGCGTACGGCCGGCGGCTGCGGGAGACACCGGAGGACGAGTGGCCCGCCATGCTGCTGTTGCTCGGCGACCAGGTGTACGCGGACGAGCCGTCGGAGGCGATGCTCGAGTTCATCCGGGCCCGCCGCGACGGCGAGCCGCGCGACGAGGTCGCCGACTTCGAGGACTACGCCGAGCTGTACCGGCAGGCGTGGACCGACCCGGACATGCGCTGGCTGCTGTCCACCCTGCCCACGGCGATGATCTTCGACGATCACGACGTGCGGGACGACTGGAACACCAGCGAGGCCTGGCGGGCCGAGATGGCGAAGGTGGCGTGGTGGCCCCGCCGCATCGTCGCGGCGCTCGGGGCCTACTACGTCTACCAGCACCTCGGCAACCTGTCCCCGGAGGAGCGGGCCGCCGACCCGGTCTACGCCGAGCTGCGCTCCGGCGACGGCGACCGGGGCGCGGTGCTCGACGCGTACGCCGCGCGCGCCGACGCCGAACCGGGGACCGTGCGGTGGAGCCACGCCCGCGACATCGGCCGGGTGCGCCTGCTCGTGCTCGACACCCGCGCCGCCCGGGTGCTCAACCCCGGCGCCCGGCGCATGCTCGGCGACGAGGAGTGGGAGTGGGCGACCGGGCACCTGGCCGGGAACGTCGACCACCTCGTGGTCTGCTCCTCGATCCCGGTGCTGCTGCCGAGCGGCATCCACCACGTGGAGGCGTGGAACGAGGCCCTCGCCGACGGCGCGTGGGGCCCGCGGGTCGCCCGCTGGTCCGAGCGGCTGCGGCAGGCGATCGACCTGGAGCACTGGGCCGCGTTCCGCCGCTCGTTCGAGGCGCTGACCCGGCGGCTCGCCGAGGTCGCCGACGGTGCCCATGGCGCGCCGCCCGCCACGATCCTGCTGCTCTCGGGCGATGTGCACTACTCGTACCTCGCCAAGGCGCGCCGCCGCCCCATCTACCAGGTCGTCTGCTCGCCGATCCGCAACCCGCTCAGCCGCACGCTGCGCCTCGCCAACGTGGTCGCCTCGTTCGGGGTGGCGGGCCTGGCCGGCGGGCTGCTCGCCCGGCTCGCGCGGCTGCCCCGCCCGCCGTACCGGTGGAAGATCGTCAAGGGCCCGTGGTTCCACAACGCGGTCGGCACGCTCGACCTGGCCGGCCGGGAGGCGACCGTGCGCTGGCACACCGCCGGGCCCGCCACGGACACGGTCAGCGAGATCGCCGAGGCCCGGCTCGCCCCCGGCCGGGTACGGCCCGCGTCCCGGCGGGCCGTACCACGCGGCTGACCCGGGTCAGCGCGGCAGCACCTCGGCGAGCCGGTCCACCGCCCAGTCGACCTCCTCCTCGGTCACCACGAGCGGCGGGGCGAGCCGGATCGTGGCGCCGTGGGTGTCCTTGGCGAGCACGCCCCGCTCCAGCAGCCGCTCGCACACCTCGCGGCCGGTGAGCAGCGCCGGGTCGAAGTCCACCCC
>Ga0207874_1001298_pt1 | contig 29240 bp, 20 predicted proteins | sample HigsolmetaAR201D_FD_184833 | JGI IMG/M metagenome (GOLD analysis project Ga0207874, IMG submission 184833) | Ionic liquid and high solid enriched microbial communities from the Joint BioEnergy Institute, USA - AR20-1-D (SPAdes) (version 2) ...
GAGCGACTTGCGTACGGCTTTCCAGTCGGGAAGCATGGCCTGAGTGTCGTAGAGTCCAAGCGTTTTCTGGTGCTGCTCCCAGGCATCACGACGGGCCGCAAGCGTCTGATTGTAGACCCAGCGGCATTCCTCAAGCTGCTTCTCAAGGAGACGCTGCTGGCCTTTCGTCAGATGCAGACGGTACTGATATGCGGATTTATGCAGAACGCTCATACCGTCTATTATGGCTTGACTTCGGATAGAACGCAAGTGCTATCCGTGTGTGCCTGTGCGTTTCATTGGCTATCGAGGACGGCATTCATCCTCGGCCTAAAGGCACGGGGCTTTCTGCCGCCTTTTCTGTAAGGATAACGAGGTATGGCACAGCCGTCGCCCTCGCCGCCGCGCGACGATTGGCAAACGCAGTTCGCCGACCCACCCCGCTCGTACGGGGCGATGCCGTTTTGGTTCTGGAACGATGATCTAGAGGAGGCCGAACTGCTCCGCCAGATCAACATCATGCATCAGCAGGGCTTCGGCGGCTTTGTACCGCAGGCCCGCATCGGTCTGAGCAGACGGGTTGGCTACCTCACTCCCACCTTCTTCCAACTGATGCGCAGCGCGGTGGCCGAGGCGGCGCGGCTGGGCATGCAGGTGGTGCTCTACGACGAAGGCTCCTATCCCTCCGGCTCGGCACAGGGGCGCGTAGTGGCCAAACGGCCCGAATACGCCTCGCGCTGCCTGATCGGGCTGCACACGCGGGTGCAGGGGCCACGGCGCGGTTACTGGCACCCCAACCCCGGGCGTGCCTTGGGTGATCGACTGGTGGCGGCGGTGCTGGGGCGCGTGCTGCCCGATGGCTCACTCGATCCCGAGACGCTGCGGGTGCTGCCGAGCCTGCCGCCCGAACTGATCCCCTACGAGGTCGGCGCGGGCGAATGGCAGATCACCGCGATCTGGGATGTGGCAAGCGGCGGCACGATTCGCGGTGTCTTCGACGACGAGGACGATCAGCACGTCGGCGCTCCGGCGGCCAGCGACCTGCTCAACCCCGATGCCGTGGCGAGTTTCATCCACCATACTCACGAGCGCTACTACGAGGAACTCGCGCCCTACTTCGGCAGCACCATCATCGCGATGTTCACCGACGAGCCGATGCTGCTTGGGCGCTCACCCAAACGCGGCCCGCAGCCGTGGCCCATCAGCGCAGGCCTGCTCGATGAGGTGCGCGCCCTGTGGCCCGATGTCGAGCGGTGGCTGCCTGCGCTGTGGTTCGATTGTGGCGAGCGTACCGCTGCATTCCGCGCCGCGTATACTTCCGCCGTGCAGGCGCGCCTGGAGCGAGTCTTTTACGGCGCGCTGAGCGAATGGTGCGCTGCGCACGGTATTGCGCTCACCGGGCACCCCGCCGAGAGCAACGATTTCGCCACGCTGCGCGCGTTTCAGCTGCCGGGCCAAGATATGGTGTGGCGCTGGGTGGAGCCTGGTGCTGCCAGCGCGCTGTACGGCGAACACAGTTGTGCGCCAAAGTGCGCCAGCAGCGCCGCCGTCCTGCACGGGCGCGCCCGCAACGCCAGCGAAGTGTTGGGCGCGTACGGTTGGCGGCTCACGCTCGACGAGGCCAAGTGGCTGCTCGACTGGCACTTAGTGCGCGGCATCAATCTGTTCTATCCGCACGCCTACTTCTACAGCATCCGTGGACGACGGGCCTACGAGAGCGAGCCAGATCTGGGCATCCACAACAGTTGGTGGCCGCACTTCGGCCTGCTGGGCGATTATCTGCGGCGCATGTGCTGGCTACTCAGCGATGGTCATCCGATCTGGCCCGTGGCGGTGCTGACCGACCCACACGCAGCGGCGTGGCATGCTGCCGCTGTGCTGCAACAGCACCAGATCGATTACGGCTACATCGATAGCGCAGCGTTGGAGCGCGCCACCATCGCCGATGGACACCTGTGTATCGCCGCGCAGCGCTTTGCGGCGGTTATCTGCGACCCACCGCTCGCCGAACTCCCGCCGACGCTGGCGGCGTTTCGAGCGGCGGGAGGGCTTGTCTTGCAGGAGTGGCAGCTCGACACACTCGTGGCGACGCTGCGCGAACGAGTGCCTCCCGATGTTGATTGGCCGCACGCGCCCGACCTGCGGGCGCTGCACTATCGGCGCGCGGGCTACGACATCTATCTGTTGGTGAACGAGGGCGAGCAGCCGATCGCTGGCGAACTCTCGCTAGGGACAGAGGGCGGCTTGTCCTGTTGGGATGCACTCGACGGCTGCCAACGCGCTTGGCCTTCCCGCAACGAAGCGGGGCGCTGCTATACCACACTGCGGCTCGAACGCCGCCAAAGTCTGCTGCTGGTGGTTGACCCGCACGGTCAATCGCAGCCCGTCGCCGCACCCGAGCCTCCGCCGCAAGCCGTATTGCTCGATGTGCTCGGGCCGTGGCACTGCTCGACCAAACAGCAGCGACCGCACACGCTCCAGTGTCCAGGGGATTGGGCGCAACAGCCGGGCTGGGAGGTGTTCAGCGGAACAGTGCAATGCACGTGTCGCTTCACAGTGTCGGCGGCCCAAGCCGAACAGGCCCGCTGGCTCGATGCGGGGCGCGTAGGCGATATTGCTGAAGCGTGGCTCAACGGCGAGCCGCTTGGCGTACGGGCATGGGCACCGTATCGCTGGGCTATCGGTGGCCGATGCACGGCGGGCCAGAACGAACTGGTGCTGCGCATCACCAATTCGAGCGCGAACGCTCTGGAAGGCTTGCAACTGCCCTCCGGCCTGCTTGGGCCAGTACAAATCTGGCGTTGAAACGGCAATATACAACGATGCAGGGCTATACTGCGGTGGCGGCGGCTCGCTCACCCGAGCCGCACATATCGATCCTACCATCCAGCCATCGACGTATCGAAGTTCTTGTATGACGATAGGGGAATATCCAATGCAAACTGAGGATATACGCCAGCGTTGGACTATTTCAGAGGATCGCTGCTTCGACCCCAATCCAACGCAGCGCGCATTGGCGCGCGAACTGTATGCCAGCGTCGCCTCGTTGCCGCTGGTCTGCCCACACGGCCACGTAGACCCCGCACTGCTCTCGAACCCGAACGCCACCTTCGGCAGCCCTGCCGATCTGTTCATCATCCCCGACCACTACGTCTTTCGGATGCTCTACAGCCAGGGCGTGCGGCTCGAAGATCTTGGCGTGCCAACCCGCGACGGCACGGCGGTCGAGCAGGATCACCGCAAGATCTGGCAACGCTTCGCGGAGCACTTCTACCTGTTTCGCGGCACGCCCACCGGGCTTTGGCTGGCCGATGAACTGACCAATCTGTTCGGCGTCACCGAAAAGTTGAACGGCGAGAGCGCCCAGCGCATCTACGATCAGATCGCCGAGAAGTTGGAGCAGCCGGAGTTTAGCCCGCGCGCCTTGTACCAGCGCTTCAACATCGAGGTGTTGTGTACCACCGACGCCGCCACCGACACGCTCAGCCATCACAAAGCCTTGCAGGCCGAGGGCTTCGGCGCTGTGCGGCCCACCTTCCGCCCCGATGCTGTGGTGAACCTCGACACCGCCGGGTGGCGGGGGCATATCGAGCAGTTGAGCGCCGTCTCGGGTGTGGCGGTGGTCGATTACGCCAGTTTTATTCGGGCATTGGAGGAGCGGCGCGCCTTCTTCCGCGAGCAGGGTGCGGTCGCAACCGATCACAGCGCCCTCACCCCGCATACCGAGCGCCTATCGGACGCGGAGGCCGAGGCGATCTTCGCGCGGGCGCTGCGGGGCGAACTGCGGACCGACGATCCCGCCCGCTTCACCGCCCATATGCTGCTGGAAATGGCCCGCATGAGCGTCGAAGATGGCTTGGTGATGCAGTTGCACGTGGGCAGCTTGCGCAACCACAACAGCGCCGTGTTCGAGCGGTTCGGCTTGGATAAAGGCGCCGATATTCCCGTGGCGACCGAGTGGACGCGCTCGCTGCGGCCACTGCTGGAGGCGTACGGCAACGATCCTCGGCTGCGGCTCATTCTGTTCACGCTCGACGAGAGCACCTACAGCCGCGAACTCGCGCCACTCGCTGGGCACTACCCCTCGCTGTTCCTCGGCCCGCCCTGGTGGTTCTACGACAGCGTGCTCGGCATGCAGCGCTACTTCGATCTGGTGGTCGAGACGGCGGGATGGTACAACACGGCGGGCTTCAACGATGATACGCGCGCCTTCGCCTCGATCCCAGCCCGTCACGATGTCTGGCGGCGGGTGGCGTGTAACTGGCTGGCGGGCCAAACGCTGCGCGGCCTGATCGATGAGGAAGATGCGTATCACATGGCCCACGATAGCGCCTACGGATTGGCGCGGCGGGCCTATCGCCTCGCTTGAACGTTGGCTTGATGGGTGACATCGCCATCGCACGTGGTGTCGCGACGCTACGCGTACGAGCGCGGCGACACCACACCGACCGAGGACACCGTGCCCCTGCGGGTGAGCAGTGTCAACCGAATGTCCTTTTGCAACAAGCATCAACAGGCGAGCATCGTACTATCACAAACGAAGGCGTAAAACAGCATGAGCACAACCCGACGGGTGGAGTTCAACCCAACTGCACGCGACCTGATGCAGCGTGCGCTTGCATGGATGGATGCCGCATGGGATGCGGAGGCTGGCCTCTTCCGCATGCCTGGAGATCAGTTGTACGAAGCCGGAAACTTGGGCGTGCCAGGCCATATGATCCGAGAGACGGCTTGGTATGCGCTAGGATTGCTTGCCCGAGGTGCGGAAGACGATGTGGCGCGGGCGCGGCAGGCCATTCGCACGGTGCTCACCTTCCAGTTCGATGCGCCGACGGAGCCATACCACGGCACTTGGTATCGCTCGCCATACGAGCCGCACCTGCCACCCGAGCCGACGGTCTGGCGCGACTACGATCCGAACTGGCGCGAGTTCATCGGCACCACCCTTGCACTGGTGCTGATCGAGTTCGAGGCACTGCTCGATGACGCATTACGAGCGCAGATCGATGTGGCCCTGCGGCGGGCGATTGACGGCACGATCGCCCGCGACGTGCCCGCCAGTTACACCAACATCGCCCTGATGACGGCCTTTCTGTTGCAGTTCGGGGCCGCACGTTTCGATGAGCCGAGTTGGGCCGCGCACGCCGAGCGGCTGGCTCGCGAGATCGTGGCGCGCTACGATGCGCACGACGCATTCGACGAGTACAACTCGCCGACCTACTACGGCGTCGATCTATATGCGTTGGCGCTGTGGCGCAAACACGCGACGCTGCCGTTCCTGCGAGAAGCGGGTGCGCGGATCGAGCACGCCCTGTGGCGCGATATCGCGCAGTTTTACCACGCCGAACTGTGCAATGTGGCCGGGCCGTACGACCGCAGTTATGGCATGGATATGCGGAAGTACGTGGCAGGCCTGGGGATTTGGATCTGGCTGGCGACTGGCTACGCCCGTGCGCCCTTCCCCGACCTCGAACAGCCGCTGGAGCACGGTTGGGACTTCGCGGTAGCGCCTGTGTTCGCCCTGCTTGGTCTCAACATGCCCGAAGATGTGCAGGCGCACTTCATGTCCTTCCAGGGCGAGCGCCTGATCACACGGATGATCACGGCGGAGCCGCACCGCGTCGCCAGCGCGTGGGTCGGTGCGCGGCTGATGCTCGGTGCCGAGGACTCATCGAGCACGCACCGCATCAACTCGCAGTACCACCCCGTCACTATCCACTGGCTGCAACCAGATGCGCAGCTTGGTTGGGTGCGGCTGCGGCACACCGAGGCGGTGGACGCGCGGGCCGAGCGTAATCGGCTCTCGTTCAGTTGTGCGCAGCACCAAGGTGGAGTGCTACGCTTTGTGTTTCAGGTGGCGTCGCCGGGCGCGCAGCCCGAGCAGTTCGCCCACGACGTCTGGATGTTGCCCGGATTACGGGTGCAGGTGGCGACCAACGCCAGTGAACTGCACACGGAAGCGAAGGATGGCCTGATCGAAGTGCACTACAGCACGAGCGATCTGGCGCCTGGTCTGCCGGTGTGGTTTCAGTTGGATGTCGCATCGACATAACGGTGTAGAGCGGTGGTGGAGCGACGCCATGCTGCGCTGTGCCACCCCAAGTAGACGGTGCTATGCAAGGTGAAGCCTTCGATACGCTGTGCAATTCGCTGCTGTTCGGCGACTACGATCGAGCCGAGCGCGCATTTGTGGCGCGCTTCACCCCCACGCTCTGGTTCGATGCCCACGAGCCTTTTCTACCCTTGGCGGTCGGGTACACGCTGTTTCGCGAGGATGCGCCGTCGCCATCGGCGGATCACACAGTACGCCTGAGTGCGTATCCGGGCGCTGTCCTGGCGATCGAGTACGCGATATGGTGGGATTGGGACATCGGTCACCTGTACGAGCTTGAACATTGTTGGATCTACCTCGATGAGCGGCACCAGCCGATCGCCTGCGAGGTCAGTGGGCACGGCGCGTTTCGGCAACTACTCCCCGCCGATGGACTCACATTCGATGGTGAGCACGTGCAGATCTACGCCGAGCCGGGCAAGCACGCCTTGGCAGCCTCGCCAGCCGGGTTCGAGGAGGCACGTCAGCCGCACCCCCGTGGCACGACGATGGAGTTAGCGGGCATCCAAGGCTTGTTGGTCAACAGTCTGTTTCAAGATACCCTGCGTAGCACGCCGTTCGCCGATACCCTGGTGCGCAGCTACTTGGCGCGGTACGCCTTTGAGCCAAGTTGGTGCTTCGAGAAGCGTGTCACGCTGGCGCCTGAGCAGCACGTGCCCTGGCCTGCCCTGCGCGAATGGGTGCCCCGACGGGTCGCTTGGTGGCTAGCGCGCCTCCAGTACGAAATCATGCCGAGCGACTACCGTCCGATCCGTGTCGGGCGGCGCGCCCCGCCGTTTAGCAGCGTGATCAACAGCGTCGAGGCATTGCAGCGCGCCATCGCACAGGGCAACGACCTGATCGGCGTGGTGCTGCGAATCTGCGCCGATGGCCATGTGATCGTGGCGCCGCAGGCGGTGATGCGCGATGTTCAGGGCGTGGCCTGGCCGATCGCCAGTAGCACGCTCGCAGAACTGCGGGCGCTTGCGCCGGAACTACAGACGTTTCCCACGCTGATGGAGGCGGGCGCGCTCTGCTTGCAGGGGCGGGTTGGGTTGTACGCGGAGATTGGCGATGAGCGGATCGTGCGGCAGGTCGCGCCGATGTTGCGCGATGCGCCGTTCGCGCCGTTCCTGTTTGTGGCAACCGAGCATCCCAATTGGCTCGCCGACTTTAAGGCCATCGCGCCAAAGGTGCGCACTGTGCTACAGGTGTCCTCGCAGCATATCGATGCGGTGGCGCTGGCTGAAGTGGCCCAAGCCGATTACCTCCTGTGCGAGCAGGGCTTGGACACTGCGCAGATTGAAGAGGCTCATCGGCGGGGCATCGGCGTGATCGCTGGTGCCGCCGCGCCCCGCAACGAAGCCGCGCCCTACGATGGCGTGTGCAATACCATCGGGCTCGCCGCCATCAACGAACAGCGGCGCATCATCGCGCTGTGCATCGATAGCGGCGACACGCTGATCGACGAGGGCAGCGAGATCAAAGATGCCGAGGAGGCCACGCAGCGGGCCTCGTTGATCCCCGGCGCTCGCGAACTGATCGACGGTCTGCGCAAACGGGGCTATCCGCTGGCCTTGGTGGTGGATGGTCCCGCCGCGACCTTCGCCAACACCCTGGGCGCGTATGGCTTGCTCGACGCCTTCGACGCAATCGCCGTCTCGGGGCAACTGGGCTATAGCAAGCCCGACCCGCGCATCTTCCACGAGGCGCTGGCACAACTCGGCGTGCATCCAAGCCACTGCGACCGCATGCTGATGCTCGGCAACAACTTGGCGGTCGATATCAAAGGGGCGAATCAGTTGGGGATGATCAGCGTGTGGCTGGATTGGGCGCCGCGACGCTCCAAAATCCCCGCTGATGCGAGCGAGACGCCCCGCTACACCATCCGCCGTCCCGACGAGCTGTTGGCGCTGCTGGATCAGTTGGAGAACGGCTAAATGCGCTTGTGGACGCTGCACCCGCAGTATCTGGATGCCAAAGGCTTGGTGGCGGCCTGGCGCGAGGCGCTGTTGGCTCAGAAGGTGCTGGCGGGTGCGACGGTCGGCTATCGGGCGCATCCGCAACTGTGGCGCTTTCGGCAGGCGGCGCACCCCATGCAGGCCATCGCCGACTTCCTGCACGGCCTTCACGACGAGGCGGAGGCGCGCGGCTATCGCTTCGACGCCAGCAAAATCGGAATGCCTCGCAGCGCCGCGCAGTTACCCGCAACAACGGGGCAGTTGCTGTACGAGTGGGAACATCTGCTCGGCAAGGTGCAGGTGCGCGCACCAGAACACTATCGAGCGCTGGCGACGGTGCGAGACCCGCAGCCGCATCCTCTGTTTGCGCTTATTGAAGGGGAAGTTGAAGTGTGGGAAGTGCGGCCTAGCACCTAGCGCGTGGCCGATTGCTCAGCAACGCCAGGGCGGCCAGAGGAATAAGCGCCACCATAACTCCCACGTCGAACGTGAGGCGCATCGCCAGCAACACCACCAGCACCGCGCCAGTCACGCTCGCGCCGACCACACTGCACAGCACGATCGCGCGCCAGCCAGCCGGGCGTAAGTGCCAACTGCGTCGCGCCACAGCGCATTGCAGCAGCGTGAGGAATAGGAACATCCCGATGGCGAACAGCGGCAGCAACAGTTGCTCGCGGGCTTCGTAGACAAACACTAATGCGGCGGAGGCGAACCCCAACAGCAGCATCCCCTTGAAGCGTGTGAGGCCATCGATTGCGGCTAGGCCATCGGCTGCCAGGAACGAGAGCAAACGCGGCACATCTGTATAGGCTGTGTTAGCCGCCAGCGCGAGAATAAGCGTCGTGCTCAACTGCATCGCGTAGTAGAGCGGCGACGAGTCACCAAACACCGCACGCGCCAACCGCGAACTCAGCGTCTCGAACGAAGTGCGCTCCTGCGACGTGACGCCATACACGTAGGCGAGCAGCGTCATACCCACCATCATAATGCCGAGCATCAGCGCCACCGTGAGCAGGGTGCGCGCAGCATTACGCGGCGCTGGCGAGTGGAAAGCGGGCACCGCATCGCAGATCGTCTCGCCGCCGGTGAGCGCGCTACACCCCATCGAGAAGGCGTGCGCTAACAGCAGCAGGGTGAACGGCGACGAAAACCGAGCGACACCCCTTGTCGGAAGGGTAGGCTCGATATTTCCTGATAGCCAATGGAACAGACCAAGCCCCAACAGCGTGCAGATGCAGAACAAGAACAAGTACGTGGGCAGCGCGAACAGATTCGCCGAGACGCGGGCGCTGCGCAGGTTCACCAACGTGATCACGCTGATCAGGAGCAACGTGAGCTCGACGCGGAACGGCGCGAGCGCATGGAACATCGATGAGAGCGCGTGGGCCGATGCCGAGGCGCTGACCGCCACGGTGAGGACGTAGGCAGCGAACAACGCCGCCGCCGCAATGGCGGATGGCGCCACACCTAGGTGATCGCGGGCAACAGCATACCCGCCGCCGCCCTGTGGGTACGCCAGCACGACTTGGCGGTACGAAACCGCCACCAGTAATAAGAGCAGTGCAACTCCCGCTGCGACGAGCGGCCCATAGCCCAGCAACATCGTTCCCGTCGCAAGCACAACCAAGAGCGCTTCAGTCGAATAGACAACTGAAGAAAGCGCACCGGAAGCGAAAATGGCTAGTGCTGTGCGTTTTGGAAAATGTTGAGGGGCCAACGAGCCGGAAACGAGCGGTTGGCCGATAAACCGGCGCTTAAATTCGCCAATCATAACCAATAAACGACGGTGAGGAACTCCCTCACCGTTGAAGCAGCGGGGCATCATAACATAACACTGTGTTGTTAGCAAACACCCGCATGCAATACGATGCGATCGGAGAACAATGCTCTAGCGAGTACTCCTTGCCATTGTACTCCAGATGCATAACCACAACATTATCTTTTTGTCATCTACCACTAACACTTCTTTAGTATCGCAACCCCAGTGCCAAGCATTACCGCCCGATAGCTTATTTTATCGGCAGATCGCGCCCGTTGTGTAGGTGCCCAACGTCCGATCATACGGCTGCGAAGGGCACCCACACATCGCCTCGGCTGTGCCTGCACACGCAAGCACGCGAGGCGATACGGGGAATGCGCTACATTTCAAATAGGTGTAGTGGTGAGGTGTTAACGACGCGGCAAGGATGGTTAGGGATGGCGAACTGGTTGTGGGTAGCCGTGCTTCGGCGAGCGATCTTCGGAGAGCGAACCCTGTGAGCGCGCCACAAGACGCTCGATCGCCTCTGCCAAATGGACCTCGGTGATGTTGTACGCGCCCTCCGCCACACGAATATGATGCGCTTCGAACAGCACCTGCGCATGCGTGAAGCCGGGGGGCGGCTCAAACTTATAGCAGGCCAATTCCAACAGTTGCCCGAGCGGATCTCGGAAGTAGATCGAATCCATAAAGCCTCGATCTATCTCGGGCGTATGAGGAATGCCCCGTTCATCGAGGCGCTTCGCCACCTGCTTAAACACCGCGCGCGATACATTGAACGCCAAATGGTGCAGATTGCCGATGCCCTCGGGATTCGGCGTTGTATCGATCTCGCGCTCTTCGTTCGTAAAGACGGTGATCAGGCGGCCATCGCCAGGATCGAAGTACAGGTGGCTCTGCTCGGGGCGATCGAGGTTTGGCTGCTCGAAGATAAACGGCATGCCCAGGACACCCTCCCAAAAGTCGATCGACACTTGGCGTGTTGCGCCGATCAACGTGATGTGATGAACCCCTTGCGTCTGAATCTTTTGCATACGCTCCCCACTAAACGGCTAACCCAACGGCCCAATACGCAACAAGCAATGGTATAGTATGCTCAGAACCGGATGAACCTTGGTCGTTCATCCGGAGAGAGTGTCGATTCAGCAGGAACGATTGATGATGAACTAGCGGTTGGCTCGTTCCATCAGCATTTGAGGCTCTACATTCGCAACATCGGGCAATTGTTCGAGTTTGGAGAGGTGTGAGAGTGCGTCGGCGATTTCGCCCGAACGAGCGCAGACCCAAGCGGCGTGCGGCGCGTACGATAAACTCTCGACAAGCCGATAGCCCGCCTGCTCGATCTCGGTGGTGTGTGCGGTGGCTGGCACGCCTTCGGTGAAGCGCACCAACACCTGGCCCGTCGGCACGGCCAATGTTTCGCTAGGCTGCAAGGCGTACACAGGGCCAATGGTGGCGTGCTCCGCGATGGTAGTTGCGTTCGGCTCACCTTGGAACACAGCGATCCGCCCTTCGTTGAAGAGTGCTACAGCATCGCGTGTCATTTGCCCAAGCTCGCAGTTATGCACAGCGTAGTAGTTCGTTTTGCAAACATAGCGCATATTCGCTTGCTTGTTGTTTACTTGCAGTTGCTTCGGGCATCGCGAAAGCGAATCTTTTGAAGACATCCTATTCCTGCCTTCCACGAATTGCAGCATTTCAGCATAGGTATTGTACCGCATTACCCACACTCCGTGGTAAAACGGTTACGACACAGCGACAACGTTGTGCTACCCTGGGAGAAGTACTACAATAACGCGTAACAATAGCGCCAATAGCAGGTTTGCAAGAGGAGCTCTGCCATGTACAACGTTCACTACGGCGGAAAACAGGGGCATAGCTACAGTCTGACGGTGAGCGATAACCGCGTGGTGGTGCGCACGAAGGATCATTCGAGTTCACTCGAGTCGCGTCCGTTCGAGACTGCTCCGCTCTCGGCGGAAGCACGTCGTTTGATGAATGCGCTCGATCTGGAATATCGTTTCAACACCGCCGGAGTAGAGATTTGGCGCACAAAGACGGAGTACGCCGCTCGCACAACCCGCGATGTGGTGCGGAATGTTTTGAAGGCCGATCCTGCCATCGAATTTGCTGGGCGCGTGCTGGTTGATCCCGTCAGCGAAGCACCAATCGTGTATACCGAGAACTTCTTCGTGAAGTTCAAGCCCGATATAAAGGCCAGTGCCTGCCGAAAGTTGCTGCGCGATTATCAACTCATCATCAAGCGGGAGGTTCCCTACGCGCAGAACGCCTACATCGTGAGCGCGCCTGCCGGGACGGGCCTGGCGATCTTTGATTTGGGCGAGAAGCTGTTGGCCGAGCCGAGCGTGGAACTCTGCCACCCCGAATTGATCCGCCAAGGGCGACGGCGACAGGTCTTTCCTCAGCAATGGCATCTCGATACCACAACGATCAACGGGCACCTGATCGAGGCTCACGCGCACGTTGCGAGCGCTTGGGAACTGAGCCGTGGCGAGGGTGTTGTGATCGCCGTGATCGATGATGGGGTGGATATCGACCACGAGGAGTTCGCATCGCCCGGCAAGATTGTGGCTCCCCGCGACGTGACGCGCAAGAACGACAACCCCCGCCCCGGCAACGGCAACAACCACGGGACGGCCTGCGCTGGCGTGGCTTGCGCCGAGGGCTTATTCGGCGCGTCGGGCGTTGCGCCGCAAGCCAAACTGATGCCGATCCGCCTTGTCTCGGAACTTGGCTCGCTCGATGAGGCCGATGCGTTTGTGTGGGCTGCGCAAAACGGCGCCGATGTGATCTCGTGCAGTTGGGGGCCACCCGATGGCGATTGGTTCGACCCGAGCGACCCGCTGCATCAACAGGTAGTGCCGCTGCCCGATTCGACACGCCTGGCGATCGACTATGCCGTGACGCAGGGCCGCAACGGAAAAGGCTGCGTGGTGTTGTTCGCGGCTGGCAACGGCAACGAAAGCGTGAGCAACGATGGCTACGCCAGCTACGAGCGCGTAATCACCATCGCAGCCTGTAATGATCGCGGCACCCGCAGCGCATACAGCGATTATGGCCCGGCGGTGTGGTGCTGCTTCCCAAGCAACCACGGCGATCCTTCGCTAACACCCGGCATTTGGACCACCGACCGCACTGGCAACTTGGGCTACAACCCGGGCATCGAGACGCGCGGCGATACGCTCGGCAACTACACCAACACCTTCGGCGGCACATCGAGCGCCTGCCCGGGCGCGGCGGGTGTGGTGGCGCTGATGCTGGCGCGCAACCCGTCGCTCACCCCCGATGAGGTGCGCGATCTGCTGCGGCGCAGTTGCGATCCGATCGACCCGGAGGGCGGCGCATACGATGAGAACGGTCATAGCGATTTTTACGGCTATGGCCGCATCAATGCACGCTTAGCGGTCGAACTTGCGATAAGCAGCCTGGCGACGACGCAAACCTTGGCGCCGACGGTGAGCACGCCTGTGGTGCGCAGCATCGAGAAGAAAGTGCCGATCCTTGATCGGCGCACTGTCTCGCTCGAACTGCCGATCGAGGAGCGCGATCTGCTCGCCGCTCTGTGCGTGTTGGTGGAACTGGAGCACTCGGCGATTGGGGATCTAGTGATCGAACTGTTGCCGCCGCCGGAGTTGGAGGTCGAACCGATCGTGCTGCACCAGCGCGAGGGCGGCGTGGAGAGCAACCTGCGCAAGCGCTACGATGCCTCCACCACCCCGGCGCTCGGCGCGTTGAAAGGCAAGAGCCCTGCGGGAGTGTGGCAACTGCGCATCGCGGACCGCGTGAAGGGTGACCGTGGGGTGCTGCGCAGCTTCGCGCTTGAGCTACATTTCTAATACCAAATGTTGGTGATCACTTCTTCAAAAAATATGGTGGGCGAACAAGCGATACCAGCATTACCGCCGTAAGTGATGTCGAGGCGCTGCGCATAGCAGCGCCTCGACATCACAAAGAGAAGAAAGTACCTTGCTGCCGCAGGCTACAACTGGTTTTCAATCACAACAGTCCAATCGGAGTTGGTATAACCTGCAAAGACGGGCCTTGAAACGATATTTAAAACAAGACGACGAGATCCCTGCGCAGGATCTCGTCGCTTTGTTTCGCAAACGAACTGAACAAAGGGCATTGCAGAGCAAGCCATCCGCCATTGGATAGCCCCAGTGCAATCGTTGCACGTGATTAGCCGTTTTTGTTCAGGGTTGCCAGGAATTCAGTATTGTTGCGGGTCTTAGCCATGCGGGTCAGCACCAACTCAGTGCCCTCACCCTCACCAAGCATGCTCACCATACGGCGCAGCGTCCACACCTGCCGCATCGAATCGCCCAACAGCAACTCCTCGCGGCGCGTGCCACTCCGCGCAATGTCGATGGCTGGGAACACACGCTTCTCGGCCAACTTGCGATCCAAGTGCAACTCCATGTTGCCGGTGCCCTTGAACTCCTCGTAGATCACATCGTCCATGCGGCTGCCGGTATCGACCAAGCAGGTCGCGATGATCGTGAGCGAGCCGCCGTTCTCGATGTTACGCGCAGCACCGAAGAACCGCTTGGGCGGGTAGAGCGCCACCGGGTCGATACCACCCGAGAGCGTGCGGCCCGAGGGCGGCATATCCAAGTTGTAGGCGCGCGCCAGCCGCGTGATCGAGTCCATCAGAATGACCACATCCTGACCACCCTCGACCAAACGCTTGGCCCGCTCCAAGGTCATCTCGGCCACCTTGGTGTGATCCTCGACCGGCTCATCGAAGGTCGATGAGATCACCTCGCCACGCACCGAACGGCGCATATCGGTGACCTCCTCGGGGCGCTCGCCGATCAGCAGCACGATCAGATGGATATCGGGGTGATTGGCGGTGATGCCGTTTGCGATCGCCTTGAGCAGCAGCGTCTTGCCCGCCTTGGGAGGCGAAACGATCAGACCGCGCTGGCCGCGCCCGATCGGCGCCACCAGATCAACCACCCGTGTCGAGAGGATATTCGGTTCGGTTTCGAGTTTGAGCTGTTGATTCGGGAAGATCGGTGTGAGCTGATCGAAGGCCGGACGTTTGCGTGCGGTTTCCGGGTCGAGGCCGTTGATCAACTCCACACGGAGCAGCGAGTAATAGCGCTCGCTCTCCTTTGGTGGACGGATCTGACCCCAGATACGGTCGCCCGTACGCAGGCCGAAGCGGCGGATCTGCGATTGCGACACATACACATCGTTCGGGCCGGGCAGCATCCGCTCGCCACGCAAGAACCCAAAGCCATCCGAGACGATATCGAGAATGCCATCGTTAAGGGAATGTCCGGCTTCTTCTGTTTGAGCTTGGAGGAGTTTCAAAATGAGATCTTGCTTTTTCAGCCCACTTATACCGCTGATATCGAGCTTCCGCGCCATTTCGCGCAGATCGCTTAACGTCTTTGACTCCAACTCCGCGCCATTGATTACTAGCTTCTCCTTCGTCGTAGCCGCAGCGTTTGTAACTGGAGAAGGAGAAGTAGTAGTCGTAGGGGTTGCAGTAGGAGTTTCTGAGACAGTTTCTGGTTGAATACGTCGTACTCGTGGCACACGCTACTCCTTGTTGGCGCCTATATGCGCCAGCCGCCCTTGATGGACGAACCAAGCTTTGAGCTCAGTACGCCGCGTGGCGACACTTGAAAATGCACACGTCATGGTTTAAGAACAAATTGACTTAGTTGCACGTCAGTCAGGTATTGGGATGTCGCCCAGACTTACTTCCGAGGTTAACCTACCAAACGAAACCAGGTAGCGGATCTATACGAACCTTAGGAAGTTTAGGGGGAACACTTAACCAAATTTGTTGGGGGATTTCGTCCATCCGTGGTGGTACGAGGTAGCACCAAAACTTACGGATGAACGAGGATGCCGTGGCAGCACTTCACCCACGACGCGAGTATACCATAAGAATCCCGCTTTGGCAATAGACAAAGGCGAATAACGCGCAAGCATATTGATAGTAGTACGAGCGCTTGCCTAACTTGCTTGCCTCACGTATACTAGCGCCACGCGACGATTTTAAAGTGGATACTATCCAAATGGGTACGAAGGGCTGTGAATCGCCCAAACATCCTTGGAAACGGCCAAGGAGTATGGTTGTTGTTGGCGGACTGCATACGGCCTCTTTGAAAAACTCGTAGTACGCATCTTCACAAGGGTGCGCCCAATGGAAGCGGGATAATCCGCTCAATGGTCACAACACATATGAGTACACAACTGTTTTCAGAAATCAAGACGATCACCGAGTTAGTTGGACCAATCGGGCAGGAAGGCGCAGTTCTCGATTATGTTGAAAAGCTGTGGCGCGAGGCTGGCGCCCAAACTGAGCGCACCAAAATCGGCAACCTGATTGCGCGGGTGCCGGGTAAGGGGCCGAAAGTGCTTCTGGTGGCGCACGCCGATGAGCTTTGCTACATGGTTCGCTCCATCCACCCAGACGGCTTCCTGATGCTTGCTAACGGCCAGCGCTGGGAGCGCAAGGTGACGATGCGTGAGGGTTTCACGATCGGTCAGAATGTGCATATCTTGGCGCGCTCCGGCATCATCTCGGGCGTGATCGCCTCGACCACGGGGCACTTGGCGGCCCTGAGCCTGCCGGAGCCGCAGGAGATGACGTGGAATGACTTTTGGGTCGATACAGGCCTGACGCGCGAGGAGTTGCTGGCCCGTGGCGTGACGCCCGGCACCCGTGTGGTGTGGGATGCGCAAACAGTGATGCGCGGCCAACAGATCACGGGCAAGGCGCTCGATGATCGTGTGCCGCTCTTGGCTATCACCGAGGTGCTGCGCCGCGTGCCCGCCGAGGAGCGCAACTGCGAGCTGGTGCTGGCCGCCACGGTACAGGAGGAGATCGGTGTGATCGGCGCGTTTGCGCTGGCCGCCACCGAGAAGTTCGATGCCGCGATCGTCGTTGAGATCGGTATGGCTGGCGATACGCCGAGCGTCCGCGAGGATATGATGCCGTTGCGCTTGGGGAAGGGCCCGGTGCTGGTGCACAAAGATGCGCTGGTACACTACGATTACGCCCTGACGCAGCGGCTTGAGCAGGTCGCGGCGCAGGCGAATATTCCTATTCAACACGCAGTGTTCGGCTCGTTCGGCAGCGATGGCTCGGCGCTGATCAAAGCCGATATCCCGTCGGCACTGGTCGCCTTCCCGGTTCGCTACACGCACACACCGTTCGAGACTGGTCACATGGCCGATATTGAGGCGATGATCGATTGGTTGTGCGCCTGTGTTCGCGATGGGTTAGCGACCTCGTAGCGTTCTCTCGTACTGCGCTATGCCGAACGACGTACAATCCGTCGTTCGGCATAGCCAATGCGCCGTTCTGGCAGAAGGTTCTGACGCCTTCTGCGGAACGGCGTTTGTGTGAGACACGATTTGCTACAATACTAGTGTCTGTGGTTGGGATGGTGCGAAAACATGCTTCGTAGCGTGTGTTGTGGCGCAATGCACGCGATTCTGCGCTTCGAGCGGTTAGCATGGCGAAAAGTGAGAAAATATCGACTAAACATTGCTAACATTTGATAACGGTCTGTTTACTAACATGTCTCGTATAATGCCTGTATCATATATCTTTTGTGACAAAGATAATTGACCTTTCTAACCGTCGTTATCGATAAGTTCCATGGTATGATACTCTGCAAGAGATACGAGCGGTTGAGATCGAGAGATTTTGAGTACGAGGTTACTATGTCTGTTGTTGAGCGGCTTTCGGTGGAGCAACTCGCGCAACAGTGTGCTGAAGCAGTCGAAGCCGCACATTTTGAGCAGCCGTCTTGTTATGAGTTGATGCGGCGTGCGTTTGCTGAATACAATGTCGATGCCCTGACACACGTGTATCAATGCTACGAGCAACAGGTGCGCACCTGGGTGAAGGGCCACAACCACTTCGCCCGCACTGGAGAGAGCGCCGAGTATTTTGTTCGTAAAACCTTCAGCTTATGCTACTTTGCCCTGCGCGGCCCCCGATTCGCCCATTTCCCCAGTGTCGGCCATGTGCTCGCCTACCTCAAACTGAGCGTTCATTCGGTGATCACACAGTATCTGCGCGATAAGCGTTTGTGGCGCGTTTCTCCGCCTTCAACAGAAGCGCTCGAGTTCTCGGATCTGTCCCGTGAGATCCAGCTCGCTGAGATGTGGACGAACCTATGCACCCTGCTCCCCGATGAACGCGATCGGTTGCTTGCACGGTATGTGTTTGTGCTCGATCTCAAGCCGCGCCAGATCATCGAACTGTATCCTGGGCTGTGGAACGATCTGCGCGAGCTTTCGATCGCACTGTACCGCATTCGCCAAGTGCTGCGCAGTGATGAGACGTTTCGCCAGTGGTTATTAACCGATGATGCTACGGTATAAGGCGTACCAACGATGCGCACAGAGCGCGTCATCATAAGGGCTTGCTTCATGGATTGCCAAACCCCTTTGACTGAACATCAGATCTCTGCGCTAATCGATGGTTTAGCTGATTCGACGTTACAAGCTCATGTTCAATCTTGCCCAGCATGTGCTGCCCGCGTGGAGCGAGCGCGTCGGTTTGAACGGGAACTTGTCCATCGTTTCTATCGGTGGGATTGCCCGGAAGCACGGTTTTTGGTCGAATATCATTTGCAGTTGCTCGATCTGGAGCTTTTTCGCCAAATGACCGCGCACCTGGCGATGTGCCCGCGTTGCACGGCGGAACTCGTGCAGGTGCGCCGCTGGTCGGCTGCCGATCCTCCCGCTGCGGACACCGATCTGCCCACACCCTCCGCGCTCCCTTCGCCGCGCCGCCACGAGCAGACGCTGCGGCTGCTGCCCCGCGAACAGGCGACACTGCTGCGCTCGAACGAGCCGCGGTTCGCTGAAGCGGAGGGTGTGCACATGGTCTTTGAGCTTCAAACCACGCCGCTCGGTTTGCTGATGATCAATGGGCAACTGATCATCGATGATCAGGCGGCGTGGATGGGCGCGCTGCTGGAACTGCGCCAGGCCGATCAGTTGCGCGCCACAGCGCTGCTCGATGAGGAGGGGCGCTGGAGTTGCGGCCCTCTTCCTGATCTGCCGGTTGAGTTGCGGATCACCAATGAGCTTGGCCATGTGATCGTGCTCCACCCTAGCGACCTGCGTTTGTAAGCGATAGCTGTTTCGGACTCTTCGCTGTTAATGGCATCGGTCTTGTGTTTCGTGCAGAAGGTCGATGCCATTCCTGTGCTTTCCACTTCCCTAGCTCGCAGTAACCACACATCCCCGCTTGACAGATCGTTGTTTACGGGATACATGTTAGATATATATCTAATATACGAATGTCTAATATGCAATCACAACCAATCGATATTTCTTTTGAACATGGCGGGGCGTACGATCTGTTCGTGAGCTTGAATGTGCTCTACGATCCCGAGTTTTACGGGGTACGCGCGGCTTGGGCGGCTGGCATGCGTCAGCGCCTGCCCAAGGATACTCGCGATACGCTTGAACAGATGGTGCTGCAGCATGAGATCAGGCCGTACTGGTTGGCCAAGTTCGAAGGCTCGAAGGATTGCCAACCTGTACTTGCTCGGTTGCGCGCGCATGCGCCTGTGGAGCGGCTCGCGTTGCTTGAGGACGCCCCTGCGGCGCAGCAGGCTCTGTTTGCGGCGGTCGCCGAACGCGGCGTGTGGGATGAACAGGATCTGCGCGCCCTCCAAGCGGCCTACGAGGCTGATTGCGAGCTTCCATCGAAGAACGAGAAGCGCCGAGATTTGAGGCGCGTGCTAGACTTTTGGGCCGCTGCCGAGACCACATCGGAAGCCTATATGAGCGCGCTTGAGGTCTATTACGAGCTGTTCTTCGCCGCCGAGGAGCAACGCATCGCGCCTTCGCTTGAGCGTGCCGAGCAGCAGGCCCGCGAACTTATCGCCAGCCGAGATCTCAGCAGCGCGCTGGAGACGCTTTCGCGCGGCGTTAACCTCGATGTGTTTATCGATCGGCCCAAGCTGCTGTTGGTGCCAAGTTTTTGGACAACTCCGATTGTGCTGCTGCACCGCAAGGCGCCCGATACCCGCCTGATCATCTATGGGGCGCGCGCCATCAACGAGCCGCTTGTGCCGGGCGAGATCGCGCCCGATTCGCTGGTGAACGTCTTGAAGGCGCTGGCCGATCCAACGCGCCTCGCTATTTTGAAGTATCTACAGAACGAGCCGTTGTTGCCGAGCCAGTTGGCCGCGCGCTTACGCCTGCGTCCCGCCACGGTCAGCCATCATCTGAAGATTTTGCGGCTCGCGGGTCTGGTGTTTATTCGGCTTGGGGCGGGCAAGGAGACCTTCTATAGCGCCCGTAGCGAAGCGATCCACCATTCGCTCGCTGCGCTCCAGAGCTTTCTGCTATCGCCTGACGAAACTCGGTGAGGTGTATGGAATTTCCTGTGTCTCAATCACAAACGAACGCGCCTCGTTTCTCTGGGATGCGCGGTTTTGTGCTGATATGGATCGGCCAGGTGTTGTCGTTGCTGGGCTCGGCGATGTCGGTGTTTGCTTTGTCGCTCTGGGCCTGGGAAAAGACCGGCCAAGTGACGGCGCTCAGCCTGGTGGCGTTTTTCGGTTTTGCGCCGATGGTCGTGTTGAGTCCGTTGGCTGGCGCATTGGTCGATCGCTGGGATCGCAAGCGTATGATGATGGTGAGCGACGCTGGTGCTGGCGTTGCAACCCTGTTTCTGTTCGTATTGCATAGTTTGGGCCTGTTGGAGATCTGGCATCTCTTCGTGAGTTCGGCTGTGGCAAGCGCTTGTCAGGCGTTTCACTTCCCCGCCTACTCTGCCGCAATGAGCATGATGTTGCCCAAGGAGCAGTTGGGGCGCGCTAACGGCATGCTCTCGATGGCGGATTCGGCCTCGGGCATTATGGCGCCGATCATCGCTGGCTTTCTGGTCGGTTATATCGGTTTGGCGGGTATGTTGAGCATCGATGTGATCACCTGCATCTTTGCGGTGCTGATGTTGAGCTTGATCCATATTCCGCAGCCGAAACAGAGTTCAGAAGGCATTGCGGCGAAGGCGAATTTGCTTCAAGAATCGTTTTATGGGTTTCGCTATATTTGGCAGCGCCCGAGTCTGCTTGGTCTGCAACTGGTGTTTTTGACGATCAATTTGCTGGCCACCTTCGCGACCACGCTACTGACGCCTTTTGTGTTGACACGCAGCGGCAACGATCCTCAGCAGTTGAGCTTTGTTATGGCGGCAGGCAGTGTGGGAGGGTTGCTCGGCGGCCTAGCGATGAGCATTTGGGGCGGCCCCAAGCGGCGCGTGTATGGGGTGATCGGTGGGATGATCCTGAGCGGCTTGTTGGGGCCGGCTTTGATCGGGATCGGCGCCAGTTTGCCGATGTGGATGCTCGGCTCGTTCTTCTCGCTCTTTTTTGTGCCGATTCTGAACGGCTCCAATCAGGCTATTTGGCAATCGAAGGTCGCGCCCGACCTGCAAGGCCGCGTATTCAGCACACGTCGCCTGATCGCACAGATCAGCGTTCCCATCGCTATGGCGCTGGTTGGCCCACTTGCCGATGGTGTGTTTGAGCCGATGATGCGCAGCGACATAGTGCTCGCGCAGCTCTTGAGACCGATGTTTGGCAGCGGCGCAGGCGCGGGCATCGGCTTGTTGATAACGAGTTGTGGCATTCTCACGGCGTTTGCCGCCCTGATCGGCTTTTTTGCACCCAGCGTGCGCTACGCGGAGGATCGTCTGCCTGATTATTCAGCTGAGTTTGGCGCGTAATGAAGCTACAAACGGCTACAATCGTGAGATGCGAAAAGCCTGGGTCATCCCGAATGTTCAGGATGACCCAGGCTTTTATCAGATCAGGAGCTGAATTAGGCAGCGGCCTCTTGCTTCACAAGCTCGACCTCGATGTTGATGGTGATCTCCTCGCCGACCAACACGCCACCGGTCTCGAGACCAACGTTCCACGTGAGACCCCAGTCCTTGCGGTTGATGGTGGTCTGCGCGGTGAAGCCTGCGCTGGTGGTGCCCCAGGGGCTCTTGGCCTGGCCCGAGTAGGTGGTGTTCAGAGCGACTTCCTTCGTCACATCGCGAATGGTCAGGTCGCCATAGACGATCGCGGTGTTGTCGCCAGTCTGCTCAATGCGAGTGCTCTTGAACGTGATGTTCGGGTACTCGGCAACGTTGAAGAAGTCGGGCGAGCGCAAGTGGTTATCGCGATCGGTGTTCTTGGTGTTGATGCTGTTGACATCAATTTGCACTTCGACGCTCGATGCGGTCGGGTTCTCCTCATTGAGGTTGAACGTGCCGCTGAAGTTCTCGAAGCGACCGCGCACCGTCGAAATCATCATGTGGCGAACCGAGAAAGTAATTTCCGAGTGAGCTGCGTCAAGATTCCAAGCCATGGGATAGTATCTCCTTAAATGTTTACGTGGTTCACGATGTCACGTTTCTAATGCTCAGTATAGGAGTGAACCGTGAACAAAAGCGTGAACAAAAGCGTGAACACAAGAATGTGACGCTGTAATGTTCACTATTTGGGGCACGTTCGCTGTTCAAGGAGCCGTTATAGCCTATGGTAGTGCGGAATCTAAGGTTTTGAGATGGCGCTGAGTTGTTGCTCGACCTGTGCGATTTGCGTGAGCAGATGGCGTCGGTTGCCCGCTACGGCGAAGGTGCGCGCGCTGTTCAGGTGCGCTTGCGCCTCCTCGGGTGGGAGCAGTGGGGCCAGCCAGATGCGAATCTGCGCGGCCAAATGGCGGGCGCTGATGCGCTCGGCCTCGGTGAGGGCGTGGCTTAAGAGGTTGCACGCTTGATCGAATTGTTTGCGCTGTTGCGCGACAAGCCCAAGGTTCGCCATGAGACCCGCGATTCGTTCGGGGATATTCAGCTGTTCTGCGAGTGTAAGGCCGGTCTGAAACAAGTGCTCGGCTTGGTCTAGCTCGCCGTTCGCGAGGCTGATCTCGCCCATTGTCGAGAAGAGATAGACCTGCATCGCGAGGGCGCCGTGTTCCTGCGCTATCTGCAAACCGAGATTCGCGTGGAGCAGCGCATCGTGGTGGCCGAGCAGCAGTTTGTGATACGCCAAGTTGTTGTGCGCCAGGATGCGGTAGGTGAGCGCGGCATCGCTCTGTTCGGCGACTGCGAGTGCGTTGTAGTAATGGGTGATCGCCTGCGGCAGATCGCCCTGCTGCGCGGCGATGCCACCCAACTCGAAGGTGATATGTGCGAGATTGGTCGGGTCGGCGTGAACGGTGCAGCTAGCGGCGGCGCGGTTGAGATGCGCGGTTGCCTCGGCGAGATCGGCCCCTTCGAGCGAGAGCGCCGTGCCCCACAAGATCTCTGCATCGACCTCGAAGGCGGGATTAGCCCGGATCTGTTTCGCAAGCTCGATCACTTGGGCAAAGCGATTCAGCGAGATGTACGAGCGGGCGAGTTCGCGTCGCGCGAGGTCGATGTTGTCCTGCTCGTTGCGGGCTTTGGCGAGTTCCAGCGCCGCAGTGAAGGCGTTGCTGGCCGCCTCCGCATCGCCCGCGTTGAGTTGCACGCTGCCCAGCGCCATCAGAATCTCGAAGCGACGCGCGCCTGCCGGGCCTTCTGGATGGTGTTGACTGGTGCCCGCCAGCGCTTGTCGGAAGAAACTCGCAGCCTCGGCCCAAGCACCCAACGCAGCGGCGCGCCCTCCGGCACGGAAGGCGTAATCGGCGGCTTGCTCGGGGTGCCCACCCTGCGCGTAGTGCGAGGCGAGCAGACCTGCCAGTTCATCGATGTGCTGCCGATACTGCTCCTTGATCGCCTCGGCGACCCGACGGTGGAGCAGGCGCAGGCGCGGCTCGCCGATCTCGCGGCTGGCCACTTCGATCGTCAGCGGATGGTCGAAGCGATAACGGCGGTTCATCACACTATCGCGTGGAGCCTCGTTGTTGTGCTGCATCACGAAGCCGTGATCGTGCAATTCGTCGAGTGCGTCGATAGCGGTCTCCTCATCGAGGCCCGCAGCTTGGGCGGCGACTGCGAAATCGAACTCGCGCCCCATTACAACTGCCGCGTCGAGCAGGCGATGTGCCGATTCGGAGAGCTCCGCCAGGCGCGCTTGGGTCAGGGTGTACACGTTCGACGGCACGGTCGAAACGTTCGATAGGGCGCTGAGGTTGAGCGTGCCATCGGGCTGCAGCAGGTGATGACTGTAGGCGTGCCGAACAAGTTCGGCCAAAATGTACGGGTTGCCCTCGGAGTTGCGCTCCAGCCAATCGGCCAGCGGGTAAGTGAAGGTCGGGCTGAGGATCTGCGCTAAATCGGTGATGTCGCGATTTTCGAGCGGCTTCAGCGTGATGCGTGCCAAGTGATCACCGTGGGCGAGCGTTTGGGTTAATGCGGCGAGCGGCGTGCGCGGCTTGGGCGGGTGCGTGGTCGCCAGCAGGATCAGTGGGGCATCGTGCGTTTGGCGCGCCAAATAGCCCAATAACGCCAGCGTTGAGGCATCGGCCCATTGCAGATCGTCGATAAACAGCGCGAGCGGCTGCTGTTCGGCGAGCGTGCGCAAGAATTGATTGATGCCCTCCCACAGGCGCGATTCGGCGGCATCGGGAAGTTCGTGCAGTTGCGAGCGCAGCGGGCTGAGGCCATCGCTCTGCGGCAGTGCAAGCTCGGGGATGAGGCGGGCCACTTCGGCGAGCCAGATGGCGGGCAACTGCAGCTTGGCGCGCAGGCTGGGCCACAGCTCAGTGGCGAGCAGGCAACGCAGCGCCTCGATGATCGGCTGATACGGTAGGGCCTGTTCGAGCTCACGTCCGGCTCCGGCCAGCACCAGCCTGCCCGACTGTTGCAGGAAGGAGTCGGCGAGGCGCGACTTGCCGATGCCCGATTCTCCCTCGATCAGCAGGAGGCGGCGCGGCTCGGCGAGGCTGTGCAGGAGCGCAAGCTCGTTACTGCGACCGACGAACGGCAATTTCTGGCTTTGTCCGGGCGCCACAGCGGGTGGTGGCTTGGGCGCAGGTGTGGCAGGAGGTGGCGCAACCACAGGCGTCGGCTCGACCGTCTCGGTGATGATCGCGTCGTAGAGCGCCTGTGTTTCGGCCAGTGGCGGCACACCCAACTCCTCATCGAGCATATTGCGGAGTTGCTCGAAGCGGCGGATCGCACCAGCACGGTCGCCCGCCAAGTAGAGCAAGCGCATCGCCGTGCGATGCAGGCTCTCTTGCAGCGGATCGAGGGCCACGGCCCGCTCGATCGCATCGAGCGCGTTGGCGTAGGCCCCTTGGTCGCTGTAGGCCTGTGCGAGTTGCGCGAAACCCCGCAGCGCGAGGCGGCGTAGACGTTCACGCTCGGTTGTCATCCAGTGCTCAAACGCTTCCACATCGGGCAGCGTGAAGCCAGCCAGGAATTCGCCGCGGTACAGTTCGAGCAGGGCGGCTAAGCGCTGCGGATCGCTCGGTGGCGAGGCGAGGCCGCGCTCAAATTCGCGCACATCAACCACTGTATCGGCGGCGAGGCTGATGGTGTTATCGGTGGCGAGCAGCGCCGGACCGCAGGCCTTACGCAGGCCGTGAAGCGTACTGCGTAGGGCCGTCTGAGCGGCAGCACGTTCCAGATCCGGCCAGAAGAAGGCGAGCAGTTGATCTCGCACCAACGGCGTGGTTTGGCTTGCTAGATAGTAGAGCAGTGCGCGGCTTTTGCGGCGGGTGACATCGACCTGTTGCCCGTCGAACGCAAGTTGCGGGGCACCGAATAACTGGATGGTGAGCATATCGGATGATTCTAACCGAGGTGATGAATTCAGCTGGTGACTATACCCCCGATTCTGTTGTTAGCCGCCATCTCTCTCTACGCAAAGCGTAGGCCGCTCCTAGCGCCTCGGGCATTACCCGATTTACCGTCGCGGCGGCGATGCGAGTGAGCGCGGTGGTATTAGTGGCAGGGCGTACGCCCTGCCTCCCACACGATGAGCCCACCCCACGCACCTTGCTCCCCATCGGCCAGCGCAGTCACCTAGCCGCCGACATCGCTGCCGACGCTGGTAGGCTCTTACCCCACCCTTTCACCCCTTACCTGAGCCAAATGGCCATCGGCGGGACTGCTCTCTGTTGCCGTCTTGCGTCGCCGTGGCATTACTGCCGCAGCGCCCCCGCTTACTGTTTCGCGGGGTAGCCTTCCATCCAGCCGAAGCTGAATGGGCGAGGAGTCGGGAAGTTCCTCTGGAGGTTCACTCCAGCGACGGCTCGTCACCAGCTGTTATCAACGACGTATTATACCACTGAATGCGCTGACCGTCGCGCAGTTCTGTGAGCCGTTGGGCTCGGTAGCTGATGTGGTCGAAGATCGCTTGGCACCCCTCTCCAGTCGGCGATTGTGCCTCGAATCCGACCGCGAGCGGGCCATCGTTGTCGAGCGCGAAGTAGCGCACAAAATCCCACAGCGTGCCGTTGGTGGAGGCGTGAAACGCGATCGCCTGACCGATACGGGCGATGCGCAGCCAAACTTGGTTGCCTCGCACATTGAAGGAGTTGCAGTCGTCGGAGACGCCGCGCGTCACAACCGAAACGATCATTGGTTGGCCTTGTGGTGAATATTCGAAGCAGAGCTTACCCCACGTGCGTTCGCCTGCCCACACCAGCAGCACGCCAGCATCGTAGGTGGATTGGAAGTTGACGGTAACGCGGGCGCTCAGCAGAAAATCGCCGCTGAGTTGGCCTTGGAGGCGGGGTGCATTGAGGATGGTGCTGGTACCCTGCGGATCGATAAACAGGTCGGTATGGGCGCCAGCACGCACGATCAGGCTGCCCGTGTCGGTAATCTCCCAATGCTGTGGGGGCGTCTCCCACCGAAATTGGGTGGGAATGCTGCCAATGGTGACAATGTTCATAAAGCCTCCTTGGCCTATAGTTGTGTTTGTGGATATGATACCGTATGAATCTCCGATGATGCGCGCATCCTGCTGATATTGTCTTAGCGGGTATAATAGCTGAACTCACAACCTACACCAAGGAGTTTCGCGGATGGAAACGCGCTCGTTTTTGCTTGATATGGATGTCGGAATCGATGATGCGGTTGCGATCATCTTCCTCGCGATGCAGTCCAACGTCGAGATCGTGGCGCTAGGCAGTGTGCACGGAAATGTCGATTCAACGAATGCCGCGCTGAATGCCTTACGCACCTTCGAGATCTGCGGTAAATACAATATTCCGGTGGCGATCGGTGCCGCCGAACCGCTCGCTCAACCTGTCGAGATCGCAAGCCATGTGCACGGCGACGATGGCCTCGGCAATACCTACCTGCCGTTGCCGCAGGGCCGCCCCACTGGCGAACACGCCGTCGATCAGATTCTGCGCCTCTCGCACGAGCGCCCTGGCGAACTCGATCTGCTGGCGGTCGGGCCGCTCACCAACATCGGCTTGGCACTGCAACGCGACCCGTTGGTGCTCACGCGCTTCCGCTCCGTCGTGATTATGGGCGGCGCGGGTGTGGAGCAACCGCCCGACGAAGAACTGTTCGGCTACGACGCCAATATCGACCACGACCCGCACGCCGCCGAGTTGTTCTTCGCCGCGCCCGGCAACAAGGTTTCGGTGGGTGTGAACGTCACGAATCGCACGGTGCTCACCGGTGCGGCGCTAGAGGCGGTGCGACAATCGACGACCGCGCATGGCCGCTTCGCTTGGGATATCCTGCAATTTTATCTGGATGTGTACGAGCAGCGTTTGGGATATCGTGGCTGCGCCCTGCACGACTCGCTCGCTGCAGGCGTGGCACTTGATCAAGCGGCGGTTGTGCTCGATTATGTAGACGCACCTGCCGAAGTGATCCAAACCGCACGTGGCAAACGCGGAGTGGTGGCGCGCTCACCCCGCTTCCCCGATCGCCCACCCACCCGCATGATCACCGCTGTCGATGTGCCAAAGTTTATCGAATGGCAGGTACAAGCCCTTGTTTAACGATTTGATGGAAAGGAAGACGCATGTGTTACGATGACGGAGCCAAACCACCGCTGCCTCCGGGGGCAACGCAACAGGCCAAAGGCGAAGATTTGATTCTCACCGCCGAGGATGGTAATCGCTTTGCTGCGTATCTTGCGCTCCCAGAAGGCGAATCCCACGCGCAAGTGGTGATTTTGCCGGATATTCGGGGGTTACACCAGTTCTACAAAGACCTCGCACTGCGCTTCGCCGAGGTCGGCGTTGCCGCCATCGCCTTCGACTACTTCGCCCGCACTGCTGGTATCACCGCCCGCGACGAATCGTTCGAGTTCCGGCCACATGTTGAGCAGCTGACGCTGCCCACACTCTATGCCGATGCTCAAGCCTCGTTGGCCGCGCTGCGCGAACGTGGCAACGCATCGCTGCCCACCTTCACGTTGGGCTTCTGTTTGGGCGGCACAATCTCCTTCTTCATCAGCACGCAGGATTGGGGATTAAGCGGCATTGTCGGCTTCTATGCGGGTGTTTCGCGCGACTTCGGCACGGGTGGCACGATCATCGATCACGCAGCCAACGCCCGAGTCCCCGCGCTTGGTCTGTTTGGCGGCGATGATCCAATGATCCCTGCCGAGAAGGTGCAGGAACTCGATAAGCAACTCGACAAAGCAGGCGTTCCGCACTCCATCAACATCTATCCGGGTGCGCCGCACAGCTTCTTCGATCGGCGCTACGAGCAGTTCGCCAACGAATCCGCCGATGCATGGGAGCGTATTCTACGCTTCTTCGCCAACCCGCAGCAGGCCGCCTAAACATCGTAGCCTTCGGAGCAACTCACTCCGAAGGCTATCCCCTCGCGCTCAACATCAGCTGAGACGAGCGCCTATTACCCTGCATAGTACTTCCACATGAATCAGCGATCAGCGTTTAGCTTGAGGGCTGATTGCTTCCACCTGGCATATGCCTGGATTTCATACGTTCTTAGAAACAACAATCCCTTGTGTCTTAAGCATCTTCCTCCTAACGAGCAAAACGTAAACGAAAGCATCTCTGAAACATGACACTGCGTGACATTGGACATATCTGTCATCGCTATGGATAGCATATAAATGTGATATGCCACATGATATAGAGAAATATATGTGATTTTACAGATGATATCAGCATATATCTGTTCTATACTTCCCAATGCTGTGCATTCTTAGTGTATCAGTCATCTATTCATGTGGCAACATCAATGGCCTCGGATCGACTGCAATAATGATCTAGACAGAACTCAACAACAGTTTAAAGTAAATACGATCTGATAATGACTTATAGTGAGGTAGTCTATGAAATAGATTATCTTTTTAGGTGACCTTTTTCGGAGATATAAGCCGATATAGGTTGTTGGATGTTTCTATTTGCCCAAGTGGTTTTTCTATTGTCGAATTTCGTTTTACGCACAACGAGGTAGTACAATGAAAAAACATCACGCATTATTAGTCGCTTCTATTGTTTTTGCGATCGTGTTCGGTGCATTAGGAACGACTGATAATGTCTTTTATTCCACAGCCCAAGCGGCTGGGCC